>Ga0224508_10000800_pt1 | contig 29348 bp, 26 predicted proteins | sample SF_Jan12_sed_USG_4_FD_170157 | JGI IMG/M metagenome (GOLD analysis project Ga0224508, IMG submission 170157) | Sediment microbial communities from San Francisco Bay, California, United States - SF_Jan12_sed_USGS_21 | ecosystem: Environmental > Aquatic > Marine > Sediment | place: USA...
GCATCGGCGAGGCGTTGGCCGTCGGCTGGAGTTTCGAGCTGGTTATTCGCACCACCGGCAACGATGGGTGTCTTAAGTTTCGGGATCGATGCGCTGGTCAATATCGCGCCCAGAGCACACGGTGCGACAACATCGACCTCATGAAATAGAATCTCATCGAGTGATGACGCTTCGGCGCCGAATTCGTCACAAACTCGGCGTACCTTGGTGCTATCCAGGTCGGCGACGATGAGTGAGGCGCCGGCTTGATGCAATAAACGGCACAGGTGATAGCCAACGTTGCCAACACCCTGCACGGCTACGCGAACTCCGTCGAGGTTTTCACGCTTGAGTTTGAAGGCAACTGCCGCCTCGATCCCGCAAAAGATGCCATACGCCGTTTTCGGCGACGGATCGCCGCCTGCCTTGCCACCGGAACTCGGCAAACCGGTAACGTATTTCGTGCGCTCGGCAATCGATTTCATGATCTCGAGCGTCATACCGACATCTTCTGCGGTGATGTAGTCACCGCCAAGCTTGTCAACGAAATCACCGAAGCGCTCGTAGAGCGCCGATGTTGGCTCAAAATCCGGACCCTGAATGATAACGCCCTTGCCGCCGCCAAAGCGCAAACCTGCCATCGCATTCTTGTAACTCATGCCCTGCGACAGGCGCAGGACATCGTAAAGCGCATCATCGCTATTCGCATAGGACCACTGTCGCACGCCGCCCGCGGCCGGACCGAGTACGGTCGAGTGGATTGCGATGATGGCATGCAGCCCTATTTTCGCATCCCGGCAGAACACGACACGCTCGTGGTCGTCAAACGCAGTATTGTCGAAAACGGTCATTATTCGTATTCGCGCCTAAAACGGTACACCGACAGATTTGCATAGAAACTGCATGTACAGTGTCGCTGATTTGAACGCTGTTTCAACCTTTTGCTGAAAACGCGGATTTAGACATGCGGAGACATCCATATTTTTGACGGCAATGAAACTTTTACGCTTGATATCATCGATAAGGACATGGTTCTTGTCAAAACCTCGTGGCGGACGCGTTAGCGATTCTCCGCCAAGCTTGAAGTGTCTTTTGAATGACTTGTCCGACAACACACGCTTCCATTCGGTCGGTTTATTCGCAATGCGCTCGCGAATCCCCCTTAGCGGGTCTGCGGCCGGCATCCACATGCCGGCGCCTAAAAATACGCTATCTGGCGCGACATGCACATAGTAACCCGGAGAATGAACATCTTTCGCCTGTTCGTGACGAAACTGAATCCCAATATTGGTCTTATACGGCAGTTTGTTTTTCGAAAAGCGAGTATCACGGTAGACGCGCATCAATGAACCGCCTATGCGAGTAGGCACAGCGACAAAATGCGGTGCGAATTCGGCAAGCGGTCCCTGCATTGACTGGATAAACCGCAGCGCCACGTCAAGGACGAGTTCTTCGTAGCGCGGTTTGTGCAACTTGAACCAGTCGCGATTATTGTTTGCTTTAAGCTCTTTGAGAAAGCCAATCGTATCGTTGTTGAAACCGACGTAACGCGGTGATGCCATCAGCAGGAGCCCTGACCGGCTTGAGGGTGCGGATACATGTCTGCCTCGTCCTCTCCCTCGCGTGGCGCTAAACACTTGAAGTCTTTTTCTACCAATATTTTCAACGTATGGCCGCTTTCGAGCTGCTGCTCGCCGGCCATTGAGACCTGATTCGAAGTAGCCCACGCGAGCACGATGGTTTCCGGCAACCGGACTGTAACGATCGACTCCGAAAAAAACGCTTCCGGTTTGACGCTCGCCGGGCTGCTTTCGACCCGATAATCAAACGTACGCCCGCCCGGAAAAAACGTGCTCGCCGATACCAGCCCATCGCTTTGCAATGTCTCCACTTCGCCCTGTGTCAGGCGCAGGCGAATCGAGTTGTCGCGAATCCTGAGCTTCATATTTGTTAGTTTATGACAATCTGCGCCCGAGGAGTGCCAATTGATCACCGATCTGTGGTTTTACGCCGCTGCTATCCCCGCCGTACTAATGTTCGGTATTTCAAAGGGGGGCTTTGGCGGTGGTCTCGGCACGCTGGCTGTGCCACTAATGGCACTCGTAATCTCACCGGTGCAGGCCGCTAGTATTCTGCTGCCAATCCTCTGCTTAATGGACCTGTTGAGCTTGTGGGCTTATCGCAGAAAATGGGTCTGGACCGAGCTTCGCGTATTGCTTCCGGCATCGCTCATCGGCATCGGTGTCGGCACTTTGTTGTTCGAATACATGAGCCCATCCGTGATTCGACTGATCATTGGCGTCGTGGCCGTGCTGTTTACTCTGCATTTTCTGATCTCACGGCGTCACGGTGTAAACGCCGAATTGCCGGATTTTCCGCAATCGGCCGCACTGCTCGGCGGTTCGGCTGCAGGATTTACCAGTTTCGTCGCTCACGCCGGAGGCCCGCCGATCAGCATGTACCTACTGAGGCGACCGCTGAACCGAACCGATTTCGTTGCAACGACCGTATTGTTTTTCGCCGTCGTTAACTACGTCAAGCTTGTTCCGTATGCCTGGCTTGGACAACTTCAGTCCGCCAACCTGATGACATCACTCGCGTTGTCGCCGCTGGCGCCTGTTGGAGTAATGCTCGGCGTATATTTGCACAAGCGCGTTAGCGACCGGCTTTTTTTCGGCGTCGTCTACGTGCTGTTGCTTCTCGTCGGCTTGAAATTAATCTGGGACGGTGTCTCACAACTCTGATTCGGCGATCTCGAGGACGTACGCGAAACGTCGATTGTCGGGTTCAAGCCGCGCAGCTTCACGTAGCTCGGCGAGTGCCGCATCTCTTTCCCCTATTCGTACCATCAGCAATCCCAGCGAATGATGCAAGGCGCCGATTGTCGGATCGACCCGAATGCCTTGCTCGAGCACTCGCTTGCCGCGCGCATCGTCTCCGATTTGACGGAGCGCGTCAGCCATGTTCAAGCGCGCTATCGCAGAGCGGGGTTCAATCGCCAACGCCTGCTCGTAATAGTTGAAAGCCGCGTCAAAATTTCCGAATGCCACTTCGAAATCACCGAGGCTGACGTGAGCTTCCGGACGGTTCAGAATAATGTTCTGCGATTTCCGGAACTCGGCCGCGGCGCGCCGAAAATCCTGTGTCGCGGTTGCGGATAACTCGTCGCGCAAATCCGCATACGCCAGCGCTGCTTCGAGACGCACAGCCCGGACTTCGTCGCCTAGGAGTTCGAAGCCGCCACGCAGACGCAACTCTGGCGGCAAAAAGCGATGTACCCGCAGCGCTGCCATTCGAACCAACGGATCCGGATCACGCAAGCCAGTATTCACTGCCTGCGCCTCGGCCTCGCCAAGGGACGACCCTAACAACGACAGCGCCGTTGCGCGCGCGATGCCGGGCGTTGTCGAACGGTCGAACGCGTCGACGAGTTGCACATTCGCATCGCCGTCACGGCCGGCAGCAAGGGCAGTCGCAAATTCGGGCCGCGCAGTTTCGCCATGCCAGTCGACAATCGACTGAGTCGCCCATTCGGCCGACTTGTCGTCGTGACAACTATTACATGCATTCGGCGCGCCGGTCGTGTCGGAGAGATCCGGCCGAGGCACGCGAAAGCTATGGTCCCGTCGCTCGTCGATAACCATGTATGTGCGCGACGTCATATGACAATCAACGCAGCCAACTATCGTACCGACATGGCCCGTATGCTCCGTTGTCGAAAATTTCGACGGCAGGTGGCATTGATCGCAAACCACATTTGGATCGTCGCCGGTAATCAGGTCCAGCGAATGCGAATTATGGCAGTTGCTGCACGTGACACCGGCACGATACATGCGACTCTGCAGAAACGAACCGTATACGTAGACTTCATCCAGTATCTGACCATCGGCGAAGTAGAGATTCTCGTCCAGCAATGCCGGTCGATGCGTATCCGCCAGTGGCCGGCCATACTCATAGTCGTCGGTGATGATTCCGCGACGCGCATGGCAACGGCCACAGGCCTCCGGCTGGCGAGATGCCCGCAATTTTGGTTCGCTGCGTTCGGCGATCCCTGTTTGCGGATTGATTGACCACACGGCACGCCCCTGATCATCGAGGTCAACGACGAGACCCAGGCGGCTGTTTTTGAAATCGTCCTGTTCAGCCTGAGAGACGTGTATCGAACCAGGCCCATGGCAAGCTTCGCAGCCGACCGAGATTTCAGAGTACGTTGTATCGAAACTGTCTGACGTCGACGAGTAAGCCATAACAACGTCGGTCGAATGACACTCGGCGCACATGTAATTCCAATTTTGCAGCGCTCCGGTCCAATGCAAGATATCGCCCGGTGCCACATTATCGTCCGGGTACAAATGCAGCCAGCGCTGCCCTCCTTGATCTTCGGCCCGCGCGTCCCAAATGAATGGCAGGGCCTGCAGGCGCCCCCCTGGAAATTCGACCAGGTATTGCTGCAGTGGGTCGACGCCAAAGGTATACACGATCGGAAAATTTTCGATCGCACCATTCGTGTTTGCCGTGCGCACGACAAATTCATTGGAGTCGGTCAGGAATAGTGTTTTTTCGCCGAAATAGTCGAATTCGACGTCATCGAAATTGCCAAGTACGGTAGCCGTGCTCGCAATTTGCATCGCAAGTTCGTGATCCGATTCGCGCCAGGCCTCAAATTCAGATACGTGACACGACTGGCAAGATCGGCTGCCAACGAATTCTACGATCGCGGTCTGCGATTGCGCCGGTTCGTCGGTCCGAGTGCATGCGACAATGAGAACCGCTGCCGCAATGAGTGCGACCTTTAGCCCAACCTGAATAGCCCGGCCGACTGTTGCCGGCCAACTCATGGCTATTCTGCCATGACGTTTTCGGCCTGCGGACCTTTCTGGCCCTGGGTCACTTCCATCGTGACCTTTTGGCCTTCTTTCAGTGTCTTGAATCCTTCCATAACGATCGCGCTGTGATGGACGAAAACATCCTTGCCATCTTCACGTTCGATAAATCCGAATCCCTTATCATCGTTGAACCACTTTACGGTTCCCGAAACTCGTTGTTCTGACATATATACCTCAATTAAAACTAACGCCTGCACAAGCGCCGCTCGCACCACCGCGCGATTGGCACTTATCGTACTCGTAAACCAATCCGGAGGCTCGTGTAATGGAAAGAGGACTTTAGTAGCAAAATGTTACAACGATATTAATGCCCGGATTTAAGCGGATTTTCGCAGTTTTTACCGCGCCAGCCCAAGTACCGGTGACGCTTGGCGCGCTAAAGTAGGGCGTCAAATTTGCGCAAAATTATCCGTCTTCGCGTCGCCTGCGCAGATGGCCGCGGCCGAGTTTGTGGACAGAATTGCAGCCGAGCAGTGCCATCGTTCGTTCGAATTCAATCTGCAGAATATTGAGTGCGAGTTCGACGCCGCGCTGCCCGCCTGCCGCGAGACCGAATAGATAGCCACGGCCTATGCTGCAAACATTTGCGCCTGCGGCAAGCGCTTTGACAATATGGTTGCCCCGACGTATGCCGCCGTCGCAAATTATTTCGAGACGATCACCTAGCGCATCCGCAACATCGGTAACACAATCAATAGGCGCTGGTGTGGAATCGAGTTGTCGCCCGCCGTGATTCGATATCATCACGGCCGTTGCGCCGGCATCGACGGCATTGCGGCAGTCCGTGACAGTTTGCACGCCTTTGACGACCAGCGGCCCATCCCAGCGCTGGGCGAGCCATTCAACGTCGTTCCATGTCAGAGATCGGTCCATCTGCGCGTCGATAAAGTCGCGGATGCTGCCCTCAATCGACTGTGCTGCCTGACTTTCGGTGATGTTGACCATCTCCAGATCTTTTTTGACCAGCGCCCGGTACACCCAGCCAGGATATTGCACAAAGCTCATTGCTTGCCGCAGTCGCGAGCGCGGTTGGGCCGAAAATCCATGCACAAAATCTCGCTCACGGTTACCGGCAACCGGCGTATCGACAGTTAGACACAGCGCCACGTAGTTCGCTTTTTTGCATCGCTCGACAAATTCCGCGGTAAGCGCGCGATCTTTGAAGACATAGATTTGAAACATCTTCGGGCACTCGGCCGCAGCGGCCGCGGCCTCGATTGTCGTCGTGGCCAATGTCGACAGGCTGTAGATCATGCCGAATTTCGCCGCCGCGCGCGCGACGGCCGGTTCACCTTGCGCATGAAATAATTTCGATGCGCCTGTCGGCGAAATCATGACCGGCCAGTCGATTGGCTGACCGAATAATGTCGTTGCCGTATCGATCGCGCTTACGTCAGACAACTGTGACGGTAGCAGCTCGTAGTCGTTGAATGCGGCTGTGTTTCTGGCCAGCGTTAACTCATCGTCGGCGCCGCCATCGATATAGTGAAACACCGGCGTCGGTAAGCGCCGACGTGCGACCGCCCGTAGGTCCGCAATGTTATGGCATTTCGAAAGTCCCATGACAAAACCCTATCACGAAGTTCGGTCGCTGAGCTCACCTGGGCTGTATCGCTGTTAGAATGTGCCGCCGCCAATCTAAGCCAGCCAATTCTTATGACGCAAAATAACCGGACCCATGCCAGAGACTGCCAAGTTGCGACGTGGCTGTTGATCTGCTGCGGACTCGTCTTCGCAATGGTTATGCTCGGCGGGGTCACGCGTTTGACTGGCTCCGGATTGTCGATGGTGGACTGGCGACCTGTCACCGGAATTTTGCCACCGCTGACTGACACTGAGTGGCAACAGGCCTTTGACATGTATCAGCAGTCGCCTGAGTTCCAGAAGGTCAATTCGCACATGGCCGTCGATGATTTTAAGAATATCTTTTGGCTCGAGTACCTGCATCGCCTGCTGGGTCGGCTGATCGGCGTGGTGTTCATCGTGCCGTTTATTGTATTCGCGATAAGAGGCGATATCACTCGACGAGAGTGGCCAAAATACATGCTTATGTTTGTACTTGGCGGCATGCAAGGCGTGCTTGGCTGGTACATGGTCAAGAGCGGTCTAGTCGATAATCCAAACGTTAGCCAATACCGACTAACCGCTCATCTGGTTGCGGCTTTCCTGATTTACGCCTACATGCTCTGGGTTGCGCTGTCACTGATATACCCGCCGCAATCGGCCAACCGGCATCCGTGGTTCGGCAAATCGGTCGCGCTTACCGCACTTATTAGTATCACGATAATTTCCGGTGGATTTGTCGCTGGACTCAAGGCCGGCAAAATCTTCAATACTTTCCCAATGATGGGCGACTATTGGATACCGCCTGGCGTCATGGCGCTAGAGCCAGCCTGGAAAAATCTGTTTGATAATCCGGCGCTGGTACAGCTAGATCACCGACTATTAGCACTGACGACTTTTTTTGTTGTCGTCGCGTTTTGGCTGGGCATTCGTCGGACTCCACTCGGCCAGCGCGCGTCGAACGCCGTCATGTGGATGTTGCTGGCAGTTTTTGCGCAGGTGTCGCTGGGCGTATTGACGCTTCTCAAGCACGTGCCAATAGCACTAGCGGCGAGCCACCAAGCCACGGCGATGCTGCTGTTCACCGCTGGATTGTACGTGGTGCATTGCCTGCGGTCCGCCGAGTAGACCTCCGACTCGAGCTTAAACTTCAGTCAGCCAGTCGTGCGCGTCCGCAGCCTCACCGTACTGAATAGACTGCAATGCATCGCGTAGCTTAGTGACGTTAGGTCCGCTGCTGCCGTCACGTACCGCAATCTCTTCGCCTTTGTAGACTAGGGTGCCGACCGGCGTCAGGCAGGCAGCCGTGCCGGACAACGCCGCCTCATATTCGGTTGCCCACTCGAGTAATTCCGCAACCGTAAAGTTTCGCTCGTTTGGCGAATAGCCAAGGTCCTTGGCCAAAGTCAGAATCGAGGCACGCGTCATGCCATGTAAGAACGAGGAATCCAGCGGTTTAGTGATCACCTCGTCATCATTCACCAACATGAAATTGGCTGCCCCGGTCTCTTGCACGTCCCCATGTGGGCAGAACAAAACCTGGTCGACGCCGAAATCTGCCTTCGCCTGAAGTGTCGGGCCGAGTGCAGCGGCATAATTTCCACCGGTTTTGGTGCTGCCAAGCTGTTCAGTTGAACGTGATCGTTGATCTTCGACTAAGAGCTTGAGCGGTCGCACACCGCCACTGAAATAGTCACCGACCGGCGACACCAACACGTACAGTAAGGCTTCCGTCGACGGCGACGCAGCGGCGCCAATATTCGGCAGCGTGCCGATTAGCGTCGGACGTATGTACAGGGAACTCGGTAGCGCAGGAATATCGTCGACTTGTTTCGCCACCAGATCGATGACCATGTTCGCCAGCAAATCGGCGTCCGGCACCGGGAGCCGCAGAGACGCGGCACTCTTTTGCATGCGCGCAACATGGTCATGAAGCCTAAAAATCCTGGCCTTGCCATCGGACCAACGATACGCCTTGAAACCCTCAAAACAGGAACTGGCATAGTGAAAAACGTGCGCGCCCGGATGCAGCGACAGCGGCGCGAGCGCCTCAATAGCCGCTGGCTGCCACGCGCCATTGTCGAATCGCGCGATCGCAAAATGATCACAAAATTCAGTTCCAAACTGACTCATCGTTGCCCCGAATCGGTGCGAATGTGAAGGGGCGTAACTTTGCCACCTGAGAGCAACATTTGGCCATAGCTAGACGGAAAAAAACGAAAAATAAAATCAGAAGCTTGGCGGAGTACAGGCCGATATCAGCTCGCAGGGCCCACTGCCAGGATTTTGGAACGAATGTGGCTCACTGCTCTTGAAGTAGTAGGCATCACCGGCACGGAGCACCATCGTCTGCTCGCCAACTGAGACCTTCAGTCGGCCACTCAGGATCAATCCGCACTCTTCACCATCGTGAGTGATCTCGTGACGGCCAGTGCCGGCACCCGGCTGATAGCACTCTTTCAGAAACTGAATCGAACGATTTCGCAGGTTGGCACCGATCTGGCGAAATGAAACGTCGCCGTCGGCAATTTCCGTGAGTTCATCTGCGCGGAAAAATACTCGATCGGCAGTCTCTGGCTCATCACTAAAAAACTCGCTCAGGTTAATGGGAATGCCGTCGAGTACTCGCTTTAGCATGCCGACCGTCGGATTCAGCTTGCCTGCTTCGATTTGCGAAATGGTCGCATTAGCGACGCCAGATAGGCGCGCCAGTTTGCGTTGTGACAAACCGCGCTGCATACGAATTTCGCGCAGTCGTTGCCCAATCATCTGCTCCATCTTCACGGCCCCTAAGAGTGTTTATGATAGTTAACATTTTGACGCGCTGAAGCATATTTTTCAATGACATACGGGTAGCCACGTAACTGATTGTTTAACATGCATCATCAAGCGTAAACTCAGAAATTCCCTTACTCAAGCAGAGATGTGATGCCATGAGTGCAGCTGCCAAAGACCTCGACGCCATCTGGATGCCATTTACCGCAAATCGCGATTTCAAGAAGCATCCGCGCGTGATCACCGGTGCCAGTGGTCATCACTACACCACCGACGACGGCCGTAAGCTGTACGATTTCTTTTCTGGTTTGTGGACGACCGGCATTGGTCATTGCCATCCGAAGGTTGTCGCAGCGGTGCAAAAGCAGGTTGCTCAACTCGACTACGCAATCACATTCCAGGTTGGCAACGACAAGTCAGCCGAACTTGCCGATCGAGTCGTTGGTATGGCGCCAGAGGGCTTCACACAGTGTTTCTTCACGAATTCCGGTTCCGAATCGGTCGATTCGGCGCTGAAAATTGCGCTTGGCTATCATCGCGCCCGCGGCGAAGGCCACCGCACCCGACTGATTGGCCGCGAACGCGGCTATCACGGTGTTAACTTTGGTGGCATGTCCGTCGGCGGCATGGTGCCGAATCGAAAGGTCTTCAGCGCCAACCTGATTCCCGGCGTAGACCATATGCGCGCGACGATGGATCTGAAACATACCGCGTTCAGCCGCGGGCAGCCGGACTGGGGCAAGCATCTGGCCGAAGATTTGCAACGGCTCGCAGCATTGCACGACGGCAGCAACATTGCCGCGGTTATTGTCGAACCGGTCGCCGGCTCGGCTGGCGTACTGCCGCCTCCGATTGGGTATCTCGAACGTCTACGTGAAATCTGCGACCAACACGGCATATTGCTGATCTTCGATGAAGTAATCACCGCGTTCGGCAGACTCGGGCGCGGATTCGCGGCGGACTACTTCGACGTTATGCCGGATATTATTACGACGGCAAAAGGCCTGACAAATGGCGTCATACCGATGGGCGCGGTACTGGTGCGCGACCACGTCTACGACGCGTTTATGCAGGGCCCCGATCACATGATCGAACTTTTTCACGGCTACACGTACTCGGGGCATCCCGTTGCGGCCGCCGCCGGCCTTGCAGTACAAGACGTCTATCGGGAAGAAGGCATCTTCGAGCAAGCAACGGCACTATCGAAGCCGTTTGAGGAATTCGTGCATTCGTTCGACGATCATCCGCGCGTTATCGACACTCGTAATATCGGGTTAATGGGTGCGATCGAACTCGAGTCTCGTCCCGGTGAACCCGGCGAACGCGGACTCGAAATGCACAAGCGGTGCTTCTGGGAAGAAAATCTGATGATTCGCAACGGTATGGACACCATAGCATTGTCACCGTTCCTGAACTCTAAACTCGAAGATTGGGAACAGGCATTTGGCATCATTCGTCGACTGATCGATACGATCGAATAAAGCATAGAGAACTGGAGTCCTCATGAACGCTATACCTGCAGCAAAAATAGATTCGTCAACACTACTGGGCCATTTTATCAATGGTCAGCGTGTCGCCGACGACAATCGCCCACTACCGATTACCAACCCGGCCACCGGCGAAGTGACCAAGCATGTTGCAATGGCGACGGAAGCGACGGTAAAAGAGGCGATTTTGGCCGCCGCGTCGGCATTTCCGCAATGGCGCAATACGCCACCGGCAAAGCGCGCGAAGGTAATGTTCCGATTTCGGCAGCTTCTGGAGGAGCGCGCCGACGATATCGTCGCACTGCTAACCGAGGAACACGGAAAAGTCGTAGACGACGCGATGGGCGAATTCACGCGTGGCGTCGAGGTTGTCGATTACGCTTGCGGCATACCCGAAATGCTGAAGGGCGAATATTCGAAGAACGTCGGCCCTGGTATTGATAGCTGGTCGGAAATGCAGCCGCTCGGTGTCGTTGCCGGAATTACGCCGTTCAACTTCCCGGCAATGGTACCAATGTGGATGTTCCCGATGGCCATCGCCTGCGGAAACACATTTGTGCTGAAACCTTCCGAGAAAGACCCGAGTGCCGCATTGATGCTTGCGGAATTAATGCAGCAAGCAGGGTTGCCGGATGGCGTGTTCAACGTCGTTAACGGCGACAAGGAAGCTGTCGACACCTTACTAACGGATGAGCGGGTGCAAGCAATAAGCTTCGTTGGCTCGACGGCTATCGCCGAATATATCTACACGACCGGTACACAAAACGGAAAACGTGTTCAGGCACTGGGTGGCGCGAAAAATCACGCCATCGTCATGCCCGACGCCGATATCGATAATGCCGTCAGCGCGCTGACTGGCGCTGCGTACGGTTCCTGTGGCGAACGGTGCATGGCGATATCCGTCGCTGTTTGCGTTGGCGATGAAGCCGCCGACGCGGTCGTCGGCAAACTTCAAAACGAGCTCGCGGCACTAAAAGTCGGCAACGGTATGGACAAGTCGAATGACATGGGCCCGTTAATTACCAAGGCGCATTACGACAAAGTGAGAAACTATGTCGATCTGGGCGTCGACGAAGGTGCTGACCTTGTTGTCGATGGACGTGCCCTTGTCGTTGACGGCCACGAAGACGGTTTTTTCCTCGGTCCTTGCCTCTTTGACAACGTTCAACCGGAGATGCGGATTTACCAGGAAGAGATCTTTGGGCCGGTACTTTGCGTAGTGAGGGCACAGTCTGAAGAGCAGGCAATGCGGATGATAGACGACCACGAATATGGCAACGGTACCTGTATTTTCACTCGTGACGGCGAGGCAGCGCGATATTTCGCCGACAACATCAAAGTCGGCATGGTCGGCATCAATGTGCCACTGCCGGTGCCGGTCGCTTACCACAGTTTCGGTGGCTGGAAACGATCGCTTTTTGGCGATTTGTACGCGTATGGCCCGGACAGCGTCCGCTTTTACACGCGGCGCAAGACGATTACGCAGCGGTGGCCATCCGGCGGCGTTCGCGAGAAGGCACAATTCTCATTTCCGAGTAACAATTAGCGAACGATTCGACGCAGGAGGTTTCAATACTGCCAATTCGCGTTATTGGCGCGTAATATCGGTATCCTGTTCGATGCCGGAGAAAAATAATGAAAAAGGCAGCTCTTGCCCTGTCCCTGTTTGTTGCATCGTCTTGCTTTTCGCAAGACGGTGAGTTCTTGTACGAATCCTCGGAGGTGGCGCCAGGCATTTACATGACCGTGGGCGTAGATCCTGCCGGAGGATTCGGCGGCGGCAACCTCGGCGTCATGATCGGCGACGACTATGTTGCCGTGGTCGACGATGGATTGGTCCCGCCCGCGCCGAAACTCGTCAATCATATTGCCGAAATTGCTGGCCGACCGGTCGATTTCATCGTGAATACCCATTATCACGGCGATCATACCGGCGCGAATGCCGCATTCGCCGAGAGTGGCGCGGTTGTTTTTGCGCACGATAATATTCGCGAGCGTCTGCTTGAGAACGTGCAGTCGGCCGGCGGTCCGGGCGGAATTCCTGTGGTTACGTTTGGCGAAGGCGTGACGTTTCATTTGAACGGCATCGAAGCTCGCGTGTTGCATATTCCATTGGCACATACTGACGGCGATGCAATTATATATGTCACAGAGACAAACGTGATCTTTGCGGGCGACATCATGTTCAATAACTTGTTCCCGTATATTGACCTCGATGGTGGCGGCACCGTTGAAGGATTTATAGCCGGGCAAGAGCGTATCGCTGCCATGGCCAATGCCGAGACGAAGATTATTCCCGGACATGGTTCGCTTGCGAATCTCACGGATCTGAAGCGCAATACCGCAATGCTCGTTGACGCGCTGGCGCGTGTTAAGGCACTTGTCGATGCTGGCAAGAGTGAAGACGAGGTAGTCGCCGCAAACCCTCTGGCCGGCTATGCCGGCGAGTACGACTGGGCCTTCATCAATGCCGAACGTATGACGCGCACAATTTACAAAGACCTGACCACAGAAAGGTAAGTCATGGACACAGAAAAGACCGCCGGTTTCGTCAACGACTTGTGGGACAACTCCATCGTCCCGGAGCTCAGCGATTACATCAAAGTCCCGAATAAATCACCGATCTTTGATCCCGATTGGGAGCCAAACGGCTACATGGATCAAGCTGTCGGTATGCTCGAGGCATGGTGCCAAAAGCAACCAGTAAACGGCATGACCATCGAGATCGTGCGAATAAAGGGCCGCACGCCGGTGCTTTTTCTGGACATTCCAGGCGACAGCGATGACGTCGTCCTGCTGTATGGGCACTATGACAAGCAGCCGGAATTTAGCGGTTGGAACGAGGACCTTGATCCGTGGAAACCGGTTATTAAGGACGGCAAACTGTACGGGCGCGGTGGCGCCGACGATGGCTACGCAACCTTCGGCTCGCTTACGGCGATACGGGCATTGCAGGAACAAGGTATCCCGCACGCGCATTGCGTTGTACTGATTGAAGGCTGTGAGGAAAGCGGGAGCTTCGACCTGCCCTACTATATGGATCTGCTCGGGGACCGGCTCGGATCACCGAGCCTGGTCGTCTGTCTCGATGCCGAGTGCGGTAACTACGAACAACTGTGGTGCACAACATCACTGCGTGGCAATCTCACCGGTGCCTTGCGCGCCGATGTGCTGACCGAAGGCGTTCATTCGGGCAGCGCGAGCGGAATCGTGCCATCGAGTTTCCGTGTACTGCGCCAACTGCTAAGCCGTATTGAGAATGAGGAAACCGGCAAGCTGCTGCCGGAAGCACTATTTGTCGATATTCCTGAGCAGCGCTTGCAGCAGGCAAGACTCGCGGCGGAAGCGCTCGATACTTCGGTTTACCAGAAATATCCTTGGGCAGTCGATGACCCGTCACCAAGTGATACGCCGTACGATCTGTTGTTGAACAACACCTGGCGACCAACGCTCAGCGTTACTGGCGCGGAGGGGCTGCCTGAGCTCGTCAATGCGGGCAACGTGCAGCTGCCCTATACAAAGCTGAAACTATCGTTCCGTCTGCCTCCAACCTGCGACGCGGACATCGCTGCGCGGGCGGTTAAAGACCTACTTGAAGCGGACACTCCGCCATTGACACTGGTCGAATTCAATGTCGACTCGACAATGGCGGGATGGAACGCGCCACCGGTCGCCGACTGGCTCGAAGCCTCGATGCAAAAGGCCTCCCAAGCCTTTTTCGGCAAGCCGTCAATGTACATGGGCACTGGCGGAACAATTCCATTCATGGGGATGCTCGGTGAGAAGTTTCCCGAAGCGCAATTTCTGGTGACGGGCCTGTTAGGCCCGAAGTCGAACGCGCATGGACCGAACGAGTTCTTGCACATCGAAACCGGTAAGCGGCTGACGAGCTGCGTTGCACAGGTGCTCGAAGATCATTATCAAAAAGCTGCGCTGAACAAGGCCGCCTGAAAGTTAGCAAGGGCAAGTCATTTTTTGCCAAAGTCGTTATACTCCAGATCCATTAATTGGGTGCTGTCAGAGTAGAACTGTGGCTTTATTTTTTTGGAAGAACAACAGGAAAATCGACGCGTTTGCGAATGCAGTTGCAGACGAAATGTACAGCTTCATTCAACCTGATGTTGCCAAGGATCTCTTCCTGGATGCCGGGCTGAAAAATAAAAAAAAGCAGCGCAAGACAGAGCAAAAGCTCGTCGGCATCATCGACCAAATGCAGAAATTCAGCGAAACCAATTCTCTAGGCCTATATGGCAAAGCGCGCCTGCAAAAAGAATTTAGCGACAGATTGCTCGAACTCGGCTATGACGTAGCAGTAACGAGAAAGCTCGTCGAGACTATCCTGTTGCGCAATGCCTAGTCGATCGTCCGTTCTATAGCATGCAGGGTTATCCACATTGAATGCCGCCGCTTCGAAGCGACTTCTTGGGCAGCTTGAAAAAGCCAACCATGCGATAAGGGCTGGCCGTCGTACCGAAGCACTACTAATTTATGACGAGGTATCTCAGCAGGCGACAGACGATGTTCTGCTTCACGTCGAGTTGGGACACCTGAGTTCGAATTTGAGTCAGATTGACAATGCTATCGAGCATTATTCTGTTGCCGTTCTTCAGGAGCCGGACAATGCCCAGTACCTCAGGTTTCTAGGCGTCGCCTACCAACAAAATGGCCAGTCCGAAAAGGCGTTTCCAATTCTCAACCGTGCAATGGAAATAGACCCCGAGATTCCTTCGGTATTGCATGCTTTGGGCATTATCTACATGTCTCGCTCGGATTACGTCCAGGCAAAGGATTTTCTGCAGCGAGCCGAGCAACTAAAACCGAGCGATGCCGGCGTTCGCACCAACCTCGCGACAACTCTTTCGAACCTCAACGAGCATGAGCTTGCGCTTAAGCATGCGGAAAAAGCGGTGAAGCTCAATCCAACCGATCCGATCGCGCATTACTCATTAGGAAGAATACTGACCGATCTGGGTAGAACGGACGAAGCGATTCGGCGCTTTGAAAAAACGATCCGGCAGCACAAGACGTTCGGCGGTGCATACGATCTTCTTGCGCGCATGAAAAAGTTTACCACTGCCGACCAGGCATTTATCGATCAAACCGAGAGCATCTTGCAGCGTGGAATGCCGGCCCGAGATCGTCTCAGCGTGCACTACGCATTGGGCAAGATGTATGACGATTGTAAGGAATGGGAAAAAGCCTTCGATCACTATCGGCAGGCCAATCTGTTGCAGAAGAAGCCCTTTGACACGAAGCACGAAAAAAAGCAGTTCAAGTTAATGAAGAAGATTTTCAACGCTTCGTCGCTTGAGAAGTATCGAAACCTCGGTCACCGATCGGAAATGCCGGTGTTTATCGTCGGGATGCCGCGTTCTGGCACAACCTTGATGGAAAGGATAATTGCCAGTCACCCGCAAGCAGCCGGCGCAGGCGAATTACCGGAGTTTCCGCGAATATCGAGATTGCTGGCGCCGTCCGATGATCTAGGTCAATACATTGCGAAGACTCGGCAAAACCTGGCGAAGGAAAACATGCATAAACTTGCAGACAACTATCTGCACGTACTGCAGCAGGGGCGCGAAGGCGCGGATCGAGTCGTCGATAAACTACCGGGCAACTTCTTCTATGTCGGTATTATTGCGAGTCTGTTTCCGAACGCAACCATCATCCACGCGACCCGCCATCCGCTCGATACTGGACTATCCTGCTTCTTTCAGAACTTTACCGATGTGCGCTGGGCCAACGATTTCAAAACGATCGGCGAAGTTCAAAGTTTCACGGACGACGTCATGGACTATTGGCACAGCGTTTTGCCAGATGGCGCAATAACCATAGTGAAATACGAGGACCTTGTGGAGGACACGGCAACGTATGGCCAACGCCTAATAGAAGCTTGTGGCCTGACATGGGACGACAAGAGCCTGGAATTCCACCGAGAAGACGGCGTCGTAAAAACCGCGAGTTTTTGGCAGGTACGGCAGCCGATTTATAAAACGTCGAAAAAGCGTTGGATGAATTACGCGGCACACCTGGGCGAGCTCGCTAATTCCTTACCGCGGGCGCAAGAGAAAGATCTCGAGGAGTGGCGAGAGCATGGCGTCTCGCTTTCAGCTCAAACCGGATTCGGTCTGTTAAAGAAATTATTTAACTAGATTTTCCTCGACTGGCCCAGCACCAATTCACGATGTGAACATGATCATGATGCCGGCCGCGATGGCCGAGCCAATGACGCCAGCGACGTTTGGACCCATCGCATGCATTAATAATATATTGTGAGGGTTCGCCTCAAGTCCGACTTTGTTTGCCACACGTGCAGCCATTGGCACGGCAGACACGCCAGCCGCACCAATAAGCGGGTTAATCGAGCGACTCGACATCGCGTTCATCAGTTTGCCCATCAACACGCCGCTCGCGGTACCGATTGCAAACGCGATCATACCCAGAGCGAGGATAAAAAGCGTATCCAAGTCGAGAAACTGCTCGGCACTAAGCTTCGAGCCAACGGCTAGGCCAAGAAAAATCGTTACAATGTTAATCAACGCGTTCTGTGTTGTATCTGACAGACGATCGACGACTCCACATTCACGCATCAGGTTACCGAACGCCAACATCCCTATTAGGGGCGCCGCAGTTGGCAGTAGCATCGCGACAAGCAATAGTAACAAGAGCGGGAAAATAATTTTTTCCGCCTTCGATACTTCACGCAATTGCACCATCTCGATTTTGCGTTCTTTCTCGGTCGTGAGCAGCTTCATGATCGGCGGCTGGATCATTGGCACGAGCGCCATGTACGAATACGCCGCTATGGCAATCGCGCCCAGCAAATTCGGCGCCAGCTGCCCGGCGACGTAAATTGCAGTCGGGCCATCCGCACCGCCGATGATGCCAATGGCGGCGGCTTCGCGCAGTGAGAAGTCAGCCCAGCCAAGAGACGTCATACCGAGAGCACCGAGCAATGTCGCAAAGATCCCGAACTGAGCTGCAGCACCCAGAAACAGCGTGCGCGGATTTGCAAGCAAAGGACCGAAATCGGTCAGTGCTCCTACGCCCATAAAAATAATTAGTGGAAATGCGCCAGTCTCGATCCCTACGACATAGGTTAGATGCAAAAGACCGTCGCCGGTTGCGATCTCAACACCTGGGATATTGCTCAGTAATCCACCGAAACCTATCGTAACGAGCAGTAAGGGCTCGAACCTTTTGACGATACCGAGATACAGAAGTAGCAAGCAGATACCGAGCATGACAACTTGCCCGACAGTGATCTGATAAAGACCGGAACCCTGCCAAATTTGCTCGAGCAGCTCCACCGCTTTAGTGAACGTCAGCCGATCACGACGAGTGAATCGCCGACGGCAACTGCGTCGCCCTCAATGACATGCACCGTAGCGACCGTGCCGGACTTTGGCGCGCTCACAGCAGTCTCCATTTTCATCGCTTCGACGACCAACAGAGGCTCACCCTCTTCTACCGCGTCGCCCGGAGCGACGTACACTTTGAAGATGTTGCCGGCGAGTACGGCTGCAACCGTGTGGCCGCCGGTCACCGGCGCAGCACGCGCGGGCTGGGTTGCCGCTGTCACATTTGTGACCTGCCCACTCTCGGTAACTTCGACGGTATATTGTTTTCCATTGACCTTTACCTGATAAACGGACGGTCCCGCGTGCGCCGTCGGACTAGGCATAGTGGGCTGCCGTCGATCGCTGGGTAGCGGCTCAAAGGCCTCGGGGTTATGACGATTCTCGAGAAATTTGAGTCCGATTTGCGGGAATAACGCGTATGTCAGTACATCGTCGACGACGGCGTCAGCAAGTTTGATGTTGTGGTCCGCCGCCAGTCCCATCAATTCTTCAGTTTGGTTTTCGAGTTCTGGCGCCAGCAGATCTGCTGGCCGGCAGGTCACCGGCGCGGCCCCTTCGAGCACCCGCGCCTGCAGCTCCGCATCGACGTTTGCTGGCGTCGCACCATACTCGCCTTTAAGTACGCCTGCCGTTTCTTTGCTAAGGGTGCCGTATCTCGAACCCGACAACACGTTGATAACGGCTTGCGTGCCGACAATTTGTGATGTCGGTGTAACCAGCGGCAGCATGCCCAGTTCTTCGCGAACCCGCGGGATTTCCTCAAGTACAGCGTCCAGCTTGTCACTCGCATTCTGTTCCCGAAGCTGACTTTCGAGGTTCGTCAGCATGCCTCCCGGTACTTGAGCGACGAGTATGCGCGAGTCAACTCCTTTCAGTCCGCCCTCGAATTGCGCGTATTTTTTTCGTACGTCGCGAAAATACGCAGCAATTTCTTCGAGTAATTTGAGATTCAGCCCAGTCGCACGACCGGTATCCTCAAGTATCGCCACGAGGGATTCCGTCGGCGAATGCCCATACGTCATGCTCATTGACGAGATCGCCGTATCGATGTTGTCGATGCCGGCCTCGGCGGCCTTGACGCAGGTTGCGGTCGACATGCCCGTTGTCGCATGACATTGCATATGAATCGGAATATCGACCGCTTCTTTCAAGCGACTGACGAGTTCGAATGCCACGTAAGGCTTTAGTAGTCCGGCCATATCCTTGATACATATGGAATGCGCGCCCATGTCCTCAATGCGACGACCAAGATCCACCCAAAGTTCGATTGTGTGTACCGGGCTTACGGTATAGGACATCGTTCCCTGCGCGTGTTTGTCGACCGCCAGAGTCGCCTTGATCGCAGTCTCAAGGTTTCGCAAATCGTTCAGCGCATCGAAAATCCGAAAAACGTCGACGCCGTTAATGGCGCAGCGCTCCACGAATTTTTCGACTAAATCATCGGCGTAGTGTCGATAGCCAAGAATATTCTGGCCCCGAAACAGCATCTGCTGTGGCGTGTTCGGCATTGCTGCCTTAAGCTTACGAATACGCTCCCATGGGTCTTCACCGAGGTAGCGAATACAGGCATCAAAGGTCGCGCCGCCCCAGGACTCCAACGACCAGAAGCCAACGCTATCGAGTTTTTCTGCGATTGGCAGCATGTCCTCAACGCGCATACGCGTCGCCAGCAGGCTCTGGTGTGCATCCCGCAATACAAGCTCAGTAATGCCGAGTGGTTTGTTATCGCTCATTATTTTCCGTTGTCTAGCGTTTTTGGTGTTTCTTTATCGCAGCTGCGATCGCGGCAATTTCATCGTCCGCAGGATCTGTCGATGCTTTTTGCAGGCGTCTGGTAATCGTCGTCATCAGACTCATTGCAACGACCAGAGCTGTCAGGAACACAAATACGGTCCCCATCCCTGCCAGCATCAGCGTCAGGCCCTGATTAAACAATGAGTCCTGCATTTTGGCCCCTGTAATCAGACACGAACGGCGGATTATACTTAAAACGATTCCATTGGAATGCTTTTCTGCGCCGTGAAACCGTTTAGAATCGCAGCCTGACGCGGGGCAAAGACATTTTCTGTTGAAACGATCAATACGCGATATCGGTGCGGCCGGACGCCTGTGGGGTCGCCTTCTAATCCTGTCGCCAATGTTTGGCGCCGGCCCATCGATCGTGGCCGCGGCGGAAACCGACGCGGAGCAGATTGCCGCGGGCTCGACCATCAGTCGGATCGTGATTGAACGACAAAACGTATTCGACCTGGAGAATCCGGACGAGAACAATGCGTTTTATCGATTCACAAATCGCTTCCACCCGATTACGCGCGAGAATACAGTTTCAAAACAGCTGCTGTTTGACGAAGGCGACGAATTCGATCTGCGCCTGATCGCGGAATCCGAGAGAATTCTGCGTCGCAACAAATACCTCTATGACGCTACGATAACACCAAAGACGAACGGTCAAGGTGACGTGGATATTCTTGTCTCGACGCGCGACGTGTGGTCGCTGACACCGGAAATATCGTATTCGCGCAGCGGTGGTGAGAATAAGACGAAATTCGGACTCGAAGAGTCGAATTTGTTCGGCACCGGTCAGTTCGTCATGCTGACGCACAGCGATGACGTCGACCGTACTTCTACCGCATTTGAATACTCGGACCGGCAAATTGGGGACAGCTGGGTTTCGCTGGGATTCCGTGTCGCTGACAATTCTGATGGCCAAAATGCGCGGCTCGAAGTCGCAAAACCCTTTCACGCTTTGGATGCACGCTGGTCGGCAGGCCTTACAGCGTTCGATGACGATCGCAGAAGCGCGCTGTACTCGCTGGGAAACGAGGTAGCTGAATACCGCCATGACCGTAGTTTTGTGTCTGTGTTTCGCGGATGGTCTGCCGGGCTTAAAAATGCACGGGTGCGGCGCTGGACGGCAGGACTTGTTCACGATGACAATCGCTTCTCAGCCGTGTCAAATCCGGTACTACCACAAGCAATACCGGAAAACAGAAAACTCAACTACCCGTTTATCGGCCTCGAATTACTTGAGGACCACTTCGAAAAATCGTCAAACCACGATCAAATCGATCGCTCCGAAGATTTCTATCTAGGCAAGCGCTTTTCCGCAACGCTCGGATGGTCGAGTACCGAGCTTGATGCCGACCGTGACGCCCTTCTCTACAATCTCTCTGCGAGCCGCAGCTATGGCTCACTTAAGGACCGGGCGTTACTGCTATTGGCCACGGTTTCAGGCCGCGAGGAAAACGGCGACAGCGCTAATAGGACGGCCACAATCAATGCGCGTTATTACTGGCGACAATCGGACAAGCGGTTGTTCTTCGCCTTGATCGACGCAACCAGTGGGCACAATCTTGACCTCGACAATTCCATTGAGATCGGCGGCGACAGCGGCCTGCGTGGCTACCCGCTACGCTACCAATCCGGTGACAGCCGAATGCTGGTGTCGATGGAACAGCGATATTTCACGGACTGGTACCCGTTTCGACTTTTCAGAGTTGGCGGCGCCATTTTCTTCGACGCAGGTCGAGTTTGGGGAAATAATCCGATCGGTGGCCCAAATCTCGGTTGGCTAAAAGACGTCGGATTTGGCCTGCGCTTTGCGCCAACGCGCTTCGGCACGCGGAAAATTGTCCATTTCGACATCGCGTTTCCCCTTGACGGCGATGCAACGATAGACGAGGTACAGATTCTGTTCGAGGCTAAGCGAAGTTTCTGATCTAATAGTCTTATGCCCACTAATAGAAGCATCAATTTCGTTGTGACACTGTGCTCGGTCGGCATGGCCTTGTCTGCATTAACTGGCTGCGTGACGAACCCGCGTACCGAGACCGTGTCCGCCAGCGACAGCGATGATTGCGTTGTTTTGCTGCACGGCGTCAATCGCAGCTGGCGAGCAATGCGGCCGATGGCCGACGCATTGCAGCAGGACGGCTACACGACGGTCAATGTTGATTATCCATCTCGATCCGGCACCGTGAGCGAACTGGCACCCATAACTGTGAACCATGGTTTGATGGCGTGTCGGACCGCCGGGGCGCAACGCGTTCACTTTGTTACGCATTCGATCGGCGCGATCCTGCTTCGCTACGCACATGCGGAATCGCCAATCGCTGACATTGGCCGCGTTGTCATGCTGGCGCCACCAAATCAGGGCAGCGAAATCGTCGACAAGACCAAAAATATACCGGGCGCGAGTTTGGTTGGTGGAGAAGCGCTAATGCAGCTTGGCACCGACGAGAACAGTATCCCGGCAAAACTCGGCCCGGTCGATTTCGAAGTTGGCGTTATCGCCGGCACCGGAACGATGAATCCGTGGATGTCCGCCATGCTTCCAAACCCGGACGATGGCAAAGTGTCTGTCGCGAGAACGCGAATTGACGGGATGGCGGACTTTCTGGTCGTTGATGATAATCATCATTACATCGTCGAAGCTGAATTTGTCATTCAAAACACGCGCGCATTCCTCAACACCGGTTCCTTTCTCAAAGACGACGTCCACGTGACCGGCTTTGCCGGAGAGTAAGACCTGTCACTTCCGGTCCACGCTATGCCAGTTGCGTGTCGGCGATTTACGTTGACGCCAACCGTGGTACGGATGGCGCCGCAGCAGTTCGCGATTGCGAAACACGAAAACTAGTATCGCCCCGGCACCGAAACCTCCAACGTGCGCCCAGAACGCGACGCCACCGCCGGCCGCACCGATCGAGCCGAAACCACCAATGAGCTGGACGACGATCCAATAGCCCAGCATGAATATGGCGGGTACCGCAAAAGTCGTGGCAAAGAATCCGAGGAATACAAACAGGTGAACGTGCACGCGCGGATAGAGCACGACATAGGCGCCCATTACGCCGCCAATCGCGCCCGACGCGCCGACCATCGGTATGGGCGATCCCGGATTTGCGGCGATCTGCAAGCCGGCAGCACCGAGTCCGCATAACAAGTAGAAGATGACGAAGCGAACGTGTCCCATCGCATCTTCAACGTTATCGCCGAAAATCCATAGGAACCACATATTGCCGATAATGTGAAACCAACCACCGTGCATGAACATTGACGTGAATAAAGTTGGCCAGCCGGACCCTTCGCCAAATGCGCAAATACTGCCCGGACGAGTCTGGGCGCTCTCGCCCAACGCCATCGCATGGAACAAGTCAGTCGGGATTAGACCAAGCATGCAAATGGAATCTGATAGCATCGGCTCGACGCCGAACCCCTGAACGGACGACCAGGCTAGGACGTTCAGGATAATGATGCCGATCGTTGCTATCGGTATCAGAATCTGTGGATTATCGTCACGGACGGGAATCATGCGAACTATTCTGCCCTATGAGTGCCTAAAGGCGGAGGAAATCGTTGGGGGAAAACGAATGAAAAAGTCGTTAGCCGTATTTCTGATACTTATTCTCTCCGCTTGCGGTGGCGGCGGGGGCGGCGACCCGGTTATTGTCGCCCCTTCTCCGCCACCGGCGCCGCCGAGCGCCGTTGATGTTTTTTCACAGAGTATTCAAGGATTATTGCTCGACGATTTCTACCAGATTTCATTCCGCGGCCTGTCGACACGTAGACCAGAGGACATCGTCTGGGAGGCGCTCGAAGCGACTTTTCCACTCGATGGCGTTCATCTCGACGACGTGTCCGATTCTTATCGGCGAGATACCTTTGAAATGTACGAAATTGCGCTGGGCGTTTTTCTAAGCTATGACCGCGCGACACTAACCGTCGACGAGCAGCTCGACTACGACGTTTACGAATGGTACTTGCAGGATGTGGTCGATCAACTCGAATTCATCTACTACGACTTTCCCGCAACCTATGGCGGCTTTGGCATTCCGCGCACGACGCAGCGATTCTTCGAGGACATCCATCCGGTGTCGACATTGCAGGACGCCGAAAACTATCTAACGCGCCTCACTGAAGTCGACAGAAAATTTGCGCAGCTCGAAGCGCACTTGATATTGCAACGGGACCAGGCGAGCGTCGTTGAACCCGCATTGACGATGCAAGTAGCGTCTAATCAACTAGCCGCAGTCGCTTCGACTAACGCCGGCAACAATCCTTATTATGTCTCCTTTAGTGGCAAAGTCGACGCTATCCCAGGGATTGACGCATCGCAACGTTCTACCCTAAAAAATCGCGCGCTCGGCACGATTCAATCCGAAGTGATCCCTGCGTATCAGAGCCTGCGCGCAACGCTGCAAAACCTGCTTAGCAGTGCCCCGGCTGCAATCGGTGTCGGTCAGTACGACCGCGGCGCCGACTACTATGCGTATGCATTACGACATCACACGACAACGAATCTGACGGCCGCCGAAATTCACCAACTCGGACTTGATGAGCTTGCCCGGATTCATGCCGAGATGCGAACGATTTTCGATCAGCTTGGCTACCCGCAAAACGAGACGCTGCAACAACTATTTGCGCGGGTAGCGGCTGACGGCGGCATCGTCGCCGCCGCAGACACGCTGGTCACGTTCGAGAACTTGGTCGCGTTCGCCGAATCTAATTTGAACTTGGCATTCGACGTATTTCCATCGGCGCCCGTTGTCGTCGTTCCCGATCCGTTTGGTGGGTTCTATATCGGGCCATCGTTTGATGGAACCCGGCCCGGCGCGTTTTACGCTGGCACCGACTTTGATCAACCCTACTTCCAAATGCCATCGCTGACTTTTCACGAATCGGTGCCTGGCCATCACACGCAAATCGCGATCGCGATGGACCAGGATGTACCGGCATTTCGAAAAATTGTGCGCACCACCGCGTTTGTCGAAGGCTGGGCACTGTATGCGGAACGACTCGCTTACGAACTCGGCTGGTATGACAATGACGTCTACGGCAATCTCGGCCGGCTGCAGTACGAGGCGCTACGCGCTGCGCGACTGGTCATGGATACCGGCATTCACAGCCTGGGTTGGTCATTCGAGCAAGCGACACAGTTCAACGAAGACAACGTCGCTTGGTCGCGCGGAGCATCCGAAGGTGCTGCAGCTCGTTATAGCGTTTGGCCTGGGCAGGCAACGGCTTACATGGTGGGCATGCTGCAAATTCTCGCAGAGCGTCAGCGCGCCATGGATGTTCTCGGTCCCGATTTCGATCTCATCGCGTTTCATCGGGCATTACTCACGAATGGCGGCGTACCGCTTGCACTGCTCGGTTCAGTGGTTGACCGTTACATCGCTGACACACAGGCTGGGCAGTAGAGCCTGGCTGCGATAGTCGGCAACCAATCTGACAGACGTTGTCGTATTCGATTAGACCTCAATGTCCGCTTCTACCAAAAGCGGTCGGTCGGTTGGCTCCTCGAATGCTGTCGTCACAGGCAGCAATCGGCCAGAAGTCGACATTCTCAAGATCATTTCTTTTTGTCCAAATCGGATGTCCCATTCAGCAACTGGTACGTAAATCTACCAATTGCAACGTGGACCTTTGCCCCAATCCAAGATTAGAAGGGTTATTCCTCTAGGAGACCTGAGAGGATCGAAAGAGGTCTAGCTCAATTGTCAAAAAATGGAAGGCGCTCATCATGAATGCATATCGTATCTTTTTAAATTGCGCCACATTCGCAGCGCTTGCCGTGGCCGGAATTGTCATCAATACCGACTCGGTCAATGCGCAGCAGGCTAGTGACCAACCGACTAGTGAAATTATTGAGGAAATAGTCGAGGTTGCAGCGCCAGTTGTGCACCGACAGGTTGAGCGAAAAGGCGCGCTCCACAGGAAAACCGAAACCGTCACACTCAGCCGACCGGTAAGCTATGCTGATCTTGATCTTAGCAAGCATGTCGATGTGATTGTGCTCAAGAATCGCATCGAGATCACCGCGAAAGAGTCCTGCGAACAGCTTTCTAATATGTCGACGCTCCACCGGTCGAGCCTGCTCGAGATTCGGCGCTGCACCAAACGCGCGATTGCCAGTGCTGAGGAAGAGGTAAAAGCTGCTATCGCGGCTGCAAGCTGATAGAAGGCAGTAAATCCTTCTACCGGATGATCTTCACCGGCAACTGGTTGCAAGCGGCGGTGCTTATCCAAGAACAGTGCGGCGTATCTGCTTCGCCGCGCGACGCGTTAGACGATTTGTAGAGGACGCTGCGAGACTCACCAATCCGAATGACCCGTTTGGGTCAAAAGCAGCCTGTCATGCGATCGGCAGCCTTCGGCGAGGAAGCGGACGCTCGACGACGATTAATCGGAAACCCATAACTGACTGGCCGCTTTTACAATAACGGACTTTCAATCGACCAACAATGACACCTGCTGACGGGCACTAACTGTTCCCACCAGACTCTGGTGTCTTTTTGGGAGCTATGTCGGGTGCTCTGGGTACTCGGCGTCGTTCTCGTGGCTTCCGAGATAGCGCGCGCCGCAATCGGATTGATGTTGAGATAATGAAGTCGTCTACCTCATCAAGCAATCGCACAATGGATTCCATAGTGGGTATTTTGAAAATCGACCGTTTCATACGTGTATTCTTGTGCTTCTAAAGCAAGCCGGCGTCAATTCTGGGATGTACTTACCAGCAATGTCCGCTTTCACCCAAAGCGGTCATTCAGACACCATTGAATTCACCAAAATGACAATCCGCGAACAGCCATAAGCGGTCACTCTTCTGGTGCTTTTTCGTACCGTGGGAGCGAGTCTCCGAGTTCAATCCAAGGTTGTTTGGCCGCTGTGTAGATATGCATGTCAGGTTTAACCCAACTCGCGTCATCGAGCGTTCCCACTTTCAAGAAGACGTAACCAGGATCAGCGTCACAAGCCAGATAAAGGCCCGACCCACATTGCGGACAAAAATGCCGATGTACCTGTTTTCCAGAGTCACCCACCACGGTGTAGGTGCCTAATTCTCCCTGCACGTCGAACGAATCGGACGCAACCATGGCCTCAACAGAAAACGGACTGCCCGCTGTGCGTTGACAATCGCTGCAGTGGCAAAAGAAAGTCAGTTCTGGCAGCGCCGCGCAAGAGTATCGGACGCCCCCACAGTGGCATCCTCCTTCATATCCGGTTGGCATGCTCATCTCTCCTGTACGCTAATTTTCTTAAACTGGCACGTCGTTCGGGCTTTCTTCTTGTTGTTGCGCGGGTCCGCTTCGGGTCAATTGCGGCCCTTCAGAGATGTACCACCGGACCGGCCGCTTTCGGACGTAAAGCGATCATTTCAGACACCGTATTCATTTTCGAATCAGTGTTCTCAAAGGTCCCTTTTCCTGAACCATCAGGCTCATTTTTTTATCGCTGGTGATAATGTGATGCAAGACCCAGTGCTTGAGGGTGTCCTCAATTGGAATTCCGGAAGAGGCACCCGTGTCATTCAGAATTTGGAACATGTATTCTGTGTAACTATCGAGAAATTCATTGTGCTCGCGCTTGTGTTCATCAAAAAACTTGTACTCATGTTCCTTCATGACATGCTCCTCAAGCGCAAAGTGAGCCTGCATGCGTGCGTAAATATCGCCTAGACACTTCTTGATTTCTGACTCTTGGCCATGCTTCGCCAGTTCCTCGTGGAGCCTGTTGATATCGTCGATCAGAACTTTGTGTTCGTGGTCCAGTTCTTCTATTCCAATCAGAAAGGACTCATCCCATTTCAAAAGAGTATCAGTCACAGTGAGTACTCCCGGTGCGGTTGGTAAGTCTTACCTTAATTGTACTTAATTGGGCATTGGCTTTTGAGTCAATCCCGCAGGCCACTGAGAGTAACACCCCGAACAGGCGTGCAATATTTCGGATGACCGCTTTCGGTCATTAGCAGCCCTTGAGCTTCATTCTACCTAAATGGCGGCTTCTGGGCGCTCAGCGGACGTTTTCAGCTAGATTTTCAGTGCCAATTTCCGAATGTCCGCTCTTACCGGAAGCGGTCAATCAACTTCAACGAATCTAGCTATTTTCGGGGGCTGCTAACGGCCAGAAGCAATGGGATGGACTCCTCCTCCCTAATCCGGCATCTAAGTGCCAAACGTGAGTGATTTTGCTCAAGTTACATAGAAGAGAAGGAGTCCGTTATGAAGCTTAGTCGGGTTGGAGTGGATTTGGCAAAGAACGTTTATCAATTGCACGGTGTTGATCGTCACGGGAAGACGATGTGGAAGCGGCGATTGAGACGTGGTCAGTGGCTACAGGCGTTATTGGACAAAGCGGAACCCGGGTGCGTGATCGGCATGGAAGCCTGCACCGGCGCCCATCACTGGGCGCGTGAACTTCAGTCTCGAGGCTATACAGTACGATTGATTGCACCACAATTTGTGAAGCCCTACGTCAAGAGTAACAAGAACGACGCCAACGATGCCGAGGCGATATGCGAAGCAATGAGCCGCCCGCACATGCGTTTTGTAACGGTGAAGAGCGTTGAGCAGCAGGATATCCAGGCGACGCACCGAGTACGCTCAGAGATAAAAGATCAGCGCAACGCGAAGGCGAACCAGATCCGGGGCCTGGTGGCGGAGTATGGGTTGGTTGCACCGCAGACCTTGCTCGGACTGCGAAGTGCGATCCCTTGTTGGTTGGAGGATGCGGACAACGGTCTGACCGATTACTTCCGCAGCTTGCTACATGGCTTGTGGGGCGATCTTGTTTCCCTGGACGATCGTATGGCTGAACTCGACAAACAGATCAAGAGGCTCGCTGACTCCAGTGAAGTGGCCCAACGACTGCAACAGCTTCGCGGTGTTGGACCTCTCGTGGCGACGGCGCTGATCGCAACAGTCGGCACTGGTGAGCAGTACTGTAAAGGTAAACAGATGGCAGCCGCACTGGGACTGACTCCAAGACAATGCAGCTCCGGTGACAAACAACGCCTGTTCGGCATCAGCAAACGCGGCGATGTGTACTTGAGAACGATGCTGATACACGGTGCCAGGGCCGTTGTCTCGCAGGCCAAGCACAGAGATGATCGACTGAGTCGATGGGTCACAAACATCGCTAAACGAAGTCACCCCAACGTCGCTGCTGTCGCGCTCGCCAACAAAACAGCACGCATGGCATGGGCCATGTTGCGTAACGCTGCAAACTATGATCCTGACTTTGCTATTGGCTGAGTCAGATAAACCAAGGAGATCTTCAACAACGATTGCTTAAGCAAACTGCTTGATGGCAAACAGGTCGAACCGGCGTCGGCCAAACCCGTGAATGTCCGAGTGCTAAAAGTACGTAGAAGCGATTGGGAGCTGACGCGCGAATAGCCCATTATGGCCCGGCATCAACGTATGCCAACTACAGAGGCCGAATATACGTACGCAGTCGTGCCATGTCTGACATCAACAGAGTGCTTGCAAAAAGGAGGAGTCCATATACGGACA
>Ga0224508_10000801_pt1 | contig 29305 bp, 16 predicted proteins | sample SF_Jan12_sed_USG_4_FD_170157 | JGI IMG/M metagenome (GOLD analysis project Ga0224508, IMG submission 170157) | Sediment microbial communities from San Francisco Bay, California, United States - SF_Jan12_sed_USGS_21 | ecosystem: Environmental > Aquatic > Marine > Sediment | place: USA...
AGTCGAAACTCAGTGTTGCGGTGGCGGCAGCAGACAGGTCGAAGGAGCGTACGATGGCCTCGCCCGAGCCGCCGCCCAGGCTGTCGAGATGCAGCTTGCCGCCTTCGATGCGCACATCGCCGCTGCCGGCGGCGCCGTCGTCGTTGACTTCGATCCAGTCGGAGGTCCATGCTGCAGAGCCATCGCTATTGCTGTACGACACCGTTGCAAACTGGTCGCTCACCGATCCAGCCAGCGTGATCGCCACCTCGTCGCCGTTGACGCCATCGGTCTGGTCCCAGGCGTGGAAGGTGATGCCATCGGTGACGGTGCCGTTCCAGTCGGGATCGGGCACGAAACGGACCGCGGTATCCGGGTTGGCGGCCAGCAGCCGCGCGTTGCTCGCATCGGGGGCACCGAAGGCCGTCCAGGTCGTGCCGCCGTCGATGGTGAATTCCCAGGTACCGTTGGTGTTGTCCACGCCGACCACGGCGATGCCCTCGACCGACCCCGCGTCCGCGTCGGTGATCCAGCTCGACGTCAGCACGGACACCAGCGTGCCGGCGCTATTGGTCAGATCCTCGTTGATCGCGGTCAGGTTATTGGCGCCGGACAGGATCGGGGCCGCGTTGACGCTGTTGACGACCACCGCTTTCGTGACCACGGCACTGGTGCCGCCGTCACCGTCGGTAACCGTGAAATTGACGTCGCGCTGCTGCTCCAAGGGATTCTGCGAGTAGTTGCGGTAAGTGATGTTACGCAGCAGTGCCTGTACGGCATCCACATCGGCGTTGGCGTTGAAAATCACGGTCAGGGGTTCGTCGACGGTGGAGCCCCCTGCCCAGGTGCCGATGACGACGCCGCCATAAGTCACATCACTGCCGGTGATCCCGATCTGGCCCGCCCCGGTGCCTTCATTACGAATGGCGAGTTCGTCGTTGGCCGAACCCGAGGCGCCCAATTCCACCCGCAGCAGGCCGCCGTCGAAATCGCCCGAATCGGGATCGGTCAATACCGCGCCCGGATCGATCACGGTCGCCGGGTCTCCCTCGGTATAAGCCAGGGATCCGGCTGTCAACGTGATTTCCGGATCGACATTGTTGACCGTGCGAATCTCCTCGATGATGGTGAAGCTCTGAATCTTCTTCTGGTTATTGTTGAGGCCGATATCGCCGGCATCGAACAGCACGGTGGCATCCGCCGAGGTGGTGCCCGAACCCATCGTGGTGGTCGACACCGTGAGGTAGAACAGCTCGTCTTCGTCGACCAGGATACCGTTGTCGCCGACAAAACTGTCGCCGTTGGCCAGGGTGGTGACGATCGACCCCGCCGGCACCATGGTGCCGTCGAGGTAGAGGTCCTCGCTGACGATCATGATGCCCTGGAAATTGTTGAAATTGATGCCGATATCGACGCTGCTGATCAGAGTCGATATCGTGCCGTCGGTGGTGCCGGCGCCGACATCGATGGTGTTGAAGTGATAAATGCTGCTTTCTTCGACGAAACCTTCCTCCGTGAACAGGAAGTTGCCCGCCTGCAGCGTCACGTCGCCGACGACCACGTCCGACTCGATCAGGGTGATACCCGTGGTCTGGGCCGTGCCGGGCTGGTCGAGCAGGTGGATGAAGGTTCCCGAGCTGAAATCGCCCGCGGTATCCGGGCGGAACACGATCACGTCGCCGGCGTTGATCGCGAGGCTGTTGGTGCTGGTCATGACGTCGTTGGACGCGGCGACGAACAGCATATCGCCGCGCTGCAGGTCGACGCTGTTGGCGCCGCCGACCGTGATGTCGTTGCTGACGAAGTGCATGCCGTTGATGGTCATGTTGCCGCTGGCGGAGAAACCCTCGAGGTCGAAGTACGGCATCAGGCTGCCGTCCGAGCCGGCCGGTTCGAAGCTCAGGTTCGGATCGCCGATCGCCAGCACCTCGCCGGCATCCCAGTCCTGGATGCCGGGCACCTTGCTGCTGTTGACGTCGGACTGCGTGCTCAGCAGGATGCGGATTTCGCGCGGCTGCACGGTGATCGTCGCGGTGGCCTGCGCTGTGCCGCCGTTGCCGTCGCTGACCTCGTAGACGAACGAATCGGTGCCGTTGAAATTGTTGTTCGGGGTATAGATGAAGCTGCCGTCGGCGTTCAGCACCAGTTCGCCGTTTGAGGGCCCGCTGACCGGCGTGGTGTTGACCGTTAGCGTGTCGCCGTCGATATCGGAGTCGTTGAGCAACAGGTCGTCGACACCCACGGACGCCGTGTACGGTATTCCCTCGACCGCGGTATAGCTATCGCCGACCGCCGCCGGGGCATCGTTGCCATCGGTGACCGTTACGGAAATGGTTTGCACGTCGCTGCCGCCCTTGCCGTCGCTGGAGGTGACCTCGACGATATAAACATTATCGCCATTATCGTCGGCGGGGCTTTCGAAGTTCGGTGCGCTGTCGAAGGTCAGCACACCGCTGACGGGGTCGATGCTGAAAAAGCCGTCATCGATGCCGCCGGTAATCGAGAAGGTCGGCGTATCGAGATCGGGATCGGTCGCAGTGACCGTGGTCACCGCGGTGGTGTTTTCGACGATACTCACACTGGCCGTGGCGCCCGCACCATCTGAAGTGATCTCGGGATCGCTGTTGACCGCATTCACGGTGATCGTCGCGGTCGCGACGTTGGAATCGGCGCTGCCGTCGTTGGCGACGTAGGTGAACGAATCGCTTCCGGAAAAACCGGAATCGGGGATGTAGGTCACGTTGCCGTCGAACACGAGATCGGCGATGTAGATCTCGCTGTTGCCGTCGCGCTCGGACATGAACAGGATCTGGGTGCCGTCGGGTGACCAGACCGCCTGGTTATCCACCGCGGTATCTGTCGTGAGGCGCGCCTGGCCCGTGCCGTCGGCGTTCATGACGTAGATTTCCTTGTTGCCGTCGCGCTCCGATGTGAACAGAAGCATCGAACCGTCCGGCGACCAGTTCGGCTTCGAATCGATCGCGGCATCGGTGGTCAACCGCGTTTGCGTGCTGCCGTCGGCATTCATGACGTAGATCTCGGCGTTACCGTCGCGCTCGGACTTGAACACGATCTGCGTGCCGTCCGGTGACCACACCGGGTCCTCGTCGTTGCCAGCCGCGGTGGTGAGACGCGTCTGCCCGCTACCATCCGCGTTCATGACGTAAATCTCGTTGTTGCCGTCGCGGTTGCTGACGAACACGATCTGCGTGCCGTCCGGCGACCACTGCGCTCCCACGTCGGCCGCAGCGTTGTTCGTCAACTGGACGACGTTGCTGCCGTCGGCGTCCATCACGTAGATTTCGTAGTCGCCGTCGCGGTTACTGCCGAACACGATCTGAGTGCCGTCCGGCGACCAGGCCGGTGTGCCATCGGTGCCGGCATCGTTCGTGAGCCGAATCAGGTTGCTGCCGTCGGCATCCATCACGTAGATCTCGTGATTGCCGTCGCGGTCGCTGCGGAACAGGATCTGGCTGCCGTCCGGCGACCAGGCGGCCTGCCGATCGTTCCAGCTGCCGTTCGTCAGGTTGGTCTCGTTGACGACGTCGGTGGGTGTAAAAACGAGCGTACCGTTGGCCGGCCCGCTGACGATCGTCGCTGTCAGCGGGTCGGTTTCGGCATCGCTGTCGTTGGCCAGCAGGTCGATCGCGACCGGCGTGTTTTCGTCGGTCGTCGCGCTGTCGTCGGTCGCGACCGGCGCGTCGTTTACATTGTTTAGCGTAATCGTGACTGTTGTCGAGTCGGACAGGTTCGGACTGCCGTCGTCGGTGGCTTCGACGGTCAGGGTGAACACCGGATTGGTCTCGAAGTCGAGCGCGGCGCTATTGGCGACCGTGATCTGACCGTTGGCGTCGATCGCAAACGCGCCGCCCGTATTACCGGCAGTGATCGCATAGGACAGCGTGTCGCCGACGTCCGGATCGTAGGCCGCGACGGTGCCGACCACGGTATTATTCGCCGAATTCTCGTCGAGGCTGAACGCCGACGCGGTGACCACGGGAGGCGCGCTGGCGCGAATCACCTCCATATCGGCGTCGGTCAGCGCCCGGTCGAACAGCGCCAACTCGTCGATGCTGCCGGCAAAGGGCCCCGAGAATTGATTGACCCCAACCAGTGAGCCGCCACTGCGCCCGGCACCGATCCACAACACGTCGTCATTGGCGGTCAGGTCATTATCCATGCTGCCCCGGTGGCGACGTTGTCGAATACGTATTTATCGCCGTTGACGTAAAGCGTCACGGTCGGCCGGTCGAAGGTGATACCGATGTGATTCCATTCGCCAGTGGTCGGCATCGTGGTCACCGGCATGTCCTGGTAATGCCAGACCCCACTTTCCCTGAACGCCCAGGTAAACACGTTGGTGTCTTTCCAGGACAGGTAGTAGTTGACATCTCCGGTACGATCGCCCTTCATGAACAGCATGTCTTCGGTGTTCGGGCCGGAGTCGGGATTCATCCACAGCGAGGCGGAAAACTCGGGACCGCTAATATCGATACCCGGCGCATCCGCGATCTCGACATAATCGTCGACGCCGTCGAAATGCAGCGCCTGGCCGAATACTCCGGTGGTCCAGGTCGGATCGTTGGCGTCGGCGCCGGCCGTGCTGCCCAACGTGCCGCCACTAATGCCGATGGCCGACTCGCCGACACTGTCGCCGCTGCCTTCGTCGAAGCTCCAGTTGCCGAATGCGCCCTCGATGAAGGTCGGCGCGTCGTTGACCGGCGTGACAGTAATGGCGAAGGTATTCTCGTAGATCACGCTCGCGCTGTAGATGTCGTAGTCGCCGTCGCGATCACTGACAAACAGGATGCTCGTGCCGTCGGGCGACCACTCCGCCTCGATATCTTCGCCGGCGTCGTTGGTCAGGCGGACCTGATTTGATCCGTCGGCATCCATGACGTAGATCTCCCGGTTGCCGTCGCGTTCCGAATAAAACAACAGCTTCGAGCCATCCGGCGACCAGTCACCCAGTGCATCGATTCCCGCTTCGCTGGTCAGGCGGGTCTGTCCGGAACCGTCGGCGTTCATCACGTAGATTTCGTAATCACCGCCATCACGGGTCGACTGGAATACGATTTTCGATCCGTCCGGCGACCACGAGGCGCCGCCGTCGGTTATCGCGGTGTTGTCGGTCAGCTGAACCAGGTTGCTGCCGTCGGCATCCATCACCCATATTTCCTTGTCGCCGTCGCGATCCGAGGTAAACGCTATCTTGGAACTGTCGGGCGACCACGCCGGGGCGCTGTCTTTGGCGACATGGCTGGTGATTCTGGTCTCGTTGGTGCCGTCGACATCGATGACGTAAATCTCGTCGTTGCCGTCGCGGTTCGAAGTAAATGCAATCTTGGAGCCGTCGGGTGACCAGACCGCCTGGAAATCACCGCCGGCAGCGGTCACCAACGGGGTCTGGTTGCTGCCGTCGGCGTTCATGATATAGATGTCGTTATTGCGCGAGAATACGACCTTGCTGCCATCCGGCGAATAGTCGGGCGCCCTGGCGTTGGAGATACCGTTGGTCACATTGGTCAGGGTGCCGATGCCGACTACAGATGGCCCGCTGGCATAGTTACCCTGCCCATCGTCCACGGTAAAACCGAAGCTGTCGGCGGCCGTTTCGCTGCCGTCGTGCACGTAGACGACCTCGCCGGCATCGATCTGCGCCTGGGTGAAGCTCGTGATCGCGACATCCGGGTTGGTGGTGAGCTCGAGTTGTCCATTAGCTGGGCTCGTCGTCACCGTGTACACGATCGACGACGCGGGCTGTTGTGCGTCGGTGTAACCGAGCTGTGTGTTGGTGATGACGGTGGTGGATCCCTCGGCCGCGGTAAGGCCCGCATTATTGACCAGGGTCGGCGCGGTGTTAGTTGCGGAGCCGACCGTAATATCGACGGTATCGACATCCTGCAGCGCGCCGCCGCTGCCGGTGTTGCCCTGGTCGTTGGTCGTGATCGTCAGCGTCGCAGTACCGCTGAAACCGTTATCCGGCGTGAATACGAGACCTTCCAGCGCGTTATTGATATCCGCGATGCTACCGGTAAAGGTCATGCTGGTATCCCCGACGCCGTCGCCACCGCTAAAGGTCAGGCCGGTGGGCACCGCGTAACTCTGCGTAAATACGCCGTCGGCATCCCCGGTACCGCTGCCGGTCCAGCTCACGACGAAATCACCGTGGTCGTTCATACCCACCGAGGCACCCGCCTGATTGCCCGACGTCGTAGTGGTGTTCACCAGCGTCTCGCCGGTCTTTGCAGTGCCATCTCCCTCGAACTGGCGGGCGTATACGTTCCACGCCCCGACCGCGTCGCCGTCCTGACCATCCGCCGTCCACACGATGACGAAATCGCCATCGGCATCCATCGCGACGGCAGGCTGCTGCTGGCTGTTGACCGTGGTTTCAGTGACCAGGAATTCGGCGATGGTTTCCGTGCCGTTGGCGTCGAAGCCCCTGGCGATAATGCTGGGGGCGGGGTCAGGCTGCTCAAAGCCCATCCACGTCACGACGAAGTTTCCGGCAGCATCCATACCAACGCTGGGACGGAACTGTGCACTGGTCGTGGTCGAGTTCACCTGGAACTCGGCGATAGTCTCGGCGCCGCTGGCATCGAAGCCTCGAGCGGTGATGCCGTCATTGTCGGTGGCGCTGACGCCCCCCCAGGCGACGACGAAATTACCGGCATCATCGATCGCTACCGCGACATGGTACTGGTTTTGACTGGTATAGCCGTTGACCTGGAACTGCGAACCCTGTGCCGTGCCGCTGCTGTCGAATATGCGTGCAAACACATCATGCTTGGTGCCCGTGGTTTCCTCGTCGGACCAGGCGACCACGAAACTGCCGTCAGGTGCCACCGCAATGGACGGTTCTACCTGTTCCTCCGCGGGATCGTTGTTGACGGTGATTTCGCCACTCAGTGCCGATCCGGAGGCATCGAAGCGCCGCGCAAAGATGCCCTGACCGTCTCCATCGTCGCTCTGCCAGGTCACCACGAAATTGCCATCGCCGTCCATGCCGACCGCGGGCGCGGTCTGTGCTCCGGTGGTGACCAGGTTCACCGGGGTCTCATTGCCAACGGCGGCTCCGCTCGCGTCAAAACGCTGGAAAAAGACGCCGTCGGCATCTCCGAGACCGTTCCCCGACCAAACCACGACATAACTGCCGTCGTCCGCCACGGCCACGGTTTGCGCGCTGTCGTTATCATAGACCTGCGAGCCGGCGGTCGTCGTATTAGCCGCCGTCTCGCCACCGGTGGCGCTGGCGGTGCCGCCGTCGGGCCAGTCCAGCGTCAGGCTGCCGTTGGTGACAGCCAGGGTTATCTCGAGTTCGTTTGCCCCGGCATCGGCATCGCTGACCGTAAGCGCGTTACCGCTACCCGAGGAAAAAACGAGCGCTGTATCCTGCGGAGTGGCCTGGGCTGCGGGCACGGTATTGACCGGTGCCTGGTTTACCGCGTCCTGATCCCACAGGAACAAGAACGGCTGATTTTTAACCTCGGTGGTGCTGGTGCCGAGCTCGGTCGGCGTGCCCCAGCCGCTGCCATCCCAGAGCACGTAGTTAACATGGCTGTTGGCGTCCTGGGCCGACAACATGATCTGGTCCGAGATCGGGTCTGCCGCGAGTATCAACGAATTAGGCTCACCGCCAATATCCGGTCCGATTTGTTCGGTCGACCAGCCGCTGCCGCTGTCCCAGGTTCTGTACTTGACGGTATTGGAGCCATCTTCCCCGTAGGCCGCGAGGGCCTGGCCCGAGGTGCTTTCGAAGGCCACCGCGACGTTCGGGTAGACCGATCCGGTCGCGGTTGTTTCCGCCTCGACCGATGTCTCCCAGGACGTGCCGTTCCAGACCGATAACCAGATATCGGCGGCGGTGCCGCCGCTGGTGACCACACCCATAACGATGCGGTCGCTACCCGGATCGGACCCCAGGGTTACCCAGTTGGCCGACGAGGTCACACCGCCGGGCGGCGCCACCGAGGCTTCGGCGCTCCAGCTGGTACCATCCCAGATCTGGTAGTAAACGTTAGCGTCACCGGACTTGGCATAGGTCACCAGCGCGTCGCCGCTTTGCTGTTCGTAGCTGACATAGACCGAGGTAAGGTTGCCGCCGCTGGTGTCGAGCGAACGCTGGCTGGTCCAGCTGCTGCCGTCCCAGACCCAGGCGGTATCGTCGCCATTCGAATCGCTGACGACCATCACCATTTCGTCGCCATTCGGCTGGGCGGCGAGCTGAACCTGTCGCGGCGTCGAACCTCCAAAATCATTGACCACGACCGGTACCGACCAGTTGCTGCCGTCCCACACGCTGGACTTCAGTTCCGTGCCATCGGCCCAGACCATGACCGCGTCGCCGCTTTGCTGCTCGTAGGCGACATCCATGCTCCACCAGTAATTCTGGCTCACCGTGCCGAGTGGCGATCCCAGTGTACCGCCGGGTAAAACCGACCAGCTACTGCCATCCCATATTTCGCCATTGATATTCATGCTTTCGTCAACACCGATGATGATGATTTCGTCGCGCGTCGGCGCCTCGGCACCTTGCATGATGCGGTAATCACCCGACGGTGCGGTCGCTGTTGTCGAACCAAAAGAGCTGCTGTCCCAGTCGCTGGTTTGCGGCGTGGTCGACGCGTCGCGCCAGATCGCGGTTCCGGCCGAGGTTGAAGAAGCCCCGTACTCGTAAGCGCCGATATCGGCGGCGCCGTCGCGGATGTTGCCGTTCTGGTCGGTGGCCGGTGCCAACCCGTCGTTGGCCGCGTCGATCGCGGGGCTGCCGGCGAGCAAGGCATGGGTCTGGGTACTGCCACCGTTGTCGGCAAGCACGTCCAGCATCGGGTCGAGCGGCGTTCCGCTGTCGCCGACCTGGTCGTTGTTGACGCCGTCGGTAAAACCGGTGGCGCTGCCGACATCGCCGATGATGTTGTTACCGCCCGAAATGTAATCGCCGACCAGATCGGCTGCCGGGTTGGAGAGAGTATCCAGGTTTCCGGCAATGATCGAGTTGGTGGCGGTAACGTTCGCGGCGCCGCCGGACTCGTAGATGCCGGCGCCCGAACTGGCCGAGTTATCGGTAATCGTGACATTGGTCAGGATGGTAGTCTTGGCGATGTAAAGTCCCCCGCCGAGGCCGGGAGTGTCATTGCCGCTGATGGTGACATTGGTGGCGTCCAGGCTGGAAAAATTACCCTGCGACCAGATGCCGCCGCCATCCGAGGTTCCGGTGTTGTTGGCGACGGTGACATTGTTCAGGGTGAGTGCGCCGGCATTGACGATCGCACCGCCGAAAAAGCCGGTATTGCCGGTTAAAGCGACGTTATCGAGGTTGACCGTGGCACTCGAGCTGACTTGAATGCCGCCGCCATTGCCAGCACCGGCATCACCATTCATGATCGTGAGGTTACTGATTGTGACCGTGGCCAAATTAATATTGAAGATCCGGCTCAGCGACGCGCCGTCGATAAACGTGACGTCAGCGCCGTCACCGGTAATGGTAATGTCGCTGGTGATCATGAGTTCGCCGAGACCGAGCGAAAATAATCCGGCGCCCAGGGTTATATCGTGAGCGCCGCCGAGCGCATTGGCTTCCTCTATCGCGGCGCGGAGCGAGGTATTGCCCGAGCTATCCTCGGCGACGCCGTTGCCCGCATTGGCATCGCTGGTATCCGCAGTGGTATCGACGACAAAACTGGCGAGTACCTGGGTAAACTCCTGCTGCGCCGATTCGCTCACGGCCGCCTCGGTCTCGATCGTACCGACGTTGAATTCGAGCGCCCAGTCGCCGCCGAGATCCGCGTGACCGGTCAGGTCGGTCGACGCGGCGACGTCGGCCAGCGTCAGCGCGCTGATATCCTCGATCAGGCTCTGTCCGGTCTCGGTTTCTGCCAGGCTACAGCCGTAAATCAGGATATCGCCGGTTTCGGCAAACGAGTTTGCCCACAGCGCGATTTTCAGGTTGTTTTCATCGAGCGTGTCGGCGTTGAGACTGTTGTTGCCAAGTTCGACACTGCCATCGCTACCGTGCGAAATGATATGAATCGCATCGAGATCGTCGCGATCCAATAAGAGCTGGGATATCGCTTCGATGCCATCTTTATCCTGGTCGAGCACGACGACTTCGATGTTGCGGCTGGAATCCGAATTGGCGAGCAGGTCGTCGACCAGCTGCTGGTAATTATCGACGCCGGCATCGACGAACACGATTTCCTGCGATTGCTGCTCGGCGGCGGCGCTGTCGCCATTAGTCTTCTGTGTCTGCGATTGCTGTGTGTCGAGATCGCGATAAATCGCGTTGGCGTCGGAATCCAGGCTGGTATCGATCAGGCCCTCGATGCCGCCCGAGAACAGCCGACGCTCCTCGAGTTCTTCGAGGATCAGTTTCGACTGTTGCTGGACCTGTTTGGACGATTTGCTCATTTACGCTTCTATGACCACTCAACTATAGAACTTCGCGTTAGGCTAAGCCGCGGCGTGACGCAGGGGTCCGCCGCACAAAACCTGATGCTGTTAAATAAGTATAGGCAGTGATCCGAACCTCGCTGGCCGTGGACCCAATAAACGGGGTCAAATTGCCCAAACTGTGAAGTGCCGCACGCGATCATCGGGTTCCGGCCCTGTTAATTGCTGTTGCTGGAGGTTCCGAGCGCGCTGTATACGTCTTCGCTGGCCGGTTTCGGGGTTTCGAAGTCGAAATTAGCCATGCAGTTGACGCCACCGACCAGCTTGTCTTCGGGGTTGGGCAATTCCATGCGCACGGTAAAGCTGCCGCTGGCCGGGTCGATCAACTGGTCGACGATGGTTACGGTTGCGCTGAATACCTGGTTGGAAGGCTGTTCGGGGTAGATCTCGACTTGCATGCCCTTTTCGATCAGGCCGAAGTACTCGGTCGGCGCGATCAGTTCGACCTTGAGCGGATCGACCTTGGCGAGTTTCATGATGGTGCGACCGGAAACCGATTCGCCGACCATCGCGTAACGGTCGACGACGATGCCGTCGATCGGGCTCTTGATGGTTCTGAGCGCGAGCTGCGATTGCGCCAGCTCGAGGTTGAGCTGTGCGATGCGCTTCTTTTCCTTCGCCTTGTTAAGTTCGATTCGCGCCAGCGCGACCTCGGTTTCAGCCTTGTCCTTTTCGTACTGCGACACCGAGTTCTGCGCCAGCAGATCCTGCATGCGCTTGTGATACTGTTTCGCATACCTGAGCTGTTCGCGGCGATTCTCGACATCGCTCGACGATTTCGCCTGCAGGCTCGCCAGTCGCACCCTGGCCTGCTCCACCGAGGCTTCGAGTTGCGCCAACGGCTGGCCGCGCTCGACGGTGTCGCCGATTTCGACCATGATTTCCTCGAGCACCGATTCCACCGGGCTGGAGAGCTCGACGTACATCTCCGGTTTTACCAGGCAATCGAGTTCGGCCGCCTGCAACGACGAAATCACGCTCGACATCAGCAGGCAGGCGAGCAGAAACAGCTTCGGCAAATGCGGTTTAATCCAGTGCTGAAAATTCACCGACCGGGTTCGAAGGTTTGCGTCCCGCGCGTGGAGTCGTTTCGTATTCATCATTCAAACCTTCCCGAAAACGCCAGCGTGCGCCGCAGGCGTTGGTCCTGTTTCATTAACTGTTTGCGGATGCGGCATTGCCTGGCTTCATGGCTTTTCTGCGGCAGACGCAGAATCAGCCGACTGATAAATGCGGGCAAGGGTTGGCCCGTCTTGCTGATGCGCTTCAGCATCGACAGCATGCTCGCGCCGTAGTGACCGGCCAGCGCCGCATCCTGCAGCGACAGAATGGCCTCGGCGCTGCCCGGATCGCCCTGGCGCGCGCAGCGGCCGAACAGCTGACGGTCGATACGATGCGAATCATTCAGTGACAGTGAAATCACGTGCAGCCCGCCGAGTTCCTCGACGCCGGGTCCGAGTCCGATATCGGTGCCGCGACCGGCCATGTTGGTGGCCACGGTGATGGCGCCCTTTTGCCCGGCCTCGGCGATAATCTCGGCCTCGTGGCGGTCCTGCTTGGCGTTCAGCACCCGATGGCGTATACCCGCCTGGTGCAACAGCTTCGATACCTGCTCCGATTCCTCGACCGAACAGGTACCGATCAGGATCGGCCTGCCAACCCGGTTCATCGCCCGCGCGCGGTTGATCAATGCGATTTGCTTGTCAGCCTCGTCGCGGTAGATATGCTCACCGAGCATCAGCCGTTTCGACGCCTGATTGGTCGCTACCTTGTGAACTTCCAGGCCATAGACCCGCTGCATTTCGCCGGCGACTTCGCCGATGGTGCCGGAAGTGCCGCCGAGGCGCAGGTAGCGGCTGAAGAATCGCTGGTAGCTGATGCGCGCCTGCGGTTCGCGCTGCTCGCTGATCAGGCAACCTTCCTTGGCCTCGATCATCTGGTGCAACCCCTGTTCCCAGGCGCGGTCGGGCATCAGGCGACCGGTCGACTGGTCGATGATTTGCACCTTTTCCTCGTGCACCACGTACTCGCGATCGCGCTTGTAAAACAGGTTCGCCGACAGCGCCTGTCTGGTCAGCGTTTCGCGTTTGCGCTTGTTACGCCACAGTTTCGGCAGCTTTAAAATAAGGTCCTCCAGGGCATCTTCTCCGGATACGGTCAAATCCACGCTGCGCCGTTTCTCGTCGACCTTGTAGTCCTTGTCGGCCACCAGTGTCGAGGCGAGATACAGCGCATCGCTATAGGTATCGGCCGATTCCTCGTTAGGTAAAGTTTTTGTGATGATTAAAGGTGTATTGGCTTCGTCGATCAGCACGCTGTCGGCCTCGTCGATGATCGCGAAACACAGCCCGCGCAACAGCAAATTGCCACTGGCATCGGATTTTCGCTGGCGTTGGATGTGGCGGTACTGAAAGCGCAAATCGCCGGTATCTTCGCCGATCTCGATGCGATCTCGCAGGTAATCGAACGCAATTTGCTTGTTTGTGGTATGAACGATATCGGCCTGGTAGGCCTGCTGGCACTCATCCGGCTGCATACCTTCGATCACCGGATTGGCGATCAAACCCAGTCGCCGATACAGCGGCAGCATGATTTCGCAATCGCGCTCGGCGAGGTAATCGTTGGCGGTAATCACGTGAACCGGAACGCCGGCCAGCGCGGCGGTACAGGCTGGCAAGGCGGTGGTCAGCGTCTTGCCTTCACCGGTTTGCATTTCGGCAAGCATGCCGTTCATCATCAGCCAGCCGCCGTAGAGCTGCACGTCGAAATGACGCAGGCCCAGCACCCGGCCGGAGGCTTCGCGAATCACCGCAAAGGCTTCGATCATCAGCGCTTCCACCAGACCCTGACGGTGCAACTGGGTGCGCAACTCGGCAAGCACGACATTGAAGGCCTCGTCGGTACAGTCACGTAACGCGGCCTCATACCTGTCCACCTTGCGCACGATACTGCGCTGGCTATGACGCTTGCGGCCGAGATTAGATCGCCCTTTTTCGATCCAGCCCTGAACAAAAGCCTCGAGACCGTCGAGCGAGTCATTGTGGCGCTGCGGGTAACTGCCCTGACTGATACCGGGTCTGATTAACAATTCAGACATTGAACTGCCTCAGGAAAACCTGGCGCAGGCGCCGATACCACTGGCTGGCGAGCGCTTCGCTACCGTGATTGATGCGCACGTAGGCGCGCGTGCCGAGCGGAATGTCCTGACCTTCAAAGTCGGGCTTCAGATCGACCAGAAAAATCTTTTCACTGGTAACCAGGTCGTCGTCGCTGCCCGGCGTAACAATGAATTTACCGCCGCCCGTGGTTGCCAGCGCGGCGCTGGGCAGGCGGTTGGTGGCTTCCGGCGACTGGCGGAAAATTTCAGCGGAGAATTCCTTGCCGGGATTGCTGGCGAATCGGACCTTGACGTCTGCAACCCGCTGACGCAGCTGACCGATGTGGTCCTGGCTTACCGCCATGCGCACGGTCGGTTTTTCGTCATCGAGGATGTAACCGAGCAAGTCACCCTTGCGCAGGAAACGACCCGGCAAATCGTCGGCCTCGAGCAGTATCAGGCGTCCATTCTTGAAGGCCTTTACCGACATCGCGTCGGCTTTATCCTGGATATAGCGCAGTTCGGACTGGGCCACCTGCAGCTCTTCCTTGACGATGCCGGCCTCGATGTGGCTGCTGGCTCGGCTGGCGCGGTAACGCGATTTCAGCTCCCTGACCCGCGCATACGCGATCCTGGCCTCGCTGCGGAGGAACGGATCGTGCAGCGCCAGCAGCGGCATTCCTGCACTAACTGGTTGATTATTAGCAACTTTCAGCGCACCGACGAAACCGTCGTGCTCGGCGCGCAAGCGCACCTCGTCGGGCTGCCATACGACACCCTGGTTGAGCGTGTAGGACGGAATCGGCATGAAACCGACCACCGCGACCAGCATGGTAGCGAGCCCGATGCTGGTAATCAGGGCTCGATTACGTTTCTTCTGCAGCGCCGGACTCGCAACCAGAAAGCGCAGCGCCTTGTACAGTGGCATCAGGATTTGCAGGCTGATCAACCATATCGCCAGCAGCAGGCCGAGATAGAAAAACTTCTCGGTCACCACGGCGAGGATGAACCACAGAATTCCGAGGCGATAACTTAGCGACAGCAGGCTGTAACTGAAAAACCATGGCGCTTCTCCCGGGGCGTTGGCGGGTGACACCGCGTCGCGCAGCCCGAACAGGTAGCGCTGGAACAGGTACTGCCAGTACTGGCTCGAGCGCTGGAACAGATTGGGAATTCCGAGCGCGTCGGCGAGCACGTAGTAACCATCGTATTTCAATAGCGGGTTACCGTTGAAAAACAGCGACGACACGCCGCCGATCAAAAAGATATTGAAGCCGATGCTTTGCACCAGCCCAGGCTGGGCCGCCAGGAACAGCAGCAATCCGAGCGCCGCCAGGAAAGACTCGACCAGGATACCTGCAGCGCTGACCAGGATACGCTTGTAGCGGCTGCGAAAATGCGTCGCGGTGGAGACATTGACGTAGGGCACCGGCATGAACAGCAGAAAATTGATACCCATTTCGTGCACCTCGCCGCCTTCGAGCTTGGCGCTGAAGGCATGCCCGAGTTCGTGCACGAACTTGAGCGGCGGGTAAAGCAGAAACATCAACAGCAGGTTGTAGGGCGACAGCGCGTTGATGCCGAAGTGATGATTGATTTGCGGCCAGTGCTGCACCGCCTCGAGCGCGGTGTAGATCATCAGCATCAGCCAGGCCAGGCCGACCCACTTGCTGAAAATCCATTTCACCTTGCCGAAGTGACGGTTGAGAAAATCCTCCGGGTCCCACAACGCGAAGCGCAGCGCCACCGGGTTTGCGAAACGCTGCTTTATCTTGTTGGAGCGCTGCCGCAGCTGGCGCTCGAACAGCTCCTCGATATCGGCGCTAGCCCCGCTTTTCAACAGATCGGCTTCATACAACTTACCCATCAGGTCGATAATTTCTTCCTGCCCCGGGGCATACTCGTCGAGCTTGTCGCAGATGCGGTCGAAGATTTCCTGCACGCTCGCCTCTCCGTCCATCATGCCGATGAACTGGTATGCGGCGGGGTTGAAGCGGTGGCTGCGGCCGGTGGTGGTGTTTTCCAGCAGGTACCAGATCAGGCCGCGGTAGTCGTGGCGGTGAATTTCAACATGGTTGTGCAATTTGGGCTGCAGTTTTGCAACCCGGTACCAGTGGGGGCTGATGAGTCCGTCGGACATGGCTTATGGCCACCAGGACCAGGCCCAGAGCCTGAGCCAGTCGATGATTTCATGGGTCCAGATCCACAGCATGCGCTCGCGGCCGGCGTTGATTTTGCCGATGCCCTGCATCCCCGGGCGAAGCATGTCGGGCACGCCCGGCAGCGAGGCTTCGACGCGAAACATGTTGGCGCCGTCCTCGGCCCTGGCGACCGAGGTGATGCGCTCCACCTTGATCGGAAAATTGACCTGCGACAGGCTCGACAGGGTCAGCGCGCCGACCTGCCCCTTGTGTACATAGGAAATTTTGCTTTCGTCGACTTTTAGGATAATCCGATATCCTTCCAGCGGCGCGATTTTGAACAGCACGTCGCCGCGCTCGACCGGAGAGCCAAGCTTCTGGCTGAGGTCACCCTCGATGACGACACCGTCGAATGGTGCCGTCAGGTGGATACTTTGCATCTGCTGCTCGATGAGCTCGATTTCGGCATTGATCTGGTTAATTTGCTCCTTGATCACGCGCACGCCGACCAGGTCCCTGGCGGACTGGGCTTCGCGATATTCGCGGCGCGATTTCTGCAGCCGGCCGTTGAGCCTGGTCAATTCCAGCTTGAGTTCGGAATCGTCGAGGCTGGCCATAACCTCACCCTGCCCTATGGTGTCGCCGGCGCGCACCGCTGACGCCAACAGGTATCCCGAAATCGGCGCCGCGACCACGCGCTGCACCTCGCCCTCGAGCACCGCATCGGCGTTAATGCGGAAAGTGGTCTCGACCAGGCTGGCCATCACCAGGATGGCGGCGATCGCGGTCGCGGTAAGCTTGAAACGCAGGTGCTTCAAGCCGAACAGTTTGCGCAGACCGTCACCGCAACTGTGCGCGATCTTTGAAAATATGCCGCGCTCCTGTTCCCGCTTGAGCGCAAGAAATGGCGTCAACAGTGCCAGTGTTTGCTGGCACATGTCGAGTGTGTTGTCATCCAGCGGCGACTCCTCGCTGCACATCAGCGTGATCGCGCCAAACAGCTTGCGCTCGCAAACCAGTGGAATGGTGGCGATCGAGCCGGATCCGAACTTGCGCGCCAGCTCCAGGTGCGCGCGCTGGATCACCCTGCTTTTCCTGTCCGGGAACAGGATTGCGCTGTCCTGCTCCAGCGCCTCGTCCATGGCGTCGGCGATCTTGCGCACCAGGTTCGAGCGCTGATCGAAATCGGCGCTGTTCGACAGCGCGATGACGTTGCAGTGATGTCCTTGCATCTCGGCGAAGGCGACGCGCTCGCAGTTGAACTCGGCGGTAAGCTCGGCGACCATTCGCATCAAGCCCTGCTGGTAGCTGCTTTGCTCGAAACAACTGGCCAGCACGCCGACCACGCTGCCGTAGAAATCGTCGTTTTCGGGCTGGTTGAAGCTGGCGAGCCCGAGCCAGCGGATACTGCGCTTTATCGAGTGAAACACGGCCAGGTGTTTTTTGGTCGGCAGATGTTTCATCTTCACCGCCAGCACGCCGGCCAGGCGCGAGCGAATGTAAACCGGCTTGGCGAAGTAGTCGAGCGCCTCGCCGTCGACCACATGCGCCTTGGCAAGACAGACCTCGCCGCGTTTTTTCAGCGCGTACTTGACGGTGGCGAAAAAATCCTGGTGCTTGTCCAGACCCTGCGGCCAGCACGCCAGCAAATGCAGCTGGTCGTTTTTCGGATCCGGCACCATGAATACCGCCGAATGTACCCCGGGCAGCAGGCCGCAGGTGGTTTCGAGCCATTTTTCGGAGAAGCGTCCGGGCAGGCGCCCGTTGGCCTGCGGCAGCACCGACTGTTGCTCGGATCGAGCCGTCATGCTCAAAACTTCTCCACCCGCCGAAGATCCCGCTTTAAAGGCATCGCGCACCTGGCCCGGCTCGAACGCTTCGCTATCGAGTCCAGCCTGCTTAAGCTTGCCTGTTGCCAGTTTTTTCATGAGATCCCGCTAAGCGCTTGCAAGGAGTAAGAAACCAGGTGTCGACCGGGGAGTTCGGGCCCTTCGATGAAAAGCTCGAGCCGAAACCGCGATAGACGTCTTATTAAGAGAGTATAGGAAGCAATTAGCCGCGATACGGGTTCGACCGCCACGCCGGGCGGCGAAAAATTCGCAAACTGTGAGCCACGCACGGCACAAATTTTCGAGCTGCCGGGCGGGCTGCCGCCTGTCCGCGAAAAGGTACCGCCTATCCTGCCTGCCGTTATGCATGTTGCCGATTCCCCATTTGCGATTGCAGTCCCTGGGCGCCGCGTGGCCACAGCAGGCCGAGCACCGGATCGGTATGGCTTTCGATTTCTTCGACCATAATTTCATCGATGTTTTGCGGCAGCCGGGAAAACTGCGGCATTTCGTCGATGCATCGTTCGATCAGCTCGTCGTGCTGACCGGCCCGCGGGTCCTGGCAAAACTGGTGCGCCAGGTAGACGACATTGACCGCTGGCTGAAATTCCTGTTGCGCCAGATCGGGATCGAGATGACAGGCCGCCACCTGCTGATAAACCGGCGGCAGATGCCACAGTTGCATCAGCTCCGAGCCGACCTGGCCATAGTCGAAGCCGAGGTATTCCTGTTCCGCTTCGGCAAGCGTGCGGTGCTCGGAAAGGCTGTCGTCAAGCGCCTTTAAAGAGGCCTCGGGACGCTTGAGAAACATCGCTGCATGACCGATTTCGTGCAGCAGGCCCAGGGTGAAGAACACGTGGTGACCGTCGGCATTGCTGAACTGGCCGATGGTGCGGGCGGCGATGCCGCATTGCACGTTGTAACGCCAGAAGGCTTTCAGGTTGAGGACTTCCTCGGGGATCGCCGAAAAGGTACGCATGCACAATGACCCCAGCATCAGGTCGTGCAGCTGCATCAGGCCGATCAGGCTGATCGCCTGGTAAAGGCTTTCGCAACTGCGCGGAAATCCGAAATACTGGCTCTGCGCCATGCGCATGATCCGCACCGCCAGCATCGAGTCGGACTCGACCACTTCGACGAAGTCGTCGATGGTCGTACTGGCGTTCAACAGCAGCTTTCGTATATCGACATAGACCTCGGGCATCGAAATATGCTCCGCCATGTCGCTGACGAATTCGCGTGCAGCATTCATCGGCTAGCTTCCTAAATCGGGATCAGGCCAGGATGACTCTTTCCATGTCTGCGCTTATCGACCTGGCTTCATCCAGCGAATTATCAAGTTCCTCCTGCGAAAGCCCTGTCAACGCATGGATTTCCGCATCAAAACGGGTATCGGCAGCGCTGGCGGAATCTGTAGTCTCGTTATGCGCGCAGACATGCGCCAGATGCATTAGCGTGGACTCGATCTCGAGTTCATCGGCGGCGGCCGGGATCGGCTGGTTGCGGGTCAAGATTTGCAGGTTGTCGGACAGGTTCCAGTTGGCCATCAGCATGGCGCCGATATCGCCGTAATGGCAGCCCATGAGCTGCATCTCCGCCTCGTGTATCTGCTTGCCCTGGTCTTCGGCGATCTGGCGCGCCGCCAGCGCCTGCAACGGAAACTTGGAGTACAGCACCAGGTGCCCGATTTCATGCAGCAGTCCGGCGATAAACAGATGCTCGCTTTTGCCCAGTTTCATCTGCTCGGCGAGCAGGCGCGCCAGCACCCCTGAAAACAGGCTGGCGCGCCAGAAGGTGTTCAGCGGCAAAATATCATTGGGCAGGTTCAGGCTCGAAATCGCGGATATGCCAAGCACCATGTTGTGCAACTGGCCAATGCCGATCATATTGACCGCGCGCGAGATACTGTCGACCGGTTCGGGAAATCCGAAGAAAGCGCTATTGACGACTTTCAAAACGCGTGTCGACAGGTTCGGATCGACGCTGATCACCTCGGCAAAATCGTAGATATCCGAATGCTCATCGTCCATCAGCCGCCGTACCTTGAGGTAAACCTCGGGCAGCGAAATCAGCTCGGTCACTTCCTGCAGACGTTGTTCGATTTGCGACATGGCTGGATGCTGGGCTTGTTGTTATCGGGCAGCTCGGAATTAATCTGTCCCGGTTAAGGTAATCACCTCACAGTATAGTTTAAATATCTGAATTCGCTGGAAAACCGCCCAGCCTGAAATCATGGTTTGCAGCGAACGCCGGGATACAGAAATACGCTCGCGGCCTCGTCGAAACGAGACCGGGTTGAATCGGAGGAGAGCGGAATTACTGGTAGAAAACGGTGCTATATTGGTTCGGGTCAACAGGCAAGATATTGGCTCCAAAACCCTCGTTGATGATCTTGATGATTTCGTTGGCGATGACTGCGTATCCACGCGCGGTTGGGTGTATGCCATCGAGAGAGAACGCGCCGCCCTGAGCAAAGGTTGAGGATACGCCGCCTGAACCGTAAGTGATTCCCGTTGTATTGAGCTCGGTCAGTTTTGCCGCCGCGTCGAACAGCAGCAGGTCGGGATCCGCGTTAGCGGCGGCGACGATAGTCGCGTTGTAAGCCGTTCGCGCGGTCTCGACATAACCGATTTCGGCTTCGGTCAATACGTCTGCATCGAGCATGGCCGTGCCCACGCCCCAGATCGTGGCAGGATTGCCCATCACCGCTTCGGTACCAATCTTGGGAGACGCAGTCAGTATGATCAGGTCGTTCGCAGTCGCCTGGCGAATCGACGGTAAACCAATCACCGTCGTCAGGCTGTCGTCCTCGATGACCAACGCGTTTTGCCCCGCCGCAAACACGATCGTCCGCTGCGCGATCTCGTCAGCCGAAATCGGAGCACCGGCAATGCCCGCGTTGTAAGCCGCGTAAGCGCCATTACTCAATGCCGCGGTGGCCGCATCCATCGGAATCGGGTTGTAGGGCACGGTCGTAAAATACGGGATAGTGCTGACATCTGGAATCGTGACCAGCACGCCCTTGGCATTTGGTAAAGTGCCGGTAATCGCTGCAACCACGCCATTGTAGGCCGCGGAAAACAGTGACGGATCACTGACATCGGTAGTGGCCGTGCCGTAGGGAGGATTCGCACTGCCCGGGCCCCCGTCCACTGAATACAGTAGGATGTCGTTATTACCCATCCAAAGTACGAAGAAGGTCGGCGCCTGAGCGAGAAAATCCGTAACCATGTTTGTTGTGTCATTTGATGAAAAACGCGCGAAATACGGATTCGATGTCCCGGCAATAAAGGCCGTGAGCGCGTTTTCGCCATAATTCGCCACTGTGAGATGGATCGCCTTCGCGCCCGGGACTCCCATGTTATTGAATCCACCGTTCCCGACACGCGCATCGATAGCGGTCGATTGTAACGGGGTTATCGGGCCCGGCGCGGCCGGCTGCGCCGGATCTCCGGTCGGCACCAGTACCAACCGGTCCGCGCGCCCCAGGTCAACCGCGGAGTGGGTCAGGCTGCCTGTTCCCCCAATCGGCATTAGCGGCTGGGTGAATATACCGCCGCCAGCTTGAGCAAATTGCTGCGAGAGAATCAGGGGGTAAGAATTTTCCTGTCCATGTCGATACAACGCACCATCCGCGTAACCCGCGGTCAACGAATCACCCAGCGCGACAAAAACCGACAAATCGGCGCTGCCCGGATCGGCATCGTCTGCATCGTCTAGACTGCCGGAGATTTCGGCTTCGCAACCCGCGATCAGGGCAATGAAAACGAGACCAAACAAACTTCTCTGTATTAGATTTTTCATAAACTCTTCCCCTAATACCTGTAGGACAGGCCAAAACCAAAGGAATTGGCGGCGGAATCATAGGTGCCGCTGAACGGGATCGTAAACCCACCCTCCTCGTAATGGTCGTACGAGTTTTCTTCATCGTCGAAAGTCAGGATCAGCAACGAGAAATCCATCTCGAGATTCTTCGAGTAACGATATGTCGCGCCCGCGGTATAGCCGATGGAATCGTTACGCGGCGTTTCCGGGGCGAAGGAACCATCCGGCACCGGTGATTCATCGAAATAAATACCGCCTCGCAGCGTCCACTTGTCGTTGTAACGATACTGCAGGCCAAAGCGGAATATATTCGCATCTTCGTAGTTTCGGGGATTTACCGAGGTAATACCGTTGTCGAATTCGATAACCAGTTCGTCGTAAACATCCCAGAAAGTGCGATTGACGTCGAATGCCAGGGTCATTTTATCGTTGTACTTGTAGGCGATACCGATGGTCAGCTCCGCCGGCAGCGGCAGGTCGGCATCAAATTTACCATCGGCAAAGGTGGTCTGAAGCGCCACCGGGATATTGTCGAAATCGGCATCCTCGTCGCGCGCCTCGACCGTCACCTCCGAACGATAGCTGAAACCCAGTGAGGTTTTGTCCGATAACTTGTGCAGTATTCCCAGATTAAAGCCCCAGGCCGTAACATTGTTTGCCTCGATGGTCACATTGGATCGATCGCCATTGGCATCGGTCAACGACGTACTCAGATTTCGGTTGAACTCGACCGAACCAAGCACCAGGTTGGGCCCGAAGCCGATACTGGTGGAGTCATTGATCTGGTAACCGAAGGTGGGCTGTATGTAAATAGCCTGTAGTTCAATATTGTTGACCAGGTGCGAACCCGCCCAGTCGGTCGGCCATTCGACCTTGTTACCATAGGGTGTGTAAATACCCAGCCCCCAGGCCGATTCATCGGATATCTTTTGCGTGAAGTATCCGTTGAGGGGAGTCCCCAACGGGTTATCTGTTTCTTCTTCGACCAGCGTGGCTTCATTCTGATACTTGGTTTCACCCGTGAGCAGGGTCAGACCACCCGTAAAATCCTTGTCGGATTCGAGCTGGGTCATCGCACCGGGATTGAAGAAAACCACTTCGGAACTCTCGCTCATCGCGACTCCCGTGTGACCCATGGCAAGCGCTTTCTGTCCTTGCAGTGCGACTCGGTAACCACCGGCTTGAACGGAGCTGGCCATCGCCAGGCCAAGCATTACCCCAATTATTGTTTTCATGATCGCGATGGTACCCCTCACTTTTCACTTTCGGTTAAAACATGCCCTGTGCAGAGCAACCAACTGTACTTGTCAGCGCAGATTCACGCGCCACCTCTGTTGCCACGAAACACAGATTTTTTGTTATATTCAGCTATTAGCTTCAAAATAATACTCTCACGCGGTCCAAAATCAAAATACCTGATGATTAAAAATACCTATGTCGGGCCCAGCGAAATTCATGGCCAGGGACTTTTTGCGAAATCTCGCATCAAGGGAGGTACGGTGATCGGCTGGCTACAGGGCCGGCCCTGCAGCGAAGACGGCCACTACGTATTGTGGATTAGCGAACGACAGGGTATCGAGGTTATCTGCGATCTCAAGTACATCAATCATTCGGAACTACCAAACGCCTGTTACTACGACGACCTGAGCGTGATCGCGTTGCGCGATATCGCGCCGGATGAAGAAATTACCCACGACTATGGCAGCAATGACTGGTGATTAGCGTCACCGGGTTGATATATAATGCGCCGATTCAAACCTTGGATTGCAGGCTTTCATGACCACCAACTCCTCCATCGCAAAATTCAACATGATCGAGCAACAGATCCGTCCCTGGGAAGTGCTCGACAACCAGGTACTGTCGGTGCTCGACGCCTTCAACCGCGAAGACTTCGTCAAGGATCCCTACAAGGGCCTGGCCTACGCGGATTGCCAGATTCCGCTTGCTGACGGCGTGCGCATGTTGCCGCCCACGGTCGAGGGCCGCATGCTGCAGGCGCTGCTGCTGGGCGAGGACGATCGGGTGCTGGAGGTCGGCAGCGGCAGCGGTTACCTGAGCGCCTGCCTGGCGCGCCTGACCAGAGAGGTTACCAGTATCGATACCCGCGCCGACATTATCGAGTTCGCCCGCGCCAACGTGGCCAGATGCGGTCTGGATAACGTCGAGTTCGCCGAAATGAGCCTGGACCAGATAGACGCAATGCAGACATACGACGTGATCGCGGTCACCGCTTCCCTGAGCCAGGTTCCGGACAACCTGCGCCAGGCGCTTAAGGTCGGCGGACGCATGTTTGTCATCGTCGGCCACTCGCCGGTCATGGAAGCGTTGCTGATTACCCGCGTCAGCGAGTCCGAATGGATCACCCAGTCGCTGTTCGAGACCGATTTGCCCCGACTCGCAGGCTAGAGTCCCCGTCGCCATGCGTCGCATGAACGCAACCGAGCTGGCGGCCCATCTGGCGGATGCCGAGCCCCTGCTGCTGGACGTACGCGAACCCTGGGAATTCGACATTTGCCACATCGAAGGCAGCGTTAATCTGCCGATGGCGCAGATCCCGCAAAACATGGCGCGATTTCGCGATAGCGAGGAAATCGTGGTGATTTGCCATCACGGCATTCGCAGCCAGCACGTCATCCGTTTCATGCGGCAGCAATGCAGTCAGCAGCTGATTAATCTCGACGGCGGCGTCGACGCCTGGGCGCGCGAGGTCGACGCCGATATGCCCGTGTATTAATCGCTAACCAGTTTCTTTATAATCCCCGCACAAGAATAACCGTGACCACTTGCATGTATAAGCTAACGTTAAAAGTCTCGCTCCTGCTGCTCTTCTGCAGCTGGCAAGCACAGGCCGCGCAGGACCTGGCATCCATCTACGGCCTTGCCCTCAAAAACGACGCCGAAGTACTGATCGCGGAAGCCAATTACCTGGCCGCGGTGCAGGCGGTGCCGATCGCGCGTTCGGGGCGCAAGCCCCAGGTCTTTTTCAATGCCAACGGCTCGGCTCGGGAGTCGGATAACTCGGAAACGGGGGACAATGACAACCGGACCATCGGCTACAGCCTGAGCCTGACACAATCGCTTTACGATAATGAAACCGCCGGAAACATAAACGCCGCCGAGGCCAGCACCGAGGCCGAGCTGGCGCGGCTGCAGGCCGCTCGCCAGGGGCTGATACTGCGTACCGCGGATAACTACTTCGGCGTGCTTGCCGCGCAGGACAATGTCGAATTTGCCTATGCCGAGCGTACCTCGATCGCGCGACAGCTCGAACAGGCGCAAAAGCGTTTCGAGGTCGGCCTGATCGCGATTACCGACGTGCACGAGGCGCAGGCGCGCTTCGACACCGCCGAGGCGCAGGCTATTCTTGCCGAAAACCTGCTCGAAAACGCATTTCAGTCGCTTGCGGTAATCACCGGCGACGTCACCATTCGCGACCTGGCCCGCGTTGGCGACAAGCTCGAGCTGGTGGTACCCGAACCAGCGGACTCCGAGCGCTGGGTTACCGCGTCGCTCGAATTCAACCGCGATTTACTGGCCGCAAGACGAGATCTCGACGCCGCCCGTTTCGAACGGCGAAAGCGCAGCAAGCGCGGCTACCCGACCCTCGACCTGGTCGCCAGCTATGCCGATAACGACGTTGAAGACGACCTGCTGGGGGATTCTCAACAGGATGATTTAACGCTCTCGCTGCAATTCGAAATGCCGCTCTACACCGGCGGGCGTATCAGCGCGGAGCAATCCGAGGCCGAGTCGCAATTCATCGCTGCCAAGAACAACGTGCTGCTGCAAACAAGGCTCGCCTCGCAACAGTCTCGTACCGCTTACCTCGACGTGGTTTCCGGTATCAGCCAGGTCAAGGCGTTCAAGCAGGCGCTGGAATCGAGCAATATCGCGCTCGAGGCAACCCAGGCCGGGTTCGAAGTCGGCACCCGAACCTCGGTCGACGTGCTGGTTTCGCTGCGCGAAACCTACCGCGCCGAGCGCGATTACGCGAGCGCCCGTTACGAATACCTGACCAATACGCTGCGACTGCGTCAGGCCGCAGGCATACTCGAGGAAGACGATTTATTCGACATCAGTCGCTGGCTGATTCAGCAGTAGCCGATGGGCGAGCAAAGCTCCGTATTATTCAAAGCGAGCGATTACTACTCCCCCGGGTTCTGGCCCATGTGGTGCATCTTCGGCCTGTTGCGGCTGGTGACCCTGCTGCCCTACCGTGTCGAACTGACGCTCGGTCGCCTGCTCGGCAGGATCATTTCGCTAACCACGGGCAGCGCCCGCCATCGCGTCGTCGATATCAACCTGGCGCGTTGTTTCCCGGAAAAATCCCCCTCCGAGCGCAATCGCATCAAGTCCGCCTGTTACCAGAACATCGGTGTTTCGCTGATCGAAATGGCGATTTGCTGGTGGTGGCCAGCGGAGAAACTGAAGAATTTGGTCGAAATCGAGGGGCGTGAGCACCTCGACGCGGCACTCGACAGCGGCCGTGGCGTCATACTGCTGACCGGGCATTTCACCAGTCTCGAAATAGGCGCCCGCCTGTTGGCCCTGTACATGCCGGTACAGGTGATGTACCGCACCCAGCGCAACCCGATGTTTGACAGTTTCCTGTATACCAGGCGCAGCGGTTATTTCGTCAACACCGTGTCGCGCAAGAATACCCGACAGTTGATCAAGGGGATTAAAAACAGGATCCCCACCTGGTACGCGCCGGACCAGGATTTCAGGCGCGAGCGTAACGTGTTCGCGCCCTTTATGGGTATCGCCACCGCCACCATCACGGCCAGTTCGCGACTGGCGCAATCCTCCGGCGCGGCGATGCTGCCGTATTACCCGGAACGTAAAACAGACGGCTCCGGGTACATCCTCAGAATCGGCCAGGCGCTCGAGGGCTTCCCCAGTGGCGACGATCTCGAAGACGCAACCCGGATCAACCAGTCGATCGAATACTACGTACGCCTGCAGCCCGAGAACTACATGTGGATTCACCAGCGATTCAAAACCCGCCCGCCGGGTGAAGCGCCCTTTTATCCATGAACGAAAAGCTCGCCGCGCAATCACCGGGGCTGGCTTATCGCCTGCTGTCCATTCCGCTTTATCTGTTCTGGATCCTGCACGGCGCCAAACATGGCCTCAAACATGGGCTGCCGGATTACCTGGCGATGCGCCTGTTCGGCTTTGCCGGCGGCGGCGACCACCAGGTCTGGGTGCACGCCTCGTCGGTAGGCGAGGTACGCGCCGTCAGCCCGTTGGTGCAGGCCTTGATCAGGCAGGGTGAAGCCGTGCTGTTTACCAGCTTTACCGCGACCGGCTACCAGGCCATTCGGCATCAGTTTTCCGACGCGGTCACGAGCGGCGTAATTCCGTTCGACAGCATCTGGCATTGCCGCGGATTCTTCCGCCGTCATCGCATAAAGCTGGGCCTGGTAATGGAAACCGAACTCTGGCCCGAGTTGCTCTACCAGGCACGGCGGCATCAAATAGAACTGATACTTGTAAACGCGAGGCTGTCACGCAAATCTCTCGACGCGGGTGGTTTTGTCCGTGGATTGCTGGCACGCACCCTCGGCTATTTTTGCCGAATCCTGACCCGCAACCAGCGTGACCTCGAGGCCTTCCTGAGTCTTGGAGCGAGCACGCAGCAGGTTACTATCATCGGCAATCTGAAGTCGCATTTCGAGTCCGGGCAACAGCACAGCCGGCTGATCGAGCGCGATTACCTGATCCTGGCGTCGAGCCATAGCGGTGAAGAACAGCAGTTTCTCGAGGCGCGTCCGGCACGACTGGCCAACAGGCTGCTGGTACTGGCGCCGCGGCACCCGGAGCGCGGCGCCGAGATTCAAACCCAACTCGAAAATCTCGGCCTGCGTTTCGCGGTACGCAGCAAGGCGCAGGCAATTGGCGGCGACACCGAAGTCTACCTCGCCGACACTCTCGGTGAACTCAGGTCCCTGCTGGCTTACGCGCAGATTGTGATCATGGGCGGTTCTTTCAATACCACCGGCGGTCACAACCTGATCGAGCCCGCCAGCCTCGGTTGCTCCATCATTACCGGTCCCAGCGATAGCAACATTGCCGAGGATATCGACATGCTGGGTGCCGGCAGCGGCGTGTTACAGGTGGAAAACATGGCGGCCTGCTGGCGCGAGATAACGCGTTTACTCGAAAACCCCGAACAGGCCGAAGCGCTCGGGCGAGAGGCGCAGTCGCGGCTCGCGCAGCAGCCGGATATCGTGCAGGATTACCTGACTGCCGTAAAGCCGTACCTGTAATCGCGACAACCGGCAATGCCGTCAGGACTGGTAACCGTCCATCAGGGTTTGCCAGTCGTCGGCATCGTAGTGGAGTTTCTGGATTCTATCGCGCTTTTCCATCGACCGCTGCAAGCGCAGTAGCGGCCGCCATTGCCAGTCGCCGAGCCGGTTCATCATGCGCGCCTTGTCAAAGTCGACCAGGTAAAAACGATTCTTCGAATCGATCAGTATATTATCGCTGGTCAGGTCTGCGTGGCGAATCCTGGCTTCATGCATTTGCCTGATCAGCACTCCGAGGCGATGCCAGCCATCCGCCTCGAGCGCTTCGCGCCGCAGGCGCAGGGTCAGCATTTCAGTGTCGTCGAGGTAAGCGGTCATCAGCGCCGCGCGATACCAGAACCCTGAACGGCAGGTGCAGGCGGCAATCGGTTGCGGCACCGGCAATCCGGCCTGCCGTGCCCGCAGCAGAACATGCCATTCACGCCAGGGGCGGGACATCGTCTTACCCATCCACAGATACTGGTTGATGAGCAGGTTACTGGCTAATCCACCGCGATGATACTGGCGTAAAATCGCCCGCCCGTTATCCAGCTGAATCATGCAACTGCTGCCTCGACCGCTGACGATGGCCTCGAAGCCGGGCCGCGTCTGCCAGTAGCTGGTGTCGAAATCCTGTTCGCTGAATTCCTGTTCGCTATCCTGCGGCTGCAGGATATGGCAATTGCCCGATTTAACGACGCGCAGCATGGGGCAGAATATCGGTGAGCGTAATCTGGGGCCGAATCGCATCGTCGACCAGCATCGATCCGTCGGCGGAAATCGAATCGATAGCAACCTCACTGATGCTGGAAGCCTGAATCCCGGCATCGCAGGAAGCGATCTTGTGATAGTGCGGCGAGTAACCGATCCAGGAGCCCCCGAGACCGCCAGTCTTGCGCTCCCATAAAACCTCGGCACGGTTGCCCAGGTGCGCCTGCAGTTCCCGCCGTTTCAATTGCGCCGCCAGCTCATGCATCTCGCGGCTGCGCGCCTTTTTCGTTATCGCATCGACCTGGTCGGGCAGGCTCGCGGCCCTGGTTCCCGCGCGCGCGGAAAACGGGAAGATATGCATGTGCCCGAAACCGGTTTGTTCGACAAACTCAAGCGTCTGGCGCCATTCCTGCTCGGTTTCTCCGGGGAAACCGGTAATCAGGTCGGTGGTGACGTTGAACAGGGGTACCGAGTCGCGCGCGCGCTCGACCAGGCGCGCAAATTCAGCCGTCTTACAGCGCCGCGCCATACGCCGTAATACCGAGTCGCAACCGCTTTGAATCGGCAGGTGCATATGCGGCATGAGCCGTGGGTCCTGAAACAGTTCGAAAAAATTATCCGGCAGATCCCAGGGCTCGACCGAAGCCAGGCGAATACGCGGTATTTCGCTGTGTTCGAGAACCCGCTTGAGCAGGCGGTAAAGACTGGAGCCGATATCGCTGCCGTAACCGCCGACATGAACTCCAGTGAGCGCGATTTCGTTTACCCCCTGGCGATGCAGTCGATTGATCTCGGCGACTATATCGGCTTCGCCGCGGCTGCGCTCATCGCCCCTGGCCAGGGTCACGATGCAGTAGGTACAGCGATAACGGCAGCCATCCTGGATCTTGATAAATCCACGATGCCGGCCGCGCAGCAATAGCGAATTCTCGGCCTCGAGCGACGGTGCTTCAGTCTCGCCCTGCACGGCCGCATCTC
>Ga0224508_10000802_pt1 | contig 29286 bp, 27 predicted proteins | sample SF_Jan12_sed_USG_4_FD_170157 | JGI IMG/M metagenome (GOLD analysis project Ga0224508, IMG submission 170157) | Sediment microbial communities from San Francisco Bay, California, United States - SF_Jan12_sed_USGS_21 | ecosystem: Environmental > Aquatic > Marine > Sediment | place: USA...
GTGCCGATCGTCTCCTCGCTCTGGCCGTGCAGGTCGCCCCAGTAGGATACCAGCTCGGCCTGCTCAACGAGACGCATCGGATTGGAGCGGGCGAGCAGCGCCCCTGCCTCGTCCAGGACCTCGACCTCGAGCTCGCCTTCGCCCTCCGCCGAAAGTCCTTCGAGCACCATGGCGAAGCGGCCGGCCTCGTAGTCCAGCGTCTCCGGCAAGCCGGCCACCGGGCGCGAAGCCCGCAGATGCAGGCGGGAGTCCGCCTTGTCGCTGGGATTGCCCCACTTGTCCTCGACCTTGATCGACAAGCGGAAGGGCTCGCCGGCGCGGCGCAGGGTCGGCAGGACGGCCTGCCAGGTCTCCGGCGGGCCGGGCACGATCGCGATGGTCGGCTGGACCGGTAGAGGCTGATAGCCGTAGGTGGCGATCGGGTCGACCAGGACCCGGAACTCGAAGATGTCTTCGCAAAAGGTCTGCAGGCGCATGCCGGGCGAGCCCGCGCGGGTGTCGCCGTAACGCACGGTGATCCGGTCGCCCTCGCGCAGGAAGCCCCGGACCACCTTGATGTAGAGCGTGCGGTCCCAGGGCCGGACGTTGCCCTTGGGGTCGTAACGAACCTGCAGGACCGCGTCGTTGCTGGCCTCGACCGTCGTGTAGTTGAAGCCCGCCGGGTCCTCGAACTGCGGGCGCGTCTGGTCCGAGGCGAAGCGCGAGACGATCTTGAGGCTGCCGCTGTCGTCGATGCCATGCAGGCCCGCGGTGTAGGTCAGCGTGAAGGCGACGGTGCTGCCGGCCTCGAAGGCCCCGGTCGGCGTGACCTCGGCGCGCCCCAGCAAATCCGCGGCGATCGGCTCGTGGGCCATGCGCCCTCCCCTCCTTTTCCGAACCGCCCGGCCGGCGGCCCTCCCATTTTGCGGCACCGGTGAGGTCTGTCAATGACGCTACCGCCCGGGGGCGCCGGCGCGTCCGGAGCGGGAACGCGGCCGACACTCTGCACTCGTAGTTAGTCCAGCAAGAATCAACCACTGATTAGGGAATGGCGTATAGGATCCCTACAGCAAGCGGGTGCCCTTGTAACAACATCGCGGCGACACACATACCAAACCACACCATCCGGACGCGGTCGTGGGGTGATTTGAACCGAGTATTGCCGTGTCCTTTTCAAGATCTGGGCGGGCCATGGAGATTTTCGAGCTGCGCCACGATATAGTGCGCAACAATCTGAGATTTCTGAGGCTCTGGCTGCAGCGGCCGGTGCGCCTCGGCGCCCTCGTGCCCAGCGGCAGGAGCCTGGCCGCGGCCATGGCCGCGGAAATCGATACGGCGGCCCCAGGCGCAGTGGTCGAGCTGGGCGGCGGAACCGGCAACATCACGGCGGCTCTGCTGGACAGCGGCACCGATCCCCGGGACATTGTGGTGATCGAGCGCGAGCCCTCGCTCTGCCGCGTCATCTCCAGGCGTTTTCCCAAGATCCGCGTGATCTGCGGCGACGCCACCAAGCTGCGCGGCCTGCTGCGCCGGGCCGGGATCGGACCGGTCAAGGCCGTGGTCTCCGGCCTGCCGCTCCTGGCGATTCCCAAGCGGGCCGAGAGCCTGATCGTCGCCCAGGCCTTCGACGTCCTGGCGAACGACGGCGTCCTCATCCAGTTCACCTACGGCCTGAAGGCGCCGATCTCGCGTTCGGTCGCCAGCAGGCTCGATATCGTGGGCGACCGCTCCCACTGGGTGCTCGACAACCTGCCGCCCGCCGCGGTCTGGCAGTACCGGCACCGGTCCGGGTCACGGGATATCGCCGGCGCGGCCTAACGGCTCGTTGAAAGAGGGCCTCTTTGTCGGCGCTCACTCCCGGGGCAGAAATCGGGTGGCGAAACCGAGCTGAGCCCTCTGCAAGACGAGAAGGGTGACCAGGAACGCACCGTCGGGCGTGAGACCGAGGAAAATGGCCATGTATCCTCGTACCACGGCCTCCTTCGGGGTGCCGGCGCCGATCGGCTTGCGCATCAGGAGATTCAAAAGGAACAGCCGACATCCACCGCGACGACGCTGCCGATATGGCGTATTCCCTCCTCGTGCAAAGGAAACGCCGCATGCGGAACGCCACTTCGGATTAATACCAAAGGTCATAGATAATGACGCATTTCACCGAGGCGATTTTGGCCGCCAGCAAGGCTCGCGCTGCGCCGTTGTGCGCGTACAACAAGTAGCGCGCAACGCGGCCGGCGGCCAAAAGCGCCCGGCCCTCGGGGTGGGGCGTATCGGGGCAGCCAAATTCAGGACTTGGGTGGCGTTGCGGCGCTTGCCCGATGCGCGCATCGCGCTGCGCACCGCGCCTACCCGGGCGACCCGATCCGCTCCCATGAAATGAGTCATTATCTATGACCTTTGGTATAAGTCCAGCGGATCCGCCATTTCGAGGCCGCTAGCCTACCACCTTGCCGGCGCAGATCGCCGCTGAAGGTGTCAGCCGCGCCGGGCGAGCGGGGAGCGCGATCGCCATAGTTATTCGCCCGGGTCGAACAGGCCTTGCAGCTTGTCGATCATCGCCTCGGTCTCGGCGCGCAACTCGGCGGCGCCCGCCGCCGTGTACCTTTCGAACAAGTCCCTCTCTCCTTCGGCCAACTCGGCCACCCCATTTCTGCCCCGCGAGTGAGCGCCGACAAAGAGGCCCTTGTTCAACGGGCTGTTAAACGAAAATTAAAAAGATCTTCCATATTCATGATGAATACAGGTGGGATCCCATTTGGTCGCTAACGGCGTTGGACTGGTCAATTCATGCTGCTGACATAGTACGAGTCCAAGGCGCCGCCCCATCAGCGTTATCTGGGCCGGTGCGCACCGGCAGGAACCGCCCAGCGCCGTCCCAGTAGTCTCGGAACAAGCCCGGATATGCTGTTCAACTCCCATATTTTTATTTTCTTGTTCTTGCCGGTGACCGTTGCCGGGTTCTATCTGCTCGGTAGAGGCGGACATCGCAGGGCAGTTGTCTGCTGGCTGGTGGCGGCGTCGCTGTTCTTTTACAGCTGGTGGAACCCGGTCTATGTCCCGCTTCTCCTCGGCTCGGTGCTGTTCAACTATGGAGTCGGCCTCCTGCTGGGGAACTCCCTAACCGCGGGCCCGCGGCGCCTCGTCCTGGCCATTGGGGTGGCGGGCAATCTCGGCCTGCTGGGCTATTTCAAGTACGCGAACTTCTTCGTGGACAACGTGGCCCAGTTCGCGGACATCGGGTGGACTGCGGGCGAGATCATCCTGCCGCTCGCCATCTCGTTTTTCACTTTCCAACAGATCGCCTATCTGGTCGATGCCAGCCGCGGCCGGGCGCGCGAGTACGACTTTCTGCACTACTGCCTTTTCGTGACATTCTTTCCACAATTGATCGCGGGACCGATCGTTCATCACAAAGAGATGATGCCGCAATTCGCGGCGGGGCGGATGGGACGCTTTATTTCGGAGAACTTGGCTGTCGGCGTGACGATATTCGCATTCGGGCTGTTCAAGAAGGTCATCCTCGCCGACAACGCGGCGCTCTACGCGACGCCCGTCTTCGACGCGGCCGAAGCCGGCAAGGAGGTCGGCCTGCTGGCGGCGTGGCAGGGGGTGCTGGCCTACACCACCCAGATCTATTTCGACTTCTCCGGCTACAGCGACATGGCCATCGGCCTCGGACGCATGTTCGGCATCCGGTTGCCGCTCAACTTCGACTCGCCATACAAGGCGACCAGCATTATCGACTTCTGGCGTCGCTGGCACATGACCCTTTCGCGCTTCCTGCGCGACTACCTCTATGTTCCGCTGGGCGGCGGGCGGCGCGGTCCGGCGCGCCGCTACGCGAACCTGATGATCGTGATGCTGCTGGGCGGCCTGTGGCACGGGGCCGGCTGGACCTTCGTCGTCTGGGGCGGACTCCACGGATTTTATCTCCTGGTCAATCACCTTTGGCGCGGCCTGTCACGGCGCGCCGTGCAGTCGACCGCAGGTCCAAGCGCCTTCGAAACCCTCGCGGGCCGATGCTTGACCCTGTTGGCAGTGGTCGTGGCATGGTCGTTCTTCCGCGCGGAAAGCCTGAACGGGGCTACAGTGATGCTGACCGGGATGAGTGGATGGAACGGAATCGAAATGTCGTTGTTGTCCACGAATTTGCCGTTTCTTTCGGCGATACAGGGGGTCGAGTCCTCCGAGTCGCTTGATCTGGTGTCGGGAGAGGGGCTGCTCTGGAGCCTATGGTTGTTTGTTTTTACTTTGGTCGTGCCGAACACGCAGCAGTTCATGCGCCGATATCGGCCAGCCGTCGAGGAGCCCCCGGCCCCTGAATCGCCGCTGTTGGCGCGACTCGTTTGGCGACCCGGGCGCGCTTACGCCTCGCTGGCCGTGGTAATTGCGCTCGCGTCTCTGTTGAACCTCTCGGACGTGTCCGAGTTTCTCTATTTTCAGTTCTAGCCAGCGACATGAATACGCGCATCTATCTCCGTTGGTTCTTCGGCCCGCTCATAACCGTCTTACTCATCGTCAGTGCGGTCAATGCGAGCGTAGACCCGTATGGTATATTCGACTTGATCCGCTTATCCGGGCTGAATGCCGAAAAGCCCCAGCGATTCACGAGCGGCGGGCGGATCGAAAAATCGATAGATCTGCGCTTCGGGCGCTACGATACCTTGATACTGGGGTCGTCGCGCGCGCAGATCGGAATCGACCCTGTGTCACCAGCTCTGGCCGGGGGCCAAATCTATAACGCCGGGCTTTCTCTAACAAACATGTACGAGTTGCTCAAGATCGGCTCCTACGCGCTTGACTACCAGAAGTTGGAACGTGTGATCTTCGGTATTGATTTCCTAATGTTTTCCAGGCGCCGGACCGTGAGCGCCGACTTCGGCGACTCTGGGTTTGCGGGGCATTCCCTAGGTTACACCTATCTGCGACATCTGATATCGATCGACGCACTCCAGCATTCCGCGCAGACCCTTCAATTCAATCTAACCGGCAGTCGGTCGGCGCAGAGGTTGAACGGCTATCGCGATGGAACCTTACGGTTCGGAAGAGCTGATCCCCGAAGGCTCTTCACCTCTATTTTGGAGGATCATTTCCTCGTTAACCCGGAGACCTATGCTGCTTTCGACTATGACCTGCGGCGAGTGGACATGCTTCGGGAGTTGATCGGGATGTTAGTCAGCAGGGGTGTCTCCGTGTACCTCTTCATATCGCCGGTCCACGCCCGCCAACTCGAGGCCATAGAACAACTCGGATTGTTTCCGACTTTTGAGCGGTGGAAACGGGACGTGGTCGCAGTTGTGGAGGAAGTCAATCGCGGATTGGCCCCATCGCATAAGCCCGTGGCGATCTGGGATTTCACCGGCTACAACAGCATCACGACGGAAGCGGTTCCCGCAGCTGGAGAGGGTAAGGCGACGAAATGGTTTTGGGAGTCTTCGCACTATAAGCGAGAGGTCGGTGATATGGTGTTGCTACGTATGCTTCACCCCAACAGCTCGGCGACTTCGGTGCCGGCCGGCTTCGGGGTCATGCTTGCCTCCGAGACGCTGGAAGCGCACTTCGAAGGCATCCGCCTGGCGGCACGGCGCTACAGAGAGACCTATCCCTATGAGGTGGCCGACGTGGAACAGCTTGCGCGGAAAACCGAATCGATCCGGCGTTCTCTCAACTGAGCGAACTTTCGGCCAGAGGCAGCTGCTGTCCCATCGTCATCGCCGACTCCTCCCGTCGAATCAGGACCTCGAGGAATCGGACCAGCCCCCTCACGTCCAGAGCCGACTTCGTCAACGGGCTGCTAATACCAAAGGTCATAAATAATGACTCATTTCATGGGAGCGGATCGGGTCGCCCGGGTAGGCGCTGCGCGATGCGCGCATCGGGCAAGCGCCGCAACGCACCCGGCGCCCCGATGCGCCCCACCCGCAGGGCCGGGCAATTTTGGCCGCCGGCCGCGTTGCGCACTGCCCTGCCTGCACGAAGCCGGAGTTTCGCCCTGCGGCCCATAGCCTTCGGGCGACGGGTCGTTCGGCGAAGGCAGGTTGTTGTACGCGCACAACGGCGCAGCGCGCGCCTTGCTGGCGGCCAAAATCGCCTCTGTGAAATGAGTCATTATTTATGACCTTTGGTATAAGGGCGCTTGCCGCGCCTCTTGCCAGATCGCGCGGCATTCAGCACGATCCGGACCCAGGGACTCCGAACGCCGGGCGCACCGCCCCGCGCGGACCCAATTCCAGGGAGGTCCGGGCGCTTGAGCCATGCGGGGCCATCGGAACACGAACTGACCGTCGAGATCTGGCGCGGCGGCGCGGAGGGCCGCTTCGAACGCTACCGCGTGCCGGCGCGGGAGAACCAAAGCGTGCTCGACCTGGTCACCTGGGTGCAGCGCCATCTCGAGCCGGCCCTGGCCTATCGCTTCGCCTGCCGGGTCGGTATGTGCGGATCCTGCGCCATGACCGTGAACGGCCGGCCGCGCTGGACCTGCCGCACCCATGTCGACAAGGTCACGAAAGGCGGCCGCCTGAAGATCGCACCGCTCGCCAACCTGCCGGTGATCCGCGACCTGGTCACCGACATGACCCCCTTTTTCGACAAATGGCAGCAGGCGCGCGGTCGCTTCTCCCCGACCCGCACGCGCAAGGACGAGCCGGCGGCGGTCGACCCCGACAGCAGGGCGCGGCGCGCGGCCGACGCCGGCATCGAGTGCATCAACTGCGCGGTCTGCACGGCCGCCTGCGACGTCGTGCGCTGGAACGCGGACTACCTGGGGCCGGCGGCGCTCAACCGGGCCTGGACGCTGATCAACGACGAGCGCGACGGCGCGCGCGCGGAAAGTCTCGCAGCGGTCTCCGGCGCGGCCGGCTGCCACAACTGCCACAGCCACCAGGGCTGCGCCGAGCACTGCCCCATGGGCCTCAACCCGACCGCCGCCATCGCCGGTTTGAAGCGGGCCTCACTGCTGGCGCTTTTGAAGGGGGAGCTGTGATGACCGCGTGGCTCTCTCTGCTCCAGCGCTTTTCCGCCCTTATCCTCGCGCCGCTGGTGCTGGTCCACCTGGGGCTGATGGTCTATGCCATCGGCGACGGGCTCACCGCGGCCGAGATCCTGGAGCGCACCCGGGGCAGCATTCTCTGGGGCGCCTTCTACGGCCTCTTCGTGATCGCGGCGGCCGTGCACGGGCCGATCGGCCTGCGCACGGTGCTCGCCGAGATGACGCCCTGGCACGGCAAGAGCCTCGACCTCGCCATGTTGGCCTTCGGCCTGGCGCTGCTCGGTCTGGGCGCGCGCGCCCTTCTCGCGGTCGTGCTGCCGGGAGCGGCGCCGTGATCCGGGCGCACCGCAACCATCCGGGCTACTGGGCCTTCGCACTGCACCGCCTGTCGGGCGTGCTGCTCGCGCTCTTCCTGCCGGCCCACTTCCTGGTCCTCGGCCTGGCGGTCGAGGAGGCGGCGCTCGACTCCTTCCTGTCGTGGTCGGACGCGCCGCTAGCCAAGCTCGCCGAGGGCGGCTTGGTCGTCCTGCTCGCCGTGCACCTGACCGGCGGCATGCGCCTGCTCGCTCTCGAGTTCCTGCCCTGGTCCGACCACCAGAAGAGCCTGATCGCGCTCGCCACCGGCCTGGCCCTCGCCGCCGGCGGCCTGTTCCTGCTGAGCGCGGGTTAGGCCTCCTGGCCCTGTCCCGGACCTCGCGCTTCCGGCAAGGATACGGGATTTACTTGCCAACTCATCGGTCTTTAGATACAATTGTATCTCGCGAATACAGGAGCATCGCCGAGGCATGAATAAGCACGAGACCCGGCCGGTTACGATCCGAATCAGCGCCGGGAAGGTCGAAGACCTGGATGAGCTGGCGGCGGCCACGGACCGGACTCGTGCGTGGCATGTCGAGCAAGCGCTCGACGCCTACCTCGATCTGCAAAGCTGGCAGGTCCGGCACATCGCCAAGGGGCTTGACCAGCTCGAGGCGGGCAAAGGCATTCCGCAGGAAGAGATCGAAGCCGAGCTCGACACTTGGGGCGACGACGAGGCCGGCCCGGGCAAATGAGGATCGTCTGGTCGCCCTTGGCGCGGGGCGACCTTCGCCATGTCGAGGCCTATATCAGAAAACACGATCCGCGGGCCACGCGCGAGACCGCGAGGAAGATCAAGCAGGCGACCAGGCGCCTGGCGGATTTCCCCGCCAGCGGACGGCCAGGGCGCTGGCCCAACACGCGCGAACTGGTGGTGCCGGACACACCCTACATCCTTCCTTACTGCGTCAAGGACGACGAGCCCTGGATCATCGCGGTCTTGCACGCAGCCAAGAAATGGCCGGAGAGCGGATAGGGCCCAGCTCTTGCGCGAACGCCCTTCCCGCCGTCACACAGAGGCAAGAGCTGGATTTTTTGGCCAACAGCGATTTTCGTTGTAAGACTTTCGCAGTATGCCCGAACACCTCACCACCGACATCCTGATCATCGGCGCCGGCGGGGCGGGGCTGTTCGCGGCGCTGCACGCCAAGCAGGCGGCGCCGGAGCTCGAGGTCACGGTCGCGGTCAAGGGGCTCTTGGGCAAGTGCGGCTGCACGCGCATGGTCCAGGGCGGCTACAACGTGGCGCTCGCGCCCGCCGACTCGCTCGAGCGGCACTTCATGGACACCATCGTCGGCGGCAAGTGGCTGCCGCGCCAGGATCTCGCGTGGCGCCTGATCGAGGGCGCGGTCGAGCGGGTGCGCGAGTTGGAGAACGAGCTCGGCTGCTTCTTCGACCGCAACCCGGACGGCTCGCTGCACCAGAAGGCCTTCGCCGGGCAGAGCTTCGACCGCACGGTGCACAAGGGGGACCTCACCGGCATCGAGATCATCAACCGCCTGTCCGAGCAGGTCTGGGCGCGCGACATAAAGCGGCTCGAAGAGCATCGTGCCGTCGCCCTGGTCCCGACCGCCGCCGGCGACGCGCTCGCCGGCGTGCTGATGATCGACATGCGCGAGGGGAGCTTCCGCTTCGTCCAGGCCAAGGCCGTACTGCTGGCGGCCGGCGGCGGACCCACCATGTACCTCTACCACACGCCCTCGGGCGACAAGGCCTGCGACGGCATGGCCATGGCGCTCCGCGCCGGCTTGGCGCTCAGGGACATGGAGATGGTGCAGTTCCACCCGACCGGCCTTTTGGCCGGGCCGGAGACGCGCATGACCGGCACGGTGCTCGAAGAGGGCCTGCGGGGCGCCGGCGGCTGGCTGCTCGACGGCGCCGGCCGGCGTTTCATGTCGGACTACCATGGGCACGGCGAGCGGGCCACGCGCGACATCGTCTCGCGCGCCATCTTCGCCGAGATGCGCGCCGGGCACACCACGCCGCTGGGCGGCGTCTACGTCGAGATGAAGCACCTCGGTCCGGACACCGTGCGCCGTCAGTTCAAGGGCATGGTCGAGCGCTGCGCCGACTGCGGCTTCGACCTGGCCGGCGGCCGCGTCGAGGTGGTGCCGACGGCGCATTACATGATGGGCGGCGTGGTCTTCGAACCGGACGGCACGACCGCCCTGCCCGGCCTCTACCTGGCCGGCGAGGACGCCGGCGGCGTGCACGGCGCCAACCGCCTGGGCGGTAACGGCGTCGCCAACTCGACCGTCTTCGGCGGCATCGCCGGCGACAGCATGGCGGCCTTCGCCGCCAAGCAGGGCGCGCCGGGCGAGCCGGACCCCGAAGCCGTCGAGGCGGCCGTGGCGAGCTGCCGACGGCCCTTCGAACAGCCCGCCGGCGACCTGAACGGTCTGCGCGAGCGCTTGGCGCGGCTGATGTGGGACGACGTCGGCATCCTGCGCGAGCGCGCCGGGCTGGAGCGGGCGATCGCCGCGCTCGACGACTTGGCCGCGGAGCTCGACGAGACCGGCATCCCCGACGGCGAGCCGGCCTTCAACCTGACTTGGCACGACTGGCTCAACCTGAACAGCCAGATCCTGGTCAGCCGGGCGATCGCCCAGGCCGCGCTCGCCCGCGAGGACTCGCGCGGCGCCCATTTCCGCGAGGACTTTCCGGATGCGGGCGATCTGGAGAAAAGCGCGTATACTGTCGTGCGGCAGACGACGGACGGGCTCGAGGTGAGCCAACGGCCGGTCGCCTTCACCATCGTCCGCCCGGGCGAGAGCCTGATCGAGGGCGAGGCCGGGGCGCCGCCCGGCGCGGAGCAGGAGCAGACGGCATTATCTCCAGGGCGCTGATCGAGGAGACCGCCTACCGGCTCATGTTCAAGGCGGGCATCGAGATCCCCGAGGACTACCTGGCCGGCATCAAGGCCATGGCGGCAACGGAAGAAGGCGATCTCTCGGCCTTCGTGTTGAAGGCCATGCTCGAGAACTGGGAGGCGGCGAAGGAGGACCGCCGGCCGATGTGCGCGGACACCGGCCTACCGCGCTACTTCGTCAAGGCGGGCAACGAGGCGGCGATCGAGGGCGGCTTTGTCGCGCTTGAGGAGGCGCTCAGGTCGGCCACGGCGCGGGCGACCCACAAAATCCCGCTCAGGCCCAACCGGGTCCATCCCCTGTCGCGCCTGGACCACGACAACAACGTCGGCGTCAACGCGCCCGAGATCGACTACAGCTTCGAGCCGGGCGCCGACTGGCTCGACATCACCACGGTGCACAAGGGCGGTCTGTTCGGCAGCGACTACCGCATGCTCTTCCCGGGCGACGGCACCGACGGCATCAAGCGCTTCCTGCTCGACACATTGATCGCCTTCGGCAAGCGCGGCCTCGCCTGCCAGCCGGCCATCGTCGGCATCGGCCTGGGCGGATCCAAGGACGTCTGCATGGCGCTGGGCAAGCAGGCGGCCTGCCTGCGCATCGTGGGCGACCGCAACCCGGACCCGGAGGTCGCCAAGCTGGAGCTGGAGCTGAAGGAGCTCGGCAACGCGATCGGCATGGGGGCGATGGGCTTCGTCGGCTCCTCCATGGTGGTCGATTGCCATATCGAGGTTGGCTACACCCATACCGGCGGGATGCCGATGAGCGTGCATTGCTTCTGCCTCTCGTCCAGGCGCGCCGTGGCGCGCATCCATGCCGACGGCCGGGTCGAGCAACGTACGGATCCGGCTTGGTTCACCCCCTACATGAGACGGGACACGGTCGAATGGCGCCAGAGCGCGGCAGACTTAAGGAAGTCCGGCTGACCACGCCGGTCTCGGCCGAGGCCATCGCGGCGCTCGAGCTTGGCGACGTGGTCTTCCTGGACGGCGTGGTCTACACCGGGCGCGAAGGCGTCTACCGGCGCATCCTCGACGAGGGGGTCGAGCCGCCGGTCGACCTGAAGGCGCTCAGCAACGTCAATTTCCACTGCTCGCCGGCCGCCGCCGTGGGCGCGGACGGCGGCTACACTGTCGGCGCGGTGACGGCCACGGCCAGCTTCCGCTTCGCCAAGAAGCTGCCGAAATGGTTCGAGGTCTCCGGCTGCAAGGTGATCATCGGCAAGGGCGGCATGAGCGAGGCCGACTACCGCGACATCTTCGTGCCGAACGGCGCCGTCTACCTGACCACCGTCGGCTACGGCACCGGCGCGCTTCTGGGCCGCGGCATCAAGCGCGTGCAGGGCGCCCACTGGATCGAGGAGCTGGGCATCGCCCAGGCGCTCTGGGTGTTCGAGGTCGAGAACTTCGGCCCCTTCCTGGTCGAGAGCGACCGCGCGGGCAACAGCCTCTTCGAACGGAACAACCGCGCGGTGAACAGCCGCATCGAGGCGCTCTACCAAGGCCTGGGGCAACCGAGTCTGAGCCGCTTCGGCGAAACCGGCGACCGCAAGGACGAGATAATCTGAACGGCCGCGCTGTCCGGACTATCAGTGACCATTGGTATCATGCGGTCCCCGGGTCTATTGCGGCGCGGAGCACAAATTTGACACCGGGTAACGCGTGACCGGTCACGTCTGACTGCACTATAGTGAGAATTAGTCCGTTAGTGCCTGTCGTTCTTGACCAAGGCCCAAGTTAAAACGCTTATGTTACAAAGGATTACAAAGGCTCGGTCAGGCGATTTCCGGTTGCGCGGACCCCGAATTAGAAGGTAGGAGTATAGATAAAATTGGTGACGTTTCGGTGGAGCCGTAGAGATTTCGGGCAGGTCCGGCAAATACAATGCCGCCGCCCGCGTCGAATGTGGTTTTGCGCCACAGGAGCGTGCGGATGCTTGAGAGGGTAAGTTCCGTTCTTCGCGATCTGGGTATTTCTTTGCCGGGACGGCGCACCCGTGGCCAGGGAACGGCGCAGGATGTCCGCGAAGGGATGTCCTTCGCCCGCTTGCTTTCGGCCAACGTCACAGAGACCGCGCACGTGCTGGAAGTGCTCACCGACAGCGCCGGCATTCCCCACATCCGCTATTCCGTCGAGGTGAGAGATCAGAGCGGCGAGCACGACGAAGGTTCGCGGGTTCTCGCCCAAGCCTCCTTCCTCGCCATGTACCGAAGGCTGAAGTAACGAACCAACCTCCCCGACCGCGACGCAAAACGCGGCCTGCCGGCCGATCTAGTCATCGGACCCTGTCGATGGTCTCGCCGGGCGATGTATTGCGCTCTTCGGCAGGCACGCTATTTTGAAGTTGCAAAAAACGAGGTGTCCCAGGACAATCAAGCTATAATAACTACATAAGAAAAGACAACAGGGAGGCGCGAAGGAAGCGATGACCACGCTGACCGGCGCCGTATCGAGCGTCGAGCGGGTTCGCAGGCGCCGTCGGTGCGGGCGCGGCGCGATATATGGAAACGCTGGTTGTCATGGGTCGGGCGCTTTGAGGCGCGGCCGGGCCTCAGACCCGACCCAGAAGAGATGGTTTTCTTTCCGGTGATCAAACGCTTGTCGGTTCCGTTGGCGGGCGCTGTCATCGGGTACGGTGGGCCCACTTTCACTGGTTCTCAAGGCGAAGGCCCAGAGCGTCGCGGGTTAGCATCCCGCAACGCTCTGTGCTAGAATCAAGGTGGGAGATCGCCTCAGGGTACTGGAACGAGAGGCTGTCTTGTCAATGTGTTAGCCGACGAGCAGCAGAGGCGCCGCCAGCTGGGCGTCGGGCGAAGGAAGGTGCAGTCGTGTCCCTGACCTTACAGGTCAAAGATTTCGACCGGTTGCTGCCGGAAGCGGATTGCTCGAGGGTTCTCGAGACGGGCACCCTGACCATTGGGCGGGGGCAAGAGAACGACTGGGTGCTGCCCGATCCCGAGAGGGTCATATCCAAGCAACACTGCGCCATTGAATCGGCCGGCGGCCAATACCTGCTGATCGACATGAGCTCCAACGGGGTCTTTTTCAACCGGTCGGAGACGCCCATCGGCCAAGGCAATTCCGTTGCCTTGAAGGACGGAGACCATTTCCGGATCAGCCATTTCGAAATCGAAGTAAGAGTGAGCGAACACCGGGACACCGCCCCGGGGGGACACGACGACGCCATGAGAGCCGGATCGGTGACGACCTTCCCGGAACTCCCGGGAGAGCCTTCGGTAACCGATACATCGCTGGATGACATCCTAGGCTTTTCAGAAGACGTCGGGCCCGCGCACAAGCAGGAACCGGAGCCCGGTGCCCTACCCAGTCAGGATTTCTTCGCGCCGGCGCCCGCCGACGAAGGCATATCCGCAGACTTCACCGCCGAGATGGAGCACGTGCCCCTGGACCAGGATTTCCTGCAGGTTCCGGAGCCGGTCCCGGACGCTGCTGCGGAGATTCCGGACGATTGGGACGAGGAACAGCCCCTCTCCGAAGCGCCGGCCCAGCGTGCGGAATCTGGCGATATATCGTCCTGGCCGGACAACGACGACCCCTTTGGCCCGACCGCGGCGCCAGGGCCGGACCTGGCCGAGAGCGAGGCGCCGCCGCCGCTGCCGGAGCAGCCGGCGGCGGCCCCGTTACAGGCTCCTCGGGCGCCCCAGCCCGCCGCGCAGCCGCCGGCAATAGCGGCGAAGAAAACGCTCGAGGCTTTCTACGCCGGTGCTGGATTGAGCGAGGTCGAAATCCCCGAGGCGGAGGTCGCACACACGCTGGAGATGCTTGGCACGCTGTTCCGCGAGGTCGTGCAGGGGCTGATGGAGGTGCTGGCGGCGCGCAGCAGCATCAAGAGCGAATTTCGCCTGTCGCAGACAATCATTCAACCGGTCGAGAACAATCCCTTGAAGTTCTCGCTCGGCGTGGACGATGCCATGATCGCGCTGCTCACTAAGCACGGCAAGGGGTATCTGCCTCCCGTCGACGCGATCCAAGAGGCTCTCGACGACATCAAGGCCCATCAGGTCGCCGTGCTGGCCGGCATGCAAGTAGCCTTGACCAGCCTCTTGGCGCGCTTCGACCCCAATGCTCTCGAGGCACGGATCGGCCAGGAGAAGGGGATCGGGACACTGTTGACGGCAAAGAAATCCCGCTATTGGGACGAGTTCACTCGCCTGTACCGGAACATCGCCGTGGAAGCCGAGGACGATTTCCAACGCGTGTTCGGGCGCGAGTTCGGCCGTGCTTACGAGGAACAAGTTCGCAAGCAAGGCAAACGCCGCACCTGAAGCCCGAACCGGGGGGAGGTGCGAAAAGAGTAAATGGGAAGGACCGGAGCATGAGACCTGTCAACAAGCAGACCGCCCGGATCTTGCTGCTCTTCGGCATGGTCGTGCCCGTGTTGTCGGGATGCATCGCGGATGCGGCCTCGGGTGTTACCACGGCGCTCATCGATAAGATATTCGAGCCCGGCGCGACCTCGATAGAGGCGAATATTGTCGCTGCCGAGGACTTGAACCCAGATTACGACGGCCAGGCGTCTCCGCTCGTCGTGCGCATGTACGAGCTAAAGTCGCCGACGGCGTTCAATAACGCGTCTTTTTTCGCCCTGTACGACAGCGACGTGGCTGAATTGGGCGACGACCTAAAGGGCAAGGAGGAAATCGAGCTACGGCCCGGCGACAAGCTCGAGTTGGAGCGCGAGCTGCAGCCAGAGACGCGCTTCGTCGGCTTTATCGCGGGCTATCGGGACATCGAGAACGCCTCGTGGCGGGCCGTGGCCGAAGTGCCCGAGGGCGAGACGACCGACCTGAAGATCGACTTCGGTCGGCTGGCCGTGAAGATCGTCGAAGTAGATTGATGACCGCCCGGCGTCGCCTGCTCGGTCCTGCAGTCTGCCGCAGCCATCGGGTCTGAACATGTGTCAAAATACACATACTGGAGCCTCTGTTTTCGGCATGAACAGAACGACTTGTCATCACGGGGCCATGCATGACGCTTTATAACAAAGTGGTCTGGTGCGAGGGGATGTTCCTGCGTCCCCAGCACTTCCAGCAGCAGGACCGTTATGTCGAACACCTGGTGCGCCAGAGTTCGGCTGGCTTCGGCCCCTACACCTGGGGCTTCAAGGAGTTGAAGATCGACCATGACCTGCTGCAGACCGGCAAGTTCGCCCTGAGTCGTTCCAGGGGCGTCATGCCCGACGGGACTCCCTTCGATCTTCCAGAGGAAGCCGCCGCCCCCGAAGCGCTGGACCTGAGCGAGAAGATCGAGAACGCGACGGTATTTCTGGCCTTGCCGGTGCGCGATGCGCGGGGCATGGACATCGACCACGGTGGCGTGGGCAACGGGATGCTGCGATATGCCGTCGAGGAGTCGGAGGTCCACGACAGCAGCGGCGGCGCCGAGGGTGCCAGCCAGATACAGGTTGGTCATCTGAACTTCCGGTTGATGCTGGAGGACGAGGAGCGCAGCGGGTATCACTGCCTGGGTCTGGCTCGGATCGTCCAGGTGGGCGCGGACAAGACCGTGGTGTTCGACGAGGACTTCATCCCGTCGTGCATCGACTTTCACGCCGCCGGCAAGCTCGGTGGCTTCGTGAACGAGCTCGAGGGTCTGCTCCACCAGCGCGGCGAAAGTCTGGCGGGCCGGGTTTCGGAATCGGGCCGCGGCGGCGCCGCCGAGATCGCCGATTTCCTGCTTCTGCAGGCGGTCAACCGCTATGAGCCGCTGGTCGCCCATTTATCGCGCGTGCCGGATGTGCACCCCGAGACGTTGTATCGCTTCTTGGCGGAGATGGCCGGAGAGCTTGCCACCTTCGGAACCCAGAACAAGCGGCCGCCGGCTTTCCCGGAGTACCGGCAGGATGCGCTCAAGGAGACTTTCGAGCCGGTGATGACCTCCTTGCGGCAATCGCTCAGCATGGTCTTCGAGCGCACGGCGGTCGCCATTCCGCTGGAGGAGCGCAAATACGGCATACGGGTGGCCATGATCTCCGACAAGGCTTTGTTGTCGGAAGCCACCTTCGTGCTGGCGGTAAACGCGGACGTGCCGGTCGAAGGACTACGCCGGAACTTTCCCGCCCAGGTCAAGATCGGACCCGTGGAGAAGATCCGCGAGCTTGTGAACCGGGCGCTTCCGGGGATAGGGCTGAACGCCTTGCCGGTGGCGCCGCGGCAAATTCCCTATCATGCGGGCGTGACCTATTTCGCGCTCGATACCAAGGGTCAATTCTGGAAGGAGCTGGAACGCTCGGGCGGCCTTGCGATTCACGTGGCGGGCAAATTTCCCGGCCTTGAAATGGCCCTCTGGGCGATCAGGCAGTGATGTAGATGTCGGATAAAGATCCCTTTTCCGATTTTGATTCGGAACCGGAAGACCTCGAACGGACGATCATCATGCCGGCCCCCGGCGGTCGGCGACGCACGCAGAGCGAGGCTTTCGAGCCGCCCCGGCCCATGGCGCGGCCCGGTGGGCCGGCGCCGGTCATCGAGAGTACGGCCAAGAATCCGCTGATCCGCGCCGCGGCCACGGCCTTCGCCCTGGTCCGGCGCCTGCGCAACACGGCACGCCACGACGACGTTCCCGGGCTGCGCGACAGCGTGCTCGCCACGATAAAGGAATTCGAGACCAAGGCACGCAACTTCGGCTCCGGGTCCGAGACCACCTATGCGGCCCGCTACGCGCTCTGCGCCCTGATCGACGAAACGGTTCTATCCACGCCCTGGGGCAGCCAGAGCACCTGGACCACGGAAAGCCTCCTGGGCACGCTCCACAACGAAACCAAGGGCGGCGCCAAATTCTTTCAGATCCTCGAACGAATGTCCGAGAGCCCGGCGCACAACATCGACCTGCTGGAGTTTCTCTACATCTGCCTCAGCTTGGGCTTCCAAGGCAAGTTTGCGGTCATGGATCGGGGCTCTGCCCAGCTCGAGGAGATTACGCACAATCTCCACCGGACGATCCGCAACCAGCGCGGCGAGGGCGAGCGCGAGCTCTCGCCGCACTGGCGGGGCATCGCCGACCGTCGGCCGGCCGTCGCGCGCTATATCCCTCTGTGGGTGGTCCCGGTCGCCGTCTGTGCGGTGGCCGTGGCCCTCTACCTGGGCTTCAGCTACAGCATCAACAGCGCTTCCGACGATGTCTTCGCCAAGCTCAACACTTTGGGCGGCGAAGCCGCGCAGCTTTACGAGCGTCCGGCCAACGCGGAGCCGCTCGTGATCCAGACCGTCGCCGTGGCGTCCGACGAGCCGCCGCCGCCGCCGCCCGCCGTGCGGATCGGCGGCCTGCTTCAGGAGGAGGTGGAACGCGGTGTGCTCGAGGTGGTGGACCTGGGCTATGCGACCAACATCGTGGTTCACAACAAGGGCTTGTTCCCCTCCGGCAGCGCCAGGGTCTCGAATGACTACCGCCCTGTGATCCTCAAGATCGGCGACGTCTTGAAGAACGAGCCCGGACCGCTGCTGGTCACCGGCCATACCGACAAGATCCCGATCCGCACCTTGAAGTTCCCGTCGAACTGGCATCTGTCCGATGCCCGGGCGAAGGCGGTCGTGGCCCTGATGTCCGAATCTGTGGGCAATTCGAACAAATTGGTCGCCGAAGGCCGCGCCGACACGGAGCTGATCGCGCCGGGCAACAGTGCCAAAGACCATCAGCGAAACCGGCGTATCGAGATCAAGATCCCAGTGAACTAGGCACTAGGGGCATTCGGAGGCGAAGGGAATGGCTGGAAGCAAGACGAGCTCCAAGGCACCCGTACCGAAAGAGGTCAACACAGTCCATGGCGAGGGCGCCGGCAAGCGCGCCCGGAATCCGGAAACTCGCGAAAGGTAAGCGCGATGCTGAAACGCCTGTTTGGATGGCTGCTGAACCGCTGGGTCATTTCAATCCTCGGGCTCATTCTTCTGGGCCTCCTGATCTGGTTCGTCGGCCCCTTGATCGCCTTCGCGGGATGGGAGCCCCTGGCCAGCGCCGAGGCCCGGCTGGCGATCATCGTCACGATCGTCTTGATCTGGGCCGTCAAGGCGATTTGGACGGCGATCCGCGCCAAGCAGACCAACGCCAAGGTGATCGAGAGCTTGGCGTCCGGCCCGGAGGAGGACGCGGACGGCCAGGCCTCGGAGGAAGAGCTGGCGGTCCTGCGCGAGCGGTTCCGGGAGTCGCTGGCGGTCCTCAAGAAGGCCAAGCTGGGCGGAAAGGGGCGCAGGCGCCAGCTCTATCAGCTGCCCTGGTACCTGATCATCGGGCCGCCGGGCGCCGGCAAGACGACCGCGTTGAAGAACTCGGGCCTGAAATTTCCCTTGTCGGGCCAGACAGGCGGCGAGGACGTCCGTATCCGCGGCGTCGGCGGCACCCGGAACTGCGACTGGTGGTTCACCGACGAGGCCGTTTTGCTAGACACAGCCGGCCGCTATACCACGCAGGACAGCGACCGGGCGGTCGACAGCGCGGCCTGGACCGGGTTCCTTCAGCTGCTGAAGAAGCACCGCCGGCGCCGCCCGGTTGACGGCATCATCGTCGCCTTCAGCCTGGACGACATGGCCCGGCAGGGCGAAGAGGAACGGCGGCTGCACGCCGTCGCCGTCCGCCAACGGCTGCAGGAACTGGCCAACGAGCTCAAGGTCAAGGTCCCGGTCTACGTCGTGCTGACGAAGTGCGACCTGGTCGCGGGATTCATCGAGTTCTTCGACGACCTGGGCCGCGAGGAGCGCGGCCAGGTCTGGGGCCTGACCTTTCCGATCGCCGCATCGGAGAACCCCAACGGCGTCATCGACGCCTTCGGGGCCGAGTACGACGCGATCATGGAGCGCCTCGACGGCAGGCTGATCACGCGCCTTGATCAGGAACGGGACATCAACCGGCGTGGCGCGATCCAGGGCTTTACCCAGCAGATGGCGGCGCTCAAGGGATCGATCCAGGACTTCCTGGCAGAAACCTTCCAGCCGAGCCGCTTCGAGGAGCCCTGCCTGCTGCGCGGTATCTACTTCTCCAGCGGGACCCAGGAGGGAACCCCTATCGACCGCGTGATCAGCTCGATATCCGGGACCTTCGGGCTGGACCGCCAAGTCATGCCTGCGTTCAGCGGCCCGGGGCGGAGCTACTTCCTGACCCGCCTGCTGCGCGACGTCGTGTTCCAGGAGGCCGATCTGGTCGGCCATACCGGGCTGCTGCACCAGTATCGCGTCTGGTTCCAGCGCGCCGCCTATGCAGGAGCGGCCGCGCTCGTGGTCCTGCTGGCGGCGGCCTGGTCGACCAGCTACCTGCGCAATCAGAACTACATCGGCGAGGCGGAGACCCAGGTCCAGGAGTACGAACAGCTGGCCGAGGCACTGGCCGCCGGCAGCGGCTCGGTAGAGGAGATGTTGATGCCGCTCAATGCGCTTCGCGCACTGCCCGGCGGTTACGACGATCGGGACAAGCCGGTGCCGATGATGATGGGTCTTGGCCTGTATCAGGGCGACAAGCTCGGGGCGGCGGCCCAAGGCGCCTATCGCAGGGCGTTCCAGACCATCCTTCTGCCGCGGGTGATGGAAGGCCTGGAGGATCAGATGCGCCGCTACGTCGAGCGCTCCGACGTCCTCTACGAGGCGCTCAAGGCCTACCTGATGATGGGCAACCCCAAGGTCCTCGACCGCGAGTTCGTACAGCTCTGGGTCTCGCTGGATTGGGGCGCACGCCTTCCGGGCGCCGCCAACGAGCCCTTGCGCGAGCAGTTCCAAACACACTTCGCGGCCCTGATGGAGGGCGATTTGGTGCCGCCGTCGCTGAACGCAGCGCTGGTCACCCAGGCGCGGGAGATCCTGGCCCGGCGGCCGCTGGCCGAACGGCTCTACGGCCAGGTCAAGCGCGAGGCCATGTCGGACGGCCTAGAGGACTGGCGGGTCACCGACAAGATCGGCGACGGCGGGCGCTACTTCAGGCGCCGCAGCGGCGAGTTGATGACCAAGGGTATTCCCGGGCTGTTCACCTACGACGGCTACAAGGACGCTTTTCTCGTCAAGCTGCCCGAACTGGCGCGTGTCGCGGTCGCGGAAACCTGGGTCATCGGCACCGAGCACAGCCAGAACCCCAGTGAAACCGACCTGCCCTCGCTCGAGCGCTATGTCACCGACCTCTATTTTGCCGAGTATGTGCGGCAGTGGGAGAGCTTCCTGGCCGATGTCGACATCGTCCGGTTCCGAAGCTTCGGCGAGGCGGCCAACGCGATGAACGTCCTTTCGTCCATAGACTCGCCGATCAAGGGCTTTCTCAAGGCGGTGGCCGAGGAGACCAGGCTGTCCAAATCAACGATCGACGTCGGCGTGGTGGCCGAGGCCTCGGACAAGCTCAAGGAAATGAAGGATCGACTCGGCAAGCTGCTCGCTATGGCCCCGGGCTCCGAGGAGCTCGTGCCGGACAAGGATGCGTCCAGCGTCGTCGACCGCCGATTCGAGCGGATCCACACGCTGGTCAAGGGAAGCAGCGACAGTCCGCCGCCGATCGGCCGCGTCCTGGACATCCTGAACGACCTCTACGTACACCTGAGCGCGGCGCGCGGCGGCGGCGCCACGCTCGCACCGCCGGGCTCGGTCGATGCCATCGCACGCGTCCGGCTGGAGGCCGAGCGCCAACCCGAGCCGTTGGCTGCGTGGCTGCGCAGCCTGGCGGGGGAGAGCTCGCAGGTCACCGTGAGCTCGGTGAAGGCCCGGCTCAACAATATCTGGACCGCGGATATCGCCCCCTACTGCCGCAGTGCGCTGGCCAACCGCTATCCCTTGGCGAGGAACAGTGCCCAGGACGTCAACCTGAACGACTTTTCGAGCTATTTCGGCCCGCAGGGCAAGGTCGCCGCCTTCTTCTCCACGCACCTGAAGCCCTATATCGATACCTCGGTCCGGCCCTGGCGGCCGCTTTCGAGCGCCGGCGCGAAGATCGCCATCGCCGAGGGCACGCTCAGACAGTTCGAGAAGGCGGCGCGCATCAAGGAGGCGTTCTTCGCCGGCGGCGCGGCGCAGCCGCAGGTGGTTTTCCAGATTCGACCGCTGGGCCTCGACAAGTCGGCCCGTCAGGTGCTGCTCGAGCTCGGCGATCAGCGGCTCACCTACCGCCACGGGCCGACGCGCCTGCAGAGCATGCAGTGGCCGCCGCCAAGCGGCGCGAGCCGGGCCCGGCTCGTGTTCACACCCCTGGGCGGTACCCAGTCGTCCAGCATCAGCGCCGAGGGGCCCTGGGCCCTGTTCCGCCTGCTCGACAAGGCCAAGGTCGGCTCGACCGACATGGCGGACCGCTTCAAGGTGACCTTCGACGTCCAGGGCCAGACGGCGGTCTTCGAGCTGCGGGCCTCGAGCGTTGCCAATCCCTTCCGCCCGAGCGCCTTGGGGGGCTTCCGGTGCCTGGGGAAGCTGTAGCGGCGCAAGGCGGGCCCGCCGTCCTCGGTTACTACGGCAAGGTTCCGACCAAGGGGGATTTCGTGCTGCGGCGCCTGCCCAGGTCCTTCGTGGACCCCTGGGACGCGTGGCTGCAGCGCGCGATGTCGATCAGCCGCGAGCAGCTGGCCGAGGCTTGGCTGGACGCCTACCTGACGAGCCCGATCTGGCGCTTTGCCCTGACCGCCGGGGTGTGCGGCGGGCACGCGGCCGCTGGGGTGATGATGCCCAGCGTCGATTCGGTAGGACGCTACTATCCCATGACCATCGCGACCCTGCAGCCGGCACTGCGCAACCCTTTCGACGTCGCTACCCGGGAGGACGCCTGGTTTGCCGGCGCCGAAGACGCGGCGCTGTCCTGCCTGGAGCAGGGATTCCGTCTCGAGGGCCTCGACACACGCCTGGGGACCCTGGGCGCCACCCCGGACGGCGCCGGCGTCCGGCCGGCGCAGCCCCTGCCCCAGACATCGGCCGGCGGGCTTGGTTGGTCTCTCGGCCAGGGTGCGCCGGACCGGCTCTGTCAGGGGCTTTACCCCGAGATGCTGGACGACCTGCTGCGCGCCAAGTTCCGGACCTACAGCCTGTGGTGGACGACCGGCTCGGACCAGATCGCGCCCTCGCTCAGGGTCTACGAGGGCCTGCCCTACCAGGGCGACTTCGCCGCCTTCCTCCGCGGGGTCGGGGCCTGAACCAAAGGTCATCGATATCGACCGTAGTCGGAGACGGAACCCGGCGGGCCGCGTTTCTTTCGGCACCGCGCTTTTTGTTGAAAAGACCTAGAAAAAAGACGAACAATAGGGGCAGGCTACAAAAAAGGGGCGCCTCATGGAAGATCGCTTTGACATGGCGAAGTTGCTCGATCTTCGGAAACTGACCACCGCGATCGCAGAAATTCTCCAAGGGCAACTGGCCGAGTATCTCTCGACTTTGCATCCACTGTTCGCGCCCCAACGGGTGCTCGGCAACAACACCAGCCCCGGCACCAGCGCGACCGTCAAGGGCGCCGACAAGGTTTTCGCGGAGCTGCAGGCGGCCTACATCAGGCTGGCCGGGACCAAGCTCTACAATCTGCCCAAGGCGCTCGAGCCGCCGATCCCGGTCACGACTTCCCGGCCCGAGATCGTGCGCGTGGAGTATCCCTACGAGGCGAGCGCCGACGGCGCGACCAAGAGCCTGACCACAGTCGCGCCGCTCAAATGGGTGCTGACCTACGGCGGCTTCACGCCCGAGCACCTGCGCGCGCTGTTGTCCCAGGGCGTCAACGTGAACGAGCGCCAGCTCACGGAAACCCTGCTGCACGTCCTGATGATGGACCTGGTGGTCAGCCGGCAGTCGGGGCTGACCGACATCCTCCGGGCGCTCGGCTTCACCGTCGAGACGTCGCACGCGCCGGAGTTCGGCGAGCTGCCGCTGACCTACGTCAGCGCCCCGGTCCACACCCGGCGCCCACCCGACCAGCTCATGCTGCAGATCGCCGAGATCTCCGGCAGCCCGGTCTTCGAGGAGGTGGTGCGCATCGAGGACATCGTGGCCCTGAAGACGCCGCTGAAGGACCAGCTCCTGGAGGCGGCGCGCAGCCACGCCGGCGGCCTGCTGGAGGCGGCGGGCGGCTGAGCGGCGGGCGTCAGGCGACGAAGCGCTGCAGCACGAAAAGCCCGACGCTCACAATGGCGAAGATCACCGCGATGCGCCGGCGCGCCTTGAAGGCCGGGTTCGGCCCGCCTCCCTTGCCGTAGTCGCGGTAGGCCAGGCCGCCGAAGACCACGGCGAGCAGGGCGAAGAGCGCGGAGACATAGAGCATGGTCATGGGGGGCTTACCGAAAACCAGATCAGAAATTCAATCCAAATCCACCGGTCGCCGAACTACCCGCTGTCAACTCGGCAATGCTTTGCCGGCGAAGTACCAAGAACCGGCCTGGAATTTCTCCGAGTGGTCCTGGATCCACTGGGACATCACTGATAGCGCATCAATCTGCTGCGCCACGGGCATGTCCGTCTCGAACGGCACCTCCATGCCATAGCGGATGACCAGCTCTTCGTAGACCAATTGACGGATCTTGTTGGGCATCTTCTCGGACCGTAGGTTTTCCAGCAGGAGTTCCGGCGAATAGGGCCTGCCGCTTCGATACCGGAGCTTCGGATCGAACTGCGCCTTGTGCTCGCGGCACCAGTCGAGCCAATCGTCCGGGTTCTGAGAAAGGCGAGTCACGGTCGATCCAAATGGACCACCCTCGGGGTGGCTCGGGGCTTGGCCCTGTTCCGCCGCCTCGCGCTCGTCCTCGAACAACTCGTCGTCGTCGATTTCCTCCGGAATAAAGGCTTCCTCATAGAGTTCCGCACCAGTGATGAGATCAAGCGCAGTCGCGGCCGCTTCCGCCGTCGCGTCATCGGCAAGACCCGCATGAAGCGTTCGCAAGGCGCTCAGGTCACCGAGTAGTCCGAGCGCCACTAGGCAATCGGGTTGCGCCTTGTCGGCCCCCGCCAACCCCTTGAGGGCCTTGGTCGCGGAACGGCCGCCGGCCAATCCGACCGGCAAAAGCAATACTGGGTCGACCGAGGCATGTTGGAGGCAATAGCTGAATGCCCCTCCATCGCCGAGGCGAAACAGCGCCATCGCGGCGGCCGCACGCACGGTATCGTCTTCGTGCTCCAGGTACTTGGAGATCGCCTCGCAGGCCTGCCTGTCACCCATTCGCCCGAAGGCCCAGATCACATCTCTCAGCCCGGCGCCTGGGGTCGCATCCAAAACGTTCAGAACTGCAGGAGCAGTCTCGAGACGGCGGTAACCGGCGAGAGCGGCGATGGCGGGTATAAGGTTGGGCCTGTCCTTCGACAGCATCTCCAGGAATTTGTCGTGCCAAACCTCGGGGAACTCAAACTTGAAAGCGTCGATGACCGCACGTTTGGAATCTCCATCTCCCAGATCCAGGTCCTGCAAGACCTTGAATACGAGGTCGCCACGCTTGTGCCGGCAGAAGACACTCAATGCGGTGAAAAGCTCGCCAGCCTCCCCCTCTCCGACCTGCCGATCACATACCTTCAATCCCTGGTCGCCACCGACTTCAAGTGCGTCGATGTGGGCTTCAAGGCTATGTTCGATTTCAGTGATGTTGATCCAATGAAAATGAGGATCGCCTACCGTAGAAATACGTTGCTGGTAAAGAAAAGCGGCTTCCTCGACATGCTCTTCACACATCTCGACGATAAATTTGTCTCGTAAATTTTCTTTCCAAGGATTCATTGAAAAGTACTACACGTCAATAAATGTGAACCGAACTAATCGCTTGTGTGCGTATCGCAAAATAATTTAGACCACATAACAGAGGATCAAAACAGGATTCGTCATTATCAAATGTATCAATCGGCATTTCAAATATCACTGGTGAAATCATATAGCTCTTACCACCGGATACAAACCGTTCGTAGGCCTTATATCCGCTATTAGCAAAGCCACCCTTGCACAATCTCAACCACGAGTCATAAATCTCCATCAAGCTCAATATCGCCGATTTGCTAGGCCGATCTTTGAGTTTGACTCGAACTAATCGGTCTATGTTCGCTCGGCCTTCTTGGTCTTGCTGCAGATCAAACGAATATGTTTCATATCTCAAGTTAGGCAGATCAATGTCTCGCTCATTGACAATTCTCAGGGTCTCCTGCAACGACATATCCGCATTCGTCTCTACAATAATTTCGCCAATTTGGCTGTCTATGGACGGCTCCCCTCGTATCATTCCGACCAATACGCGAATTCCACGATAGTCCATTCCGGATATATCCAAAGTGATCTGCAAGACATTTTGGGTAGAAATCTCGATTGCATAATTGGCCCCACTGGCACTCCGAGATGCATTCGAAGTGCCAAGGAGCATGCCAAAGCGATTTGCGGTGACAAATTGACCGAATATCCCATCCAACAAATCATGCACCGCATCCACCTGACCATCCTGCACAGCCACCTTAATGACCCAGTGATGGTCAACTGTATGTGGACATACCTGAATTCTTACCGGAAACTCATTCAAACTGATCAAAGCGCTCAATCCATCTAGTCGTTTGATCTTCGTCGAACACTCGACCGAATGGTGCATGATTGCGACATAATAGGGGAGCAACAGCCCTCGCCACCATCCGGTAAAGGGGTAGGTTATCGCCGCTGTTCACATCACCGAGACTTGGAGCCGATCCCGCTTTGATCAGCAATTTCTGACTTCGGAGCATGACCTCGATGCGCTCGTCTCGAATAAATTCACGTCGTTTAGAAGATTCAAACTCGGCAGTGAGATCTTCACCCAAGGCGGTTAACCAATTCACAGATTTCATTTTGTCATTTAGGAAGTTCTCTGCGGCATGAAAAACAAAGACATCATAGCCGGGATGTCTCATGGCCAGCTTCAAATATTCTTTCCCATGAGGTCCGGACAATAAGTTCGAATTGATGTCGAAAAACAAACTATATCCGGCATACCCATGAAGTATTGGAATTACGTCAATTAGCGTCAAACTCAATGTTTGAAATTTCTCCAAAGAAAAGATTTTCGGGTCTGCGGGAAACGACAATCGTAAGCAATTGACTTTCTTTCCAAAGTCGCCTTCGTCTGCGCCGAAAATTGCAGCCAACAGAGGCTTTTGAGACTCGTCGATGAGGGCAGCATTCTCGACATACAATTCGATCGCCCAGGGAGAGATGCTTTCTGGGCTCTCTCCGCCGTGAGCGAAAAAAAGATACCGAGATCTCTTATCCGTTCCAGGTTCAAACCAAAATGGGACCATCTCCAACACATCGTCATCGACTGGTTCTTTGTATGGCATACGTTCTGTCGAGTACCAGCGGAGATGATCCCGATAAATCGGTTCAATATGCTCCCATACTTTAGTTATCGCCTCACAAATCTGATCGGAAATAACGTCAAAAAACACACATATACTAAGTGCCGGCGTTACCAGAACACGGTCGCCATCTAGGATCATATGTTCTTGTGGCCAATCTGACATTTCTTGATCTACAATTTCATTAGATTGAAGCCGAGCAACCACATGACATATTGTCAATTACTATTGGATCTTTTCCATTATTCAATTTTGGGTAATCTCTGCTTTGTCCCGGACTCAATGAATCCTCACCGCTCTTCCATGTAAATTTCGCATCAAGGACTTCTCCTCCCCCAGTTACGGGATTCGTAGTAACAATGTCAGGTCTACGTGGCCAAGCATTGGCAACATTGTTGTTGACTTCGGAAATATATTGATTGGCCATCCAATTCGGAACTGCGGCATTCCCTGGCATGCCGCTGCACCAAGATAGAATCTTTGTCAGGGGTCCCGCAAGTCCGGAGGTGGGTACATTGGCAGCCGCCTGATATACGCCTGCCAGATAGTTTGGTGTCACGATCTGTCCGCCCGTCGCACCAACGATTGCAGCCTGCTCACTGAGTATATTCGGGTCGCCAAGTTGCTGCAATTTTTCTTCCAGACGCCTACTGCAATTCCCGCTCCCAGGAGGAAGTTCCCCCTTGTCATATTCCTCTTGAGTGTCGCAAAAAGCCTCGCAGATTGCCTTCACTTGCTCGTCGGTCATGTCAATGTTTGAAACGCCGGTCGTCGCTTGTAATTCTGCAACAGTTGTCGTATTCGCAGCATTGCCGTTGTTCGTCATCGGGTCGCCTAGGCGCGGCACATTCTTTCCCTCGACTTTGACGTCGAAGCTGTAGTTGACGAACTTTGCTATTCCCATGTTGGTATTTGAGACAACACCCTTGAGCGTGCCCGGCTCGTCTCCCATGCTCGTGCTAAACTTAGAGGTCTTTAGCATAATGGGATTGCCATCCATCTTGACGGTCGTGCTGCCGTCGGCCGTATCGCTGGATTGCGCTACATTGATGTAAGGAACGGGTATCGGCGGCGCTGGGGGTGCTGGTGTCTTGCAGAAATCTGGCACGGAGGGCGCCTTGCCACCACTGCTCTTGTGGACGACCGACCTCCCGTTGACGATGATGGTAGCGCCCATGAATACCTAAGACCCTAGTGAATGCTTGCGTTTTGCAGCAACACAGCCGCGCGCTGCTTGTCGTCGGATGACGTCCAGATCAGGCACCTATCACCCCTGGCATATTTCCTTCGCCAGGCGGCAATCGCGATGCTTACCAGCACCCCGCCCGAGGCCGCGCCGATGTCACCATAGCAGTCGGCCGGATGCCAGATTTCCAGAGGGTCCCTGTGCCTGGCACCGGTCCGAAGATAGCCATAGGTCCACTCTTTACTGCGGAAGCTCTCGCCGTTCAAATCGCAGAGTACCCAGTCGGCCTCCGCGTCCTGTGGGTTAAGGACGTCCAGGGCCTTGCGCAGCACCTGCGTCATCCCCTGGCCGATGCAGATGTCGTCCGAGACGAAGGGACTGGGCTCCTCGGCCGTGGCGCCGGACAAGACGAAGGCGAACGGATCCAGATTATTGCGCTGCGCAAAGTCCGCAGAGGCAAGCAAACAGAATCCCGCGCCTTCACCCGGCACAAACCCGTCCTTGTTCGCCTCCGAGTGCAATCGCTTGTCCTCGTCCAGCCACTCGAGAGTATCCGGGTCGAAATAAGACTCGACTCCGCCCACCAGAATCAGGTCTTCCTTGCCTGATCCGATCCACTCCAAGGCCTTGGCAATGCTCATCAGCGTGGCGGCATGACCGGTCGAAACCGCAATCCGTTTCTTGCCATGCAGGGGTAGATCGTTATCAGCCGCCAAGCGCGACAAGAGAATATCTGCGGCATCGGCGTGCAGGCCCGGGCGTGCAGCGCTCATGCCCAGGCACAGGCCGACGCCGGACGCTGCAGCATTACCGGAAGGCCCGTCTGTCAGCGGCGCCATCGCTTCTCTAGCGGCCACGGCCGCCAAGGCGTTGAGCCGGTCGGTATTTCGAATGTCGTCATCGATGAATTCCGCCATCGACAACAACATCGGCTCGCCGGTCTTGTCGATCAAATAACTCCCTTTGAACCGGGATACATTCGCCCGCACCGAAGCGGCGGTCATCGGCGCATCGACCCCGACGGCCGTAACCGCTCCGCAGCCGACAATGCAGACCTGCCGCGCTGAATTTCCATTGCCCGGTGCGCTCACCGCCATCACACAACCCTCTTCTCAAAGATTCGAGTTTCTTCTAGCTCGAAGGTCTTGCGGTGGCACGGGAGGCATGTTTGCCATGTCATCACCACTCTCGGCGCATCAGGCTCGATAACCACCGATCCAAGGGTGCCACGATGGTTAACCCATCGACCCTCCAATGAGGTCCGAAATCCAAGCCAGACTCGCGGCAGGTGAAAAGCGAGATAACCATCCGAAGTGAGATTATGCAGTTCGACGGGCTCGCCGCCTTTCAGATGCGGCGAGAAGGTGAGATCCGGACTTGCCCCCAAAAAGTACCGAAAATCGAAATCGAGCGGGTAGAGCGGCAATCGGTTCTCGATATAGTCTTGATCACAGGTTCCGATATATTGTCGCCTGGGCTCCCAGTGCTTGCAGGTGAACCCCAAGCCTGCCGGATTTGGCCGGCTCTTCCAACTCTTGACCTGGTCCGCCGGGTCCTCGAAATTGGGCAAAGGCCTGTCCTTTAGGACCGCTTCGGTCATAGCAAACCCGGCGCCAATGGGGTTCCGCGCCTCGGCGCCCTGCTTTTTCGGATCTTCATCTGACAGATCCGTACCGCC
>Ga0224508_10000803_pt1 | contig 29262 bp, 26 predicted proteins | sample SF_Jan12_sed_USG_4_FD_170157 | JGI IMG/M metagenome (GOLD analysis project Ga0224508, IMG submission 170157) | Sediment microbial communities from San Francisco Bay, California, United States - SF_Jan12_sed_USGS_21 | ecosystem: Environmental > Aquatic > Marine > Sediment | place: USA...
ATCGCGTGCTCGGGAGTACCTAATCGTTTGTCGGCTCGGTCCAACTCGTAGCCGGCGGCACCGTGTCCAGAGAGCCCGTGATTACCGATCACTTCGCCCTCGACGTCTTCGAAGATCCACGCAACGCGTTCATCCTCGCACGCGTCCCGCTTGCGGTAGTAAGAGCCGACAAACGCACCCTGTGCGGTGAAACCCACGCCGGACAGGTGCTGCGGCGGGCGGCCGTTGCGGCGCCACAAACCGCCGTATTCACCGTCGAACTGGTTGTAGTACTCGCCGGGCTCCGCCGCCCAGGCGCGGATGCCGCCTTCGCCCCGGCGAATCTCGATGAGTCCGTCACGATCGGGCGACAGTGCGACCTTCCAGTAAAAGCCATTGCCGCCCAGGTAACAGAATCGTCCGCCGCTATCGCGATACGCGGTCAACGCGTCAAGGGTTTCCCGGGTGTGGTATTCCGGGTGCGAACCCGTGCAGAGCACGCGATAGTCGCGCAGCAGGTCGGCGCCTTCGTGGTGTAATTCCCAATCAGTGACAATGTCGTAGCGATAGCCATTGGCTTCCAGCCATGCATAGAGATGGGTATCGGCCGGCAAATGGCGCAGTCCCGATGCGTAGGTGTCGGAAAACGGAAAGGTAAGAAAGCCCAGGCGAACGTTGAGCATCGGGCGATGCCAGGAGGCAATCGAAATACCGCTGCCATCGACGTGCCTGTCGTAGGTCGACCAGCCGTATTCATGGTGAGCACCGGGGTGGTGTGCGTAGCAGCCCCAATTGCCGACCTGATCCAGCCAGGCCTTGGTCCAGTCCGGATCGCTGCCCCACTGGTGCGAACGTGCATGATTGCCGTAAACCGTGTACGTAAACGTCGAGGCCAGCACCGCGATGTCGGCCGTTCTCGTGCCTCTGGCCGGCACGACGTGGAACGGTACGTTCTCTTCCGCGTCCCCTCCTTCGATGATCAGCGCGTACAACGCCGAGCGAGTGCCCGACGGCACCTTCCACTGGTAGACCAACGGCCAGTGGCAGTCGTCGATGTCGTCTTCGTGGAAATGAGTCGCACCGTATTCTTCGGGGGCGTGGCGCCAGCACATTTCCCGCCCGCTCCAGTTGCAACCTGTCATCCCCCGCGCAGGTGTATTGACCAATCGGCCATGCAGGGCATTAGGCCCCACGTCCAAGATTCGCTCACTGGAAATGTCGCGGGAAAATATCCATTGCGCAAAAGCGTCATCCACTGTCTCCGCCGACACCGCCGAGTCGATATCGTCGGGCTGGAACGCGTGATCGTAAAGCAACGGGCGTTCTATGCGGCCGTTGAAGTACGCTGTGGGCGCGGAGTAGTTAGCCGCGGCAAACAACAGCGGATCCTCGCTGCGAGGAGTTGCTCCCGCGTCCAGTTTCTGCGATTCAGTGCCGGCCGCCGATTCCAGGCTATCGCGTGACATTTGCCGGTAGCCTATCGACAACGTAAGCGATTTCGCGTCGAAGATCATCCAAACGCGATACCACCTTCCCTCCATCAGCGCGTCTGGAATAACCGCATGATGATAGCTGCCGTGGCCGTCGCCGATTTCACCGCGCAGCCGCCCCAGCGCGTCCAGCAGCAATGCAAAACCATCCCCGATTGTCAGGTTCTGCCGGGCTGCGATCGCCTGTTGATTACCATTGAAACACGTTGGACTGATGAGGCAGGTAAAAGTGAAGCTCGCCTGCAAACAGTCGCCCACACCGTCAATCACAGCGTACGAACCACGCGGCACATCCTGCGGCTCGGCTTCCCTGAGTGAAGTTACTTCGGCAGCGACCGGTTCCGTGCAAATTCCAGGTCCGGCCGGATTCGCATCGCCACAGATTACCCGCACCAGGCGTGTCCGAAGCGGCGCGCCGTTTGCGTTCGCCACATGAAAACCAATCGTTTCTCCGGGACGCACTGACAGCCGGTCGGCGTAAGCGGCAATCGGGATCATGGCACGGCTCTCGTCGTTCTGGTTGGTTGTTGTGGTGAGTTTACCCGAATCGGCACCGGGCGCGTGTGATCAACACGCAAACTGCCGCCCTGCCAGCCAATTCGCGTAGACTGCCTGTCTTTAAAACGCCAGCAGGCGACAACATCGTGACGCAAGCTTAGTCAAGTATGTACTTCGACTCCCGCCTCTGGGTATTCACCAACGGTGTGCGTGCGCGCATTACACTTTCGATTGCCATCGGCCTGCTTGCTGCCGCAGCTGGCGTCGGACGCCTCGCCTTACTCGGCTGGCTGATCGCGCGAGTATTTCGTGGCGAGGCGCTCGACGAGTTGGCCGGGGCGATCGCGCTGGTTGCGGCAGCGATGGTATTGCGGGGCGCCCTGGAGTACTGGCGCACCATGCTCGCGCACCACACCGCAGCCCTGGTGCAAAAACGTATTCGCGAAGCGCTTTATGACAAGGCGATCGAACTGGGACCTGCATGGTTCGGTCTGCAACGCACCGGCGAGGTAATGCTCGCTGTGGTCGACGGGGTGGAACAATTGGAGACCTACTTCGGTGAGTTCCTGCCGCAGATCGTGGTGGCATCCCTGACCCCGGTCGCCATTTTCGCGTGCGTCGCCTTCGTGGATCTGCCGGTGGCCCTGGCACTGGTGATCGGCGCACTGGTCGCGCTGTTCGCGCCGGCGGTGTTTCACCGCCTGGACCACAAGGCGAGCATGCAGCGCTCACGGTCGTATGCGCGCTTCGGTGCGGAATTTCTCGATTCCGTGCAAGGGCTGGCAACGTTGAAAGCGTTCGGCCAGGCGGGCACACGCGGCCAGGCGCTCGCGCAGCGCGCACGTGAGCTCGCCGACGGAACGCTGTGGGTAAATGCGACCAATGCGCTAGGCCGGGGCATAACAGATGCCGGCATCGCCATAGGGGCCGGGGCGGCACTGTGGCTGGGCGCTGTCCGCGTCAGCGCCGGCGAGATGAGCTTCACGGCGTTGCTGGTGGTATTGATGATGGGGGTGGAGCTGTTCCGTCCACTGCGCGACCTGCGCGCACAGTTACACCGCGGCATGCTCGGTCAAGCCGCGGCGCAATCGATCTTTCGTATCCTCGACGCCGAACCGGTGGTACCGATCAGCGGCGCGTCGACCGCCGCGGCCGGCGACGAGGATATCGAATTCGACAATGTCGGCTTCGCCTACCCCGGCAACAAACACGGTCCCCACCGAGGCTTGAGCTTTCACATCAAATCCGGCGAACGCGTCGCCATTGTCGGATCCAGCGGTGCCGGAAAATCGAGCATCGTGCGTTTGCTGCTGCGTTTTTACGATCCGCAACAAGGTGCGGTGCGGGTCGGTGGAAAAGACTTGCGCGTTCTAGGGCAGCGACAGTTGCGTTCGCTGTTTGCCGTGGTCAACCAGGACACCTACCTGTTCCACGGTACCGTGGCGGAAAACCTGCGCCTGGGCAAAGCGAATGCCACGCATCAGGAACTGAAGAATGCGGCAAACACCGCCAACGCGCACGAGTTTATCGCGCGCCTGCCGCAAGGCTACGACACGGTGGTGGGCGAACGCGGCATCAAGCTGTCCGGCGGTCAGCGGCAACGCATTGCTATCGCCCGCGCGGTGCTGTGCGACGCACCGATTCTGATTCTCGACGAGGCGCTGTCGGCCGTGGATGCGGAAAACGAAGCGGTCATTCAGCAGGCCCTCGCCCGGTTGATGCGCGGGCGTACCACGCTCATCGCGGCGCACCGGCTTTCCAGCGTGATCGACGCAGACCGCATTCTGGTTCTCGCCGGCGGCCGGATCGCACAACAAGGCAATCACGCAGCCTTAATCGCGCAGGATGGTCCTTATCGAAAGCTGATGGGTGAACAGGCGGCAGAACGACCGGGCCATGCAAAGGACGTCGCTCTTGAGGAATTGCAGGCATCGCAAACCGTGGACGATCAACACATCCAACTGCATACCGCGGAACAGGAACCCAGCAACGCCATTCTACGCGCGGAAGGACTGGGCTGGGCGGCCGCCGCGCGTGAGTTGCTGCGCTTCGTCACCACCGAACGACTGAAACTGTTGTCTACGTTTGTGTTCGGGGTTGCCCGGGTCATCGCGTTTATCGGCGTGGGAGTATTGTCCGCGCTGATCGTCGCCCGGGTCAATGCGGGCGTTGCGTTCGACGATCTGATTGTTGCACTGGCGCTCACAGCGCCGCTTGCGGGTCTGCTGCATTGGCTGGAAAGCTGGTTCGCGCATGACATGGCGTTCAAGCTGCTGGCCGACATGCGCATTCGCCTGTTCGGAAAACTCGAAAAACTGGCGCCGGCGTATCTGTTGCGCCGGCGAACCGGCGATCTGGCAGCAATGGCAACGCAGGATGTAGAAACTGTCGAGTACTTCTATGCGCACACCGTGGCGCCCGCTTTCGTCGCTGTGTTGGTTCCCGGCGCGGTGCTCGCGACATTGTTGTTTTACGGCTGGCCTCTGGCGCTGGCGCTGATGCCTTTTCTGGCCGCGGTCGCGTTGAGTCCGTTTCTGCTGCGCAAGCGCCTCGACCGACTTGGCTCACGTGCGCGCGAAGCGCTTGCGGAACTCAACGCGTACGCGGTGGATTCGATTCAGGGGCTGGCCGAAATCGTGGCGTTCCAGGCGGCCGCGCGGCGCGGCGACGGTTTCGTGGCATTGATCGAGCGTGTGCGGAGTTTGCGGATGCCTTTTTACCGTGACCTTACCGCGCAGGCTGCGTTACTCGAGGTGGTCACAGGGCTCGGCGGCCTGGCGATCATCGTTACCGGAACAAGCATGGTGGCCAGCGATAGAATAGACGCCGCAACGCTGCCGCTGTTGACGCTGCTGGCGATGGCCGCGTTTCTGCCGATCTCCGAAATCGCGCATATAGGCCGGCAGCTCGCCGACACGCTGGGCGCGGCACGCCGGTTGTATGCGGTCAACCAGGAGCCCGTGTTGGTAGCGGACGGTGAAGGTGTCCCCGCACCGTCGCGCGACGGCGGGCTGCCCCTGCAACTTCACAATGTCAGCTACACCTACAGTGGACGCCACGAACCGGCACTTGCCAACCTGGATCTGCGTATCGATGCGGGTCAGACCGTCGCACTGGTCGGTCCGTCGGGCGCCGGAAAAACCACCCTGGCACATCTACTGGTGCGATTCTGGGATCCGCAACACGGCAGCGTCAGCATGGGAGGTTTCAACCTGCGTGACTACCGCCCCGATGAACTGCGCCGGCAGATCGCGTTGGTCGCTCAAGACACCTACCTGTTCAACGACACGTTGCGTGCCAACATCTTGATCGCACGCCCGGAAGCGGACCAGACGCAACTGGAGGCAGCCGTGAGCCGCGCCGCGCTGGACGACGTGATCGGCGGTTTGCCACTGCAACTGGATACACCGGTCGGCGAACGGGGCATGAAACTTTCTGGTGGACAACGTCAACGCGTTGCAATCGCGCGTGCATTTCTTAAAGACGCACCGGTATTGATACTCGATGAAGCGACGTCGCACCTTGACGCTGTCAGCGAACGCGCGGTACGCAACGCGCTTGACGATTTGATGCGTAATCGCACCACGGTTGTCATCGCCCATCGGCTGTCCACGGTACGCGACGCAGACTCTATTGTCGTATTGCGCGACGGCCGGCTGATCGAGCACGGCACGCATAACGAATTGTTATCATTGCGGGGGCTGTACGCACGGCTGGTGTCGCACCAGTCGAGCGATGCCGCCGACATGCGTGTCGCTCCCGGTTGATCCCTGTGTTGCACGCCGGCCGCGTTCCGGGCACAGCGCAACGACCTCTACCTCACTGCGCTTCCATCGTCCGCCAGTGGTAGTGGTAGTACACGACCGGAATCACCAGCAAAGTCAGCACCGTGGAAGCGAATAAACCGAAGATCAAAGACACGGCCAGGCCGCCGAATATCGGATCGTCGAGGATGAAAAAGCCGCCCAGCATAGCCGCTATGGCAGTAAGCGCGATCGGCCGCGCCCGTACGGCGGCAGCTGCGATAGTCGCCTGCTGCAGGGGCTTACCGGCACCCACTTCCTGCTGGATGAAATCGACCAGCAGGATCGAGTTGCGTACGATTATGCCGGCCAGCGCAATCATGCCGATCATCGAAGGTGCCGTAAACTGCTGACCGAGCAATGTGTGCCCGGGCATGATGCCGATCAGGGTCAGCGGAATCGGCGCCATGATGATGAGCGGCACGCTGTAGGAACGGAACTGCGCGACTACCAGCAAGTAGATAAGGATCAGACCAACCGCGTACGCGGCGCCCATGTCACGGAATGTCACGTAAGTGACCTGCCACTCGCCGTCCCATTTCAGTGCCCAGGCGTAGGGAGTGTCCGGTTGGCGCGTCAGGTTCTGCTGAATTGGCGCCCCATCTACCGGCGATTCCTGCAGTGCCGTGGCGATCGCGTACAAACCATAAAGCGGGCTGTCGGTGCTGCCCGCGACGTCGCCGGTCACATAGACGACCGGCATCAGGTCCTTGTGGTGAATGGTCTGTTCGCGTGTGGTGCTGCGCACCTCGGCGATTTCGGACAGCGGCACAAGTGCTCCGGAAGCCGCACGTACCCGCAGCATCTGGATTTGGGCCGCATTGCCCTGCTCGCCCGGCGGTAACTCGACACGGATCGGAATCGGTATCTGAGCCTGCGGGTCGTGCAGGTACGACATGTCTTCCCCGCGCAGAGCGGCGGCAACGGTGTCGGCAATCGTGCGTTGCGAAACACCCAACCGTGTAGCACGCGCACGATCCACCGCAATCACGAGTTTGTCCTGCGGTGTCTCGATGGTGTCGTCCACGTCCACCACGTCCGGCGACGACTCGAAAACCTGCCGCACCTGACGCGCTACCTCCATCTGCCGCGTGTAGTCCAGGCCATACACCTCGGCAACCAGTGGCGCCAGCACCGGTGGACCGGGCGGTACTTCGATAATTTTTACGTTCGCCCCGTGACGCTTGCCGATCGCCGCAAGCGGCTTCCGCACCGAGGCAGCGATTTCATGCGACTTGCGGCTGCGATCACGCTTGTCGAGCAGGTTGACCTGGATGTCGCCCTGGTGCGGTGCGCTGCGCAGGTAGTACTGGCGGACCAGACCGTTGAAATTGATGGGCGCGGACGTGCCCGCGTAGACCTGGTAATCGGTGACTTCCGGGATAGCGTCGATCCGATCGGCCAGCGCCTGCAGTACCCGGTGGGTGTTTTCCACTGGCGTTCCCTCGGGCATATCCACCAGCACCTGGAATTCACTTTTGTTGTCGAAAGGCAACATCTTCATGACGACGGCGCGCTTACCCACCAGCGCGAGCGACAGCACGATCAGCACGAGCAGCACGAGCAGTAACAGCCACCGGTTGCGGCCGCCTTTGTCGCGTTTTAAAAATGGTGTCATCGCGCGCGTGAAGAAACGCTGCAGGAAGTCGTCTGCACCCTGAGCGTGGGTATGTGCAGTTGCGACTTTCAGAAACAACCGCCGGTACAGCCAGGGCGTGAACATAAACGCCACGGCCAGCGAGATCAGCATGCCGCTCGAGGCGTTGATTGGTATGGGACGCATGTACGGGCCCATCAGGCCGGTGACAAATGCCATCGGTAGGAGTGCCGCTATAACGGTGAAGGTGGCGAGAATGGTCGGTCCACCCACTTCATCCACGGCCGCGGGAATCGCTTCGGTCAGAGACCTGGCACCCATCTGTATATGCCGGTGAATGTTCTCGACTACCACGATGGCGTCATCGACGAGAATACCGATCGAAAATATTAACGCGAACAGCGAGACCCTGTTGAGTGTAAATCCCCAGGCCCAGCTTGCGAACAAAGTGATCCCTAGAGTCACGACCACTGCCGCACCGACTACAAGGGCTTCGCGGTAGCCCAGCGCGAAAAGCACCAGCACCACCACCGAAATAGTGGCAAAGGCCAGCTTCATGATCAGCGTCTGCGCCTTGTCCTGTGCGGTGCTGCCGTAATTACGTGTGACGGTAAATTGCACGCCATCCGGGATATGGATACCGCGCATCTGCTCGAAACGCTCTATCACTGAACGGGCAACGGCTACCGCATTTTCTCCCGGCTTCTTGGCGACGGCGACAGTCACCGCCGGGTAGCGTCCGGCCGCTGTGACGCCTTTCGCAGCGCCGGCCGGGCCGCCGCCGAAGCTGACATACCGCTGCGGCTGGTCGGAACCCTCGCGTACCACCGCGACATCACGCAGCAGCACAGGTGCGCCGTCACGAACGCCGACCACCAGATCCGCCACCTCCTCCGGTGTCATCAGGAAGGTGCCTGCCTGAACCAGGATTTCCATATTGTCACTCACCAGGCTGCCTGCATCACGTGAAGCATTGGCGGCGGACAGCGCCCGGCGCAGGTCGTCGAGTGACAACCCGTAACCCGTGAGAAGTTGCGGGTCGAACTGCACCTGCACGACGCGGTCCGGGCCGCCGAGGGTTTCGATGTCGCGCGTGCCAGGCACACGCTGCAGTTCAGGTTCGATGGTGTGCGCAATACGCAACAGATCGGCGGCCGTGATATCCGGGTTCTCGCTCCACAGTGTGGCGGCGACTATCGGTACATCGTCGATGCCCTTGGGTTTGATCAGCGGCAGGCCCACGCCCACGGCGGGAGGCAGCCAGTCCCGGTTCGAATAGAAGGCGTTATAGAGCCTGACGATCGCGTCGGTTCGCGGCTCACCTACCACGAAGCGCACGGTGAGTACCGCCATGCCCGGTGTAGAGGCCGAATAAATGTGTTTGACACCCTCGATCTCCGACACGATCCGTTCGGCGGGCGACGTCACCAGCGACTCCACTTCCCTGGCGGAGGCGCCGGGATAGGGAATGAAAACGTTGGCAAACGTCACGTTGATCTGCGGTTCTTCCTCGCGCGGCGTCACCAGCACCGCGAACAGACCCAGCAGCAGGCCGGTTACGGCCAGCAGCGGTGTAATCTCGGTGGTAAGAAACGCACGCGCAATGCGACCCGACAGTCCCAGGCGCACATCAGCGGGCTCGTTCATCGCTCACCCGTGGGTTGCAACTGGGCTCTGTAGGCGACCCCGGCGGCAATGATATCGGTGGCCACCCGCTCACCGGCGACCACGCCCGCCAGTACCGGTACGCGGCCAAGTGGATCAGGGGTAGCGGTGCGCAGATAGCGCAGACTGACGCTGCCGGCCTGGTCCACGATATAGACGCCGGTGACCTCGCCGCGGCGCACCAACGCCGCGGCAGGTATCAGCAGGTGTTTATCCTCACCGCTCACAAAAGCCACTTTCACCAGTGTTCCGGGGAATACCCCGTGATCGCCCTCGGGCAAGGGAACGAGCACGCGAAACGTGTGGGTCGCCGGCTCGGCACCAGGGGGAATCCGCAAATTGCCGGCGGTCAGCGAGCGGCCGTCGGGCAGGATGATGCGTGCTTTGCGATGCTCGCGCAGCGGACCGATATTCTGCTGAGGTATCTCCACCACGACACGCAGGTGCTCCAGCGACATCCCCGTCATCAGTATCTTGCCCGGTGTGACAGTCTCGCCGAGTTGCACATGACGCGCCGCGACGATGCCCGCGTAAGGTGCGTGCACCACCGTGTAACCGAGGCCCTCGCGCGCCTCGCGCAACGCGGCCTGCGCCGCTTCGACCCGGGCTCGTGCCGAATCGAGATTCGCGGCAGCCGTATCGAACTGTGCTTTGGCTACGAGTTTCTTGTCATAGACGTCGCGGGTGCGCTGATAGGCGAGCTGCGCTTCCGCCAGGCGTGCCTCGGCTTCGGCCAGTGAGCCTTCGGCAGCCGCCACGCGCGCGCTCTGCTCGGAACTGGTCAGACGGGCGATGATCTGATTCTGCTCGACGTAGTCGCCCACATCGAACGGTAACTCGACCACGCGGCCGCTGGTTTGCGCCGCGACGGTGGCCTGATTGACGGCCTCGATGGTACCGTCGAAAGCGGTTTCGCGCGGCACACCTTCGGCCTGCACGGCGATCGTGGTCAGATCAGCGCCCGCCGCACCCCTGGTCGCCGGAGTCGGCGAAGGCGGTTCCGAACACGCGGCGATCATCAGCACCGCGCCGAGTACAGCGGTCGGACGTAACAGGCTCATGGGCAATCCTCGCGTTCCGATGCAATTTCTCAGTTGGCGTGGGCGGTGGATCCGAACGCCGTAACGCCCAGCTTGCGCAGAATAATCGCCAGCGGGCAGAAGCCGGTGAACGACGCCTGCAGCAAATTGGCGCCGATAAATGCGGTGAACCACAACCAGTAGGGGCTGTGCAATTGCGCGAGGGCCAGCGAAGCCAGCACGAACGTTCCGGCGATGCGATACACCCACTGATCGATGGTCGATTTTTTCGGGGCAAGCCGCTCACGGGATTGTGTGGTCATGAGTAGGTCTCCATTCATTAGGCGGTATTCATCGGTTGCGTTTCACGGCATCAGGGGCACTGCAGTAATGGCCATGCAGTACCCGGATCAGATCCAGCGCCGGGCCAGGCGCGATGCGGTAGAAAATCGTTTGCGACTGCCGGCGGGTATGCACCAGGCCGTCCGCTCTCAACACGGCCAGGTGTTGCGACAATGCCGACTGTGAGAGCTTGATGCAGTTGTTGAGTGCCCCGACGGACAACTCGCCCTCGCCGAGCACGCACAGCACCTGTAAACGGTGTGGATTGGCCATGGCTTTGAGCAGATCAGCCGCGTCGGCCGCATGGCGGCCCATTTCTTCGACAGGTGGCAGCTCACCTGCCGCGGAATCGGCGATCTCTGTTACAACAGTCACGGTTTATATTCATTATCACTAAAGTAGAATGTTCTAATATAATTATCGTGCAGTCGATTTGCAAGAAGCTTTCAGGAGGCTGCGTGGGTTTCGCGGCGGACACACTGGCCTGCGCCTTGTCGCTGGCCGCTTCCATGTCCTCCGGGCTAACACCGTGCAGGCCACGAGCGTAACGAGCCTTCTTGATGCCGTCCGCGGGCATCGCGAAGCGGCTTGAAGAATCAGTTAGTCGGGAACGCAGCGGAAATCCGCCGTGCCGTCCTGCTTGATGTGGCGCAGCAGATCGGTTTCCCAGGTCAGGTATTCATTCATCGCCGCCTCGATCCCGGCGGCACGTTCGTAGGGTTTCAACCACACGTCGTCGGCCACGTCGGCCATTTGTTCTTCGCCTGACGCGACGTCTAATCCAGCCTCCATCCAGGCTCGGTTGCCGCCGTCCAGCACCTTCACCGACACCCCCACGACGCCGGCCACCTGCGTTGCGGCAAGCGTGGCGAGGCGGCCATCCTCGGACGTCAACACGAGACTGCCCTGTAACGGAATCGACACAAGGCTTTTCCCCAGCCGCGAGCGAACCGCGAACCAGGCGCCGGGTATGTGCCGTGCGCGATAGTCGCGGCTGGTGGACAAATCGATCACGGAGGCCTGCCGCGCGGCAAGCAACTCATACAGCTCAGCCACCGCGATACTTTCGGCGTGCGCCGTATCGAGACCCAGAACCCGCCGAGGCACCGTGCCCGTCTGCAGTTCGCCGCCGTTCAGCGCGCCCCGCAGAACGACCACATTGTCCCACCCCATCTGCAGCAGCCACGAAGCCGTCATGGTGGCGCGCACGCCGTTATCGTCGATCAACGCGACGCGTGCGCCCAGGGTAGCCACGTAGCGATCGGTCGCCTGCACCAGTTGTCCGCCAGGCGCCGATACGGAACCGGGATAATGCCCCCGGACAAACTCTTCGGGACTGCGAACATCGAGCAGGTAGAGCGAGCGTTTGTCAGTTTCCGCGCGCCAGCGTTCCAAAGTCGGCATGTCGATAGCCCGCACGTTAAAACGCCGCGCAACCCTGGCCGCGGCCCCCTGCGCCAGTGTCCGGCCATCCGGTGAGATGTCAGGCGCGCGGCGATCGCTGCCGCGTTCGCAGTTGAAACCCGCCAGTTCCCAGCCCATGGTGCCGTTGCGCAGAGCCACGACACGGTTGGGTATGCCCGCGTTGATCAGCGATTGCGCGCCGATAATGCTGCGCGTGCGTCCCGCACAATTGACGACCACCAGGGTATCGGGCGACGGCGCAATATCGTGAACGCGGTACACCAGTTCCGCCCCCGGCACATCGATACCGGTGGGTATGTTCATGCTCTGGTACTCGTTCCAGGGCCGACTGTCGAGCACCACCAGATCGGCGCCGTCCTGCATCAGTTGCCGCAGTTCTTCCGGTGCAATGCTGGGCGTGGCGCTGGTGTGTTCGACAAACTCGCCGAACGCCTTGCTTGGCACGTGCACGCCCGAGAACAGCACGAACCCGGCTGCCGACCACGCGTCTACTCCACCGTCCAGCACGGCAACGTCGCTATACTCGAACTCTGCCAGCCGTTCGGCCGCACGCGTTGCGAGGCCGTCGCCGGCATCGCAAACAACAATCCGTGCCGAGCGGCGTGGAACAAGATCGGCTATATACAGTTCCAGGCGACTGAGCGGCAGTGAGACTGCGAACAACAGATGCGCCTGCGCGTACGCACCTTCCTCGCGCACATCCAGAATTGCCAGCTCGCCGCCCTCCTGCAGCATGGACTTCAGCGCAACGGCGGATACGGTCCCGGTCACGTGGCAGGCAGCCGTGCTATCGATTCAGGACGGCGACTGCTACGCCGTGCGTCCCTGCAGCTTGTAGTAGTCGCACGTGCCTGCTTCGAGGTCGAAACCGAGACGATCGGTCAGCGACTCTATCGCACGCCCGTACATGTGCAGGTGCAGGGTTGGTTGTTCGCCTTCGACCTCGATACTGTGAATATCGTCGGGCATCAACGTTACGCCGACACCCGGCGCCACGACTACTTCACGGCTGAGCACCAGGCTCGCGCCGCCGGGCCCGCTGCCGCCGTCTGTACGGTCGTAGAAGCGATTGCGCTCATCACCCTCGACCGACACGACGACGGCCCAGGTTTTGTGGTTGTGTGGCAGGGTGCGTTTGCCGGGCATAATCGAGTTCATATACAGCCAGGGGCCCTGCGAGGTATCGGTGGACAGCGTGTAGCGGATGTTCATGGTCCCGTCGGCCGGCGGTGGGAAATCTTCGCGGGGAAAAAGCTCTTTGCGCTCCGCCAGTTGATAAAGCACGTCGCGCATGTCGTTCAACGAGGCGCGTGTTGCGCCTTGTTCCTGTTCAATCTTGCGAATACGCGACAGCGCATCGTCGACCGCGGCCTCGCGTGCCTGTTCTACCGACATGGCGACTGTCTCCAGCGCGCAGTTGCTAACGGGCCGCCATTATACCGATGTCGACCGGGAGAAGTCGCACCGCGTCATCACAGCATTCCCGACATCTTTCACTGCCCGCGCCGTATGCGGTATGTTGTCGGTTGAGGTTCTGCGCGCTGATCAACGTCTCATGGCGTCACATCAGCTCATGGACCATATGGAGATCAACTATGGCTGACATCAGTATCTACAATCCGGACTCCCTGGGCGCCCCGCTCGGGCAGTACATGCATGTCACCCGCGTCAAAGCGTCCGAGTTTCTGTTTCTGGCAGGCATGCTGTCTGCGGACCGGGACGGCAACATAATCGGCGAATTGGATTTCGATGCACAGTGTGTGCAGGTATTTACCAATATCAATGCAGCGCTGGAAGCCGAAGGCGCGAACTGGTCCAACGTCGTGCAGTTCACGACTTATCTCGTCGGTTCGCAATGGATTCCGCAATTCATGGCTTACCGGCTGCGCGAGTTTCCCGGGATGTTTCCCGACGGTCGCTATCCGCCGAATACCCTGCTGATCGTCGACCGTCTGGTGAAGGAACCGTTCCTCGTGGAAGTGCAGACGATCGCCGCGTTGTAACCAGATTTCCGCAGCGCCACACCGCAGGGTACGAATTCATGAACACACCGATGCGTTTCGTATCGCTGTCTGCCCTGCTGCTGAGCGTTGCCTGACGCGGGGTCATGGGCATTGGAGGCAACGTTTGCCGGCGCCAGTAAAGCGAGCAAAATTTAGTTCCATCATTTTTTTGCAAACGGAGGCAAAGGCGGTAATCGCGCCGGCCCAGGCACCCTCGTTGATCGCCAGACCCGCCCCCATGACATTCGCGATGCCCGTAACCACCAGGCCCCGGGCGGCGGGATTCATCGATATCGCGGCAGGCAGTAAATCAAGGCGACAACTGCCCCGTAGATTATTTTGTTGCTGGCGACCTGACACGGTCGCTACTCGTTGTGTCGTGCTCAGTTCGAGGGCACGGCGAGCAACGGACACGGCGCACGGCGCAACACCTGTTCCGTCGTGCTGCCACGCAGCGCGGCGATAACACCATCGCGCCCGGTGGTCGTCATCACGATCAGGTCCGTCGCGTACCTGTCAGCCGCAGACAGGATCTCTGCCACCGGATTGCCCCGGCGGCTTTCCAGGTGCCAGGTCCATTCGGGCCCTTCGGGCAGCGAGGGCATGGGCATGTGGGACTCGCCAACATGCAGCAATGTGATCGCCACCTGGTCATCGCCAAAAATTTCCGCCATGCGCCTGGCAATTTCCACCGCGGCAGCGTAATCGAGGTCCCGGTTCACGGGCACCAGTATGTGTTTCAGGTTCACGTTACCGTTCAGCGACACGAAATGCCGTTTCGCGCCGGGCGGAACGAAAAGTGTCTTGGTGTTCGACTGCCTGGCCAGCGCTTCGGCGTCGGAACGGTTGATCCAGCGCGACAGCCATTTGCGCCGCTGCGTGGCGAGCACAATGAGATTGGTCGGATGGCGGTCGAGAAAATCGGCCAGCGCCAGGAACGGATGCCGGCTTTGCACGGCGATTTTCGTGACGTTGATGCGAAACTCGTCGAACACGGCCGAACGCGGACTTCCGGGCTGCAGCAGTCGCCATCGTTCCAGGGTCTCACGCACCGGGGGGAAACGTGACGCCTTGACGTTGGATTCCTTCTTCCGGCCGATGTGGAGAATCGTGAATTCGGTCTGCCAGACCAGCGCAATGGCCAGCGCGTGGGCGAAGGCGCGATTGCTGGCCCGGGAAAAATCCGTCGGGTGCAAAACCGAGCTCACGAGCGGCATCACCGCCGCGCTGGTATCTCCCATCGTCGAATCTCCGACATTACGGTGGCTGGTCAGGGAACCCTACTACAACCATGACCCAATTGGCGAAAACCTGAGTCACATTCTGCATAGCGGCGCCAGCCCCTTGATCTGAATACGTTTAGCGCCGAATTGTGCTGGTCCTGTACTGTGATTTCGACGCCGACCCACAATGACTGCACCCGCGCCGCGTGGTGATGGCGCGGCCAGCGGCATCCGCAGATCATCCGGCAGTCGACTACAGCAAGCCCTCTTCCTGCAGTACTTTACGCGCTGCGCGAAAACATTCCAGCGATTGCGGCACGCCGCAGTAGATAGCGATCACGTGTATCACGGCGCGGATCTGCTCGGTGGTTACACCGTTGTTGAGCGCACCGCGGCAGTGCAATTCCCACTCGTGCATTTTTCCCAGCGCGCCGATCATGGCGAGATTCATCAGCGAGCGGGTTTTCGCGTCGAGCGCATCGTCGCCCCAGCCGAATCCCCAGCACCAGGCAGTCATGGCTTCCTGAAACGGCCGGTTGAATTCGTCGGCGGCGGCGAGATTTTTTTCGACGTACTCCGCCCCAAGAGTGGCTTTGCGCTGAGCGAGACCTCGCTCGAACAGATCGTTATCCATTGTTTATGCTCCGGTTTAGTTGCTCGCACGCCGCGTCAAGGGCCGCCAGCGTGAACCTCAGATCCTCGTCAGTATGCACCGCCGACACGAAACGCCGCACGTTCGGCAGCACGTATACGCCGCAGCGCAGTAACTCCAGGTCGAGCGCTTTGCTGCGCTCGAGATCTGATGCCAGTACGTCGAGTTGACTGCGCGGCGCCTGTCCGGCAAACAGGAACTGCCAGAACGACGCGTGCCCGGTAACCATAGCGGGGATTGCGTGTCGTTGCAGCACCGATTGCATATCGCCGTAGAAACGCTTTGCGCGCGCATTCAATCGTCGATGGAATCCGGGCTCGCTCAATACGTCCAGCGTTGCCAGAGCCGCGGCGGCGGCAACGGGATTGCCGTGAAACGTACCGTTGATGTAGGCATAGTCGCTATTGCCCTTATTGCGAGGATTTGTCAGTTCGACGATATCCTCACGGCCTGCGACTGCACCCAGGGGACCGCCACCGCCGACGATCTTGCCGTAGCTGGCGAGGTCAGGACGGACACCGAAATATTCCTGTGCGCCGCCCAGTGCCAGACGGAATCCGGTTACCACTTCATCGAAAATCAGCAACACGTGGTTCTGATCGGCTATTCGCCGCAGCCCGGCGAGAAATCCGTCGTCGGGGAAAATTACCCGCTGCACCGGCTCGACTATAATCGCGGCGAGTTCGCTGCTGTGCTCACGCACCACGCTCTCCACCACCTCCAGGTCATTGTAAGGCGCCACCAGCATGGTGCTCTGCAACGGCATCGGCACGCCGCCCGAATCGGCGCTGGCCAGCGGGTAATTCGCCGGACCGGCGGGAAACTGACTGAACGAGGCGTAATCGTGGTTGCCGTGATAAGCGCCCTCGAACTTCAGAATGCGCTCACGCCCGGTGAATGCGCGCGCCATGCGCATCGCGTAGGCAGTGGCCTCGGAACCGGTAGTGGTGAATACGAGCTTTTCCGCGCACGGGATGAGTTCGATCAGGCGTTCGGCAAGCCGTATCGCAGTGCTGTTCAGGGTGCCGAAAAAGTGCAGCCCCTTGGTGGCCTGTGCCTGAACCGCGGCCACCACCTGGGGGTGGTTGGCGCCAACGATGTTGGCACCGGCCCCGCCGACATAGTCCACGTATTCTCGGCCGTCGGCCGAAATCAGTCGTGCACCGCGCGCCTCGGCGATCACGAAACGCACGTCTTCCGGCAGCGAGTAGCCGCCAAGCCCGGCACCTGGCAGAGCGTTTTCCGCGGCCGCGTAGAGATCGTCCTGGCTGAGGCCATCGGATGGTTGTGCAGTGACGGACATAGTGTTCCTCGAATAGCAGTAAGCCCGCTTACGAGCGCGGGCGCAGATTGTCGGGATCGTAAACGGGCGCATCAAGCACCCGTGCGGTTCGCCGTTCGCCAAGGATCGAGACCTCGAGTTCGGTGCCCGGCACCGCGCGGGCCGGATCAATATAGGCAAACGCGAGTGAAGCCCCGACGGTGTGGCCGTAGGCCCCCGAAGATACGGCACCGATGCGCACACCATTATGCAGTACGGCCTCGCCGCCGCTGCAATCGGCGTCCACCGCGTCGATTCTTAGACGCCGGTCAGGCACACGGCATCGAAAATTACGGCCAATTTGCGGCTTTCTGTTCGTCAATCTCGACCCGCAGGCTGCACCTATGCGTGAGTGGTACCCGCGCGCGGCAAGCGAGCTGCGTAATTTCGTACCGCATATAGACAAGCTGCGTCCGATCGCTGGATCGAGGTAACGGAAGCCTGCACCTGGAAAGTATCGATCGACAACAACAGCGAGTGTTATCACTGCAGACTGAATCACCCGACGTTCGCGAACGGCGTCATCAAACCCGAAACCTACAACGTGATGCCGCAGGGGCATCGCCTGCGCCATACTACTGAATGCGCCAACCTGGAACGCATGACCTACCCCATCGACCCGGACTCCAGCGAACACGCCGGCGACTACAGTTCATGGTTTCTGTGGCCGGGCATGTCGTTTCAGGTGTACCCCGGCAATGTACTGAACACGTACTTCTGGCAGCCGCTGGATGTCCGTAACGTCGCCGTTTACCGCGGCTGGTACACGATCGATGGCAAGCCATCCAGCGTTGTCATCGACGCGCTCGCGCAGCAGGACCTGGACACCGCCGTGGCCGAGGACATCCGCCTGGTGGAATCGGTGCAGCGTGGACTGGCTTCAAAAGGCTACAACCCCGGCCCCCTGATCATCGATCCGCGCCACGGCGTAAACTCCGAACACTCTGTCAAAGCGCTGAACGATTGGCTGCTGACCGCCCTCGCGGCCGATCATTGACTGCCACTGATTGTGCCTATTCGGGCACCGGCACCGTGTAGTTGAGGGCCAGTCGACCGCCGTCGGGATAAATCGTCTGCCCCGTGATATAGCTCGATTGGTCGCCGGCGAGGAATACCGCGATTTTACCGATTTCCTCGGGACGCCCCGGCCTGCCCATTGGCGTGCGCGACATGATCGTGCGGTATTTCTCGGGATCGCTCGCTACTGCAGCGAACAGCTCGGTTGCAATCGAGCCGGGACCGATGGCGTTGACCCGAACGGCTTCCTGCGCGAGGCGCAGGGCCAGCACTTTGGTCCACTGGTTCACACCGCCCTTGGCGATTACATAAGGTGCGATCTCGGGAATCGCCAGCACACCGTTTACCGACGACATGTTTATGATGGTGCCCTTGGCACCGTTGGCATCGGGTTGCTGGGTTACCATCTGCCGGGCCGCCAGCTGGCCGGTGAAAATCACGCCTTTCAAATTGACCGACAGCACCCTGTCCAGGTCGTCTTCCTCCAGCTGCAACGCATCTGAGATATGCACTATGCCGGCATTCGCCACTGCCGTATCGAGCCGGCCATGACGGACCACGGCGAATTGCACCAATGCCTCGACTTCGGACTTTTTCGCAACGTCACAATGTCTGTAGCAGACGTCGGCGCCGGTTGCACGCAGATCTTCCGCTGCGGCCTCGCCTTGCTCATCCTGAATGTCCGAGATAATGACCTTGGCGCCCTGCTCGGCAAAACTCGCGGCGCAGGCCAGTCCCAGTCCGCGGGCGGCGCCGGTGACAACTGCAATTTTTCCATCGAGTAACATTTGGCGGTTCTCCTCTTACGTCAATCACCCGCGAATACGCGATTCATTTCAGGAGCGCGGTCAGCGCCAGGCGAAAACCGGTTGCTCATAGTGCGCCACCCGTGTGCTGTGGCCATACAGAGCCACTTCTCGAAATTGATAAAGCATGGCTGCCGTGGGTGCAAATACCTCGTGAGCCAAGGTTACCAGTTCGATGGATAAAACCGGGCGCTCACTCTCGATGATTTTCTGCAGGCGCGGTATGTCCGGGTGTAGAAGGTCATCGAGAGGAATGTAAAAATAGGCATCCACTTCACCCGCATCGGCACGCACCTCGACCCTCTCGCCAATCCACACTACCACAGGTGTAATTCGAAACCCCGAGCGTGTTGCATAATCATCCAGTCGTCCGATCACCTGCGCCGCAGTAGCGGGAATGCCCAGTTCCTCTTCGAGTTCGCGCAATGCGGCTGTCTCCACGGACTCGCCGCGGTCCACGCGCCCACCCGGCAGCGCGTACTGGCCGCTGTGCCGCGACATCCGGCTGGCACGGCGGGTTAGCAGGAAGCAGGCGGCCGGTTTTGTGCGGTGCGGCAGAACCGCGATACATACGGCTGCCCGGCGCAGCTGATCGCCGTCGATATCGTTGCGGATGAAAGCGTCAAGGTTGCGCGACATTGCAGCACGCAGGCCTAGTGTGAACTCAGTGTCCAACGTCAGGCCCGGTACCAGAATTCAACGAACGGTTCGTGCCAAAATCGCCGCGCTGGCGCAGCATCCATTCGAACGCCGCGGACGTCGAGCGTGGCATTGCCCAGAGCACGAGCATGTTCTGCAAGCTGGATCTCCGCAATCGGATTGCATGTCCAATGATAGAGCACGATAAGGCAGCAAGCCGAGTTATTCCACCGGGCTGCCTGCGTGTTTCTTTAGCCCGGTGCAGGCATGTGTTAGAAGCAGTTTCTGATAAGCAGCGATAACAACAAAGCGAGGTTGGCGCGATGAGTTACGACGACCGGGTAATGCCCGATTTTCTGCCACCGAAAGACCGCGTCAAGGAAGCGAAAGCGCGTCTGGAAAAAGCCGGCGTCAGGTACATTCTTTCATGCTGGATCGACATGCTGGGCATCCCGAAGACCAAGCCCGTGCCGATCAGCGATTTCGAACTGCTGTGCGCCGGTAAAGGACCCAGTTCGCCGTGCATTCGGTTTCCTTTGTCCCCGAACTCGGACCGGCCGATGCCGATCAGATACCGATTCCCGATCTGGACACGCTGACTGTCTGCACGTGGGATAAAACCTGCGCCCGGATGTTTGCCGATCTCTGGTGGGAGAACAAACCGTACAATCTGTGTCCGCGACATGCTTTGCGGCGCGCCGTGGAAGACGTGGCCGCACAAGGCTACAGCGTCTACGCCGGCATCGAACCTGAGTTTATCGTCATGCGCTGGGAGAACGGCCAGCCGGTATAAGGCATCGACGACGATCCCTTGCCCGGAGAGGGCGTGCGCCCACGCCGCCAGGCTTTCGGCTATGACGTCGAGTATTCGCTGGACTCCATGGGCTTTCTCGGCCAGATGATCGACATTCTCGAAGACCCGGGCTGGAACCTGCACGACGTGGTAGCCGAGGGAGCTTATTCGCAGTTCGAGCTGGATTTTCATTACACCGATGTGCTCGCGATGGCGGATCGACTGGTGTTTCTGCGGGTAATGCTGAGAGAGATCGCGAAACAACACGGCATGTTTGTGACCTTCATGCCAAAACCTACCACCGGCGACTGGCGCTCCGGTGCGCACATGAATACCTCCGTACGCAAAACATTCACACCGGACGCAAACCTGTTCGAAAACGACGGCAAGTGGAGCGACGAAGTCCTGCACGCCGTGGGAGGCCTGCTGCGCCATGGTGGTGCATTGACTGCGGTTGCCTGCTCCACCGTGAACTCTTACAACGGTCTGGTTCCGCAGGTAGGTGGATTCGAAGGCGGCACGGTTACCTGGGCGCCGACCCACATGACTTACGTTCATAATAACCGCTCCGCGATGCTGCGCCTGCCGCAAAGCCGCTTCTGCATCGAAAACCGCGCCGCGGATATGTGCATGAACCCGTACCTGGGTCTCGGCATATCGGCCGCGGCAATGGCGGAAGGCATCGTCAACAGCTACGATCCCGGCAAGCCGCTCAATCAGGATCTCTATTCGATGACCAGCGAAGAAATCGCACGGTCCGGCGCGCAGCGACTGCCGCGCAACCTGCTGGAGGCGATCGAAATCCTGCGTGATGATGGGTTGGCGAAAAACGTTATTGGACGAGACGATGCTGAACTCCTATCTGCTGTACAAAACCGACGAGTGGGAGCGCTATCATCAGAGCGTCACCGACTGGGAAGTTCAGGAGTACCTGCGCCTTTATTGAATCGAAGTCCGGGAGATACCAGGGACGCCCAGCGCGGCGAGCCCGAAGCGCTCGGCGAAGTGCAGCAAAGCCGCGGTCAATCGCGCATCCTTGCGCGTCGCGCACCGCGGCGAGGCAAACCTCAGGTTCAACGATGCGCTCACGTGTCGCTTAGTGAGCGGCTGAGCCATTCAGAGTATTCTCGTTCGCCGGCGTTCGGTAAATATAGTACAAAGCACGCAATGAGGATGGGTTAGCCTGTGTGTTGTTTGCAGGCTGGAGGTAACCATGGCCGAACGCTCGTTCACCCGCGAGGTGGAACAACTGCGCCTGGGCGAAGGCGAGGAATTTCGCGGCGAAGGAATTCTCGCCATTACCAAGGCGTTGTTACAGTGTGGCGTCGGTTATGTGGGCGGCTATCAGGGCGCGCCCATTTCACACCTCATGGACGTGCTGGCCGATGCACGGCCAGTGCTCGACGAACTCGGCGTGCATTTCGAATCCAGCGCCAGCGAAGCCGCGGCCGCAGCGATGCTCGCGGCGTCCGTGCACTACCCGATTCGCGGCGCGGCGACCTGGAAATCCACTGTGGGCACCAACGTGGCCTCCGACGCTCTTGCGAACCTTTCCTCAGGTGGTGTAAAGGGCGGGACATTGATCGTCGTCGGCGAAGACTATGGGGAAGGATCCTCGATCATGCAGGAACGCAGTCATGCCTTCGCGATGAAGTCGCAGATCTGGCTGCTGGACCCGCGCCCGAACCTGACCAGCATCGTCGCGGCAGTCGAACACGGGTTCGAATTGTCTGAAGCCAGCAACACACCGGTAATGCTGGAAGTGCGGATTCGGGCCTGCCACGTACATGGCCGATTTGTCGCCAAGGACAACCAACCGCCAGCGATGACCGTCGCGCAGGCCCTGGAGAATCCGCGACGCGACCTGAACCGTATCGTGCTGCCACCTGCAGCCTTCGCGCAGGAGCAGGAAAAAGTCGAGCGGCGCTGGCCCGCAGCGATCAGATTCATCAGCCAGCGCCAACTCAATGAAGTATTCCCGGGCAATATCGATGATATCGGGATAATTCTGCAGGGCGGCATGTACAACGCGGTGATCCGCGCGCTGGAGCGACTGGATCTCGCCGACATGTTCGGCGATACCCGCGTGCCGCTTTACGTGCTGAATGTTACGTATCCGCTGGTGGACGAGGAAGTTGTCGATTTCTGTCGCGATAAGCGCGCCGTACTCATGGTCGAGGAAGGTCAGCCCGATTACCTGGAACAAGCGGTGAATGCCATTCTGCGCAAACATCGGGTGCAAGCCGAGGTGCAAGGCAAGAACCTGCTGCCCAAGGCCGGCGAATACACGGCGGCGGCGATGCGAGACGGGGTATCCGCGTTTATGCAGTCGGTGCTGCCGAATAAAGGTCGCTCACCCGCGAAAACCCATGCCCACGAGTCGAGTGCGCAGGCGGTGCAACTGCTGAAGGACATCGTCCCGCAACGCCCGGCGGGATTCTGCACCGGCTGTCCGGAACGGCCGATTTTTTCCGCCGTAAAACTCATGCAGCGGACGCTGGGTGAACACCACATCGCCTGCGATATCGGCTGTCACCTGTTTTCCATCATGCCGCCGTTCAACATCGGTGCGACGACCATGGGCTACGGACTCGGCGCAGCGTCGGCGTCTGCGTTGAACGTGCAATCCACCCGGCGCTCGATCTCCATCATGGGAGACGGCGGGTTCTGGCATAACGGCCTCACCAGCGGTATCGGGAACGCGGTGTTCAATGAAAGCGACGACGTGATCATGATCGTCGACAACTACTACTCCGCCGCGACAGGTGGACAGGATGTGTTGTCCTCGCGCGCCGACAATGCCAACCGTAGCACCCGTCATCCGATCGAAGACGCCGTGCGCGGCGTCGGGGTAAAGTGGGTCAAGCGCATCGACCGGACCTACAGCGTCGCACAGATGCGCGATACGCTCACCGAAGCGTTGACTACCAGGGCGAAGGGACCGAAAGTCATCATCGCCTCGTCGGAGTGCATGTTGAACCGGCAGCGTCGCGAAAAACCGCTGGTGCGCAAGGCTCTGGACGAAGGGCGACGCGTGGTGAGCGAAAAATTCGGTGTCGACGAGGACGTCTGCACCGGCGATCACGCCTGCATACGATTGTCGGGTTGCCCATCGCTGACGGTCAAACATCTGTCCGATCCCTTGCGAGACGATCCTGTTGCGCACATCGACGAGAGTTGCGTCGCATGCGGAAACTGTGGCGAGGTCGCAGAGGCGGCCGTGTTATGCCCCAGCTTTTACCGCGCGGATGTCGTGCACAACCCCGGTCGCTGGGAAAGGCTGCTCGCCAGCTGGCGCCAACGCATCATAGAGAGATTACAACAGCGCCGTGCACGCCGTTGGCTGCACCTGGATGCGGAGCTGGAATCCAGTGGCTGATGCCGCCGCGGGCAAACCGATAACCATCGCCGTCCTGGCAGTCGGCGGTCAGGGTGGCGGTGTATTGTCCAACTGGCTGGTAGCGCTCGCCGAGGCCAACGGCTGGCGTGCGCAGAACACCTCGGTGCCCGGCGTCGCGCAACGCACCGGCGCGACTGTCTACTATATCGAGATGTTGCCTGAAGGCGATCGCGAGCCGGTGCTGGCGCTGATGCCCGGCCCCGGAGAGGTCGATGTGTGCGTCGCTGCCGAGTTGATGGAGGCAGGCCGCGCCATCCAGCGCGGCCTGGTTACACCCGATCGCACGTTGTTGATTGCCTCGAGTCACCGCGCCTACGCGGTGAGCGAAAAGTCGGCTCCTGGCGACGGTACAGCCGATGCCAGCGCCGTGCTCGCGCTCGTCAAGTCCATGGCCCGGCGTTTTGTACACGCTGACATGGCCAGTATCGCGCATCAGACAGGAAGCGTGATTTCCGCGGCTCTGTTCGGAGCGATTGCCGGCGCCGGCGCCTTGCCGTTTCCCCGCCAGGCTTTCGAAACAACGATCGAACGGGGCGGAGTGGGTGTCGCGGCCAGCCTCGCTGCGTTCGCTGCTGGATTCGATGCGGTCAACGCTGACTACGAGCCGTCACCTGAATCGCCACGTTACACTCCGCGACGCCGCTTGCACGGTGGCTGCGATACCGAACGACGCCGTTACGAGGCCGCCTGCGAACGCCTTCGCACTGAGTTCCCGGATGCCGTGCATGCGATGCTGCAGCGCGGGCTGAATGCCGTGGTCGATTTTCAGGACGCCGCTTACGGCGATGAATATCTCGATAGCATCGCCAGACTTGCGGTTGCAGACGCTGACGACAAAGGCTGGGCACTGACAGTGAACGGCGCCAAGTACCTGGCGCGCGCAATGGCCTATGACGATGTTATTCGTGTAGCTGAACTGAAAACACGGGGCAGTCGTATGACGCGTGTGCGCAATGAAGTCGGCGCCGCCAGGACGCAGATCATGCACATCACCGAATTCATGCATCCACGGCTCGAAGAAGTGTGCGGAACCCTGCCCGCCCGGCTGGGCGAGTTAATCGAGGGCAGCAAGTTTGTCGCCCCGGTGCTTCGCAGACTGGTCGATGGAGGCCGCCGGGTACGAACCGATACCCTTTTCCGGTTTGCACTCATGTCGTTGCTTGCCGGTATGCGCCGCTGGCGGCGCGGCTCGCTTCGTTACCGGCGTGAGCACCAGCGCATCCACGAGTGGCTGGATCTGGTGTGCACCAAAGCCTCCGATGACTATGAACTTGCAGTCGAAATTCTAAAGTGCCAACGGTTGCTTAAAGGCTACTCGGATACGCATGACCGCAGCAGTGACAAATACACGAAAATTCTCTCGGTGTTGGACCAGCTTGATGCCGGCGCGGCGGATTGTATTCACCGACTGCGCGAGGCGGCGCTGGAGGACGAGGCAGGTGAAGCGCTGGATGAATTGCTGGCCACTCTTGCGCGCCGCGAAGATCCCGCACCCAAGGCGACTGCCTAGCCGCACAGCGATGGGAACACTTGTCGCTCCACGTCGCAAGGAGAAGGACTCTGTTTCTCCCCTCTCCCCCTGGGAGAGGGGCCGGGGGTGAGGGTTACCTGGCTTGCGCTAGTGTCAACGTTTAAACGTCATTTCCCGAGATTTTACGATCGCGGTCAACACTTCATTGTAAGGTGCCCGCGTGCCGACCTCGGCGGCTACCACCGGGACCATCCCGTTTATCGCATCGATTTCCGAAGGCCGCCTGTCGAGGTGATCCAGTAACATCGACGGGCGCGCATCCGGCATTCTCCTGCCGAAAGCGCTGACGTATTCCTCGGCATCGTCAAACGACAATGCGATGTTTTTCGCACGCGCCGCAGCATCGGCTTCGAGACCGCAGGTCAACGCGATTTTCCACGCGTAGGGATCCTCCATCACTTCACTGATGGTGCGTTGAAAAACGGTGCAGGGCGCGCTGAACGTAACGTTGCAGATGAACTTTTCCCACACGAGTTGCTCTATGTCCGCAAAACTTTTCACATTGAACCCGGCGTCGCGCCATACACTCGCAACCTTCTCGACGCGCTCCGTCAGCCCCCCATTCATCTCTCCGATGCGAATCAGTTGCATGCCATTGTGATGCGCATGGCCGGGACCTTTGATAGATGCACCGAAGCCGCCGGCAACACCTAACAGCACGTTGTCCCCGGGCATGTGCTCGCAAATTCGCTCACCGGCGCCCAGCCCGTTCTGGATGGTCAGCACCAGGGTGTCGTCACGCAATATGGGCCCGACCGCCCTGGCCGCGGCACCGACGCCGGAGGCCTTGGTCGCGATGATGACGAGATCACATGGATCGAGCTCCGCCACATTGGTAACCGCCTGCAGATTCCGCACTACGCGGTCGCCGCTTGCACCCTCGACACGCAGCCCGTGCTCACGGATCGCCTGGATGTGTTCTTCCCAGACGTCCACGACCGACACGTCTTTGCCGGCATCGGCGAGCAGCCCGGCGTACACCGAGCCCATCGCACCCGCGCCTATGATCGTGATTTTCAGATCCAGTTCCTCACGAATTGTGTAAGAATCGATATGTGGAGAAAGTGCGTAAACCAGTCGCTCCGCCAAGCGGCGGGCAACGAAATACTATTTGGATTTCGGCAGTTTCTTTTGTCCCCGGGCCCCGATCTCGACAACCGTTTCCAACCGTACCAGGCGCTTGTCTATATCGATGGTGCGCTCCGACAGCAGGTCGGTCGCTCTGTTGAGGCGCTTCACTTCGTCGGTCAACTTCAGCACATCGACCAGGAGTTCCTTCCAGCCGGCCATCGCGGCTAAGTCCCGTTGCCGAGCGCTTTCAGGGTACGTTCCATTTTGCGCCTGGCCGCCCTGGTCGATTTGACGGCTTCTTTCAGGCGCTCCGCGACCAGTGTGACGAATTCGGGCGCATCCATTTCATCGACCGCGTCCGGGTCGTAGGCATCGATGGCCAGCCGCACGATCTCGGCCGCCGATTTGTCTTCCCGCGACGCGATGAGCTTCAGCTTCTCGACTTGTCTTTCGGAAACCAGGTATTGCTTCCTTACCAGTTTCTCTTGTGGCACCGCGGCCATGGCGAATCTCCCCGCTGACTAATCGTTATTTTACCTATACACATCCACATACACAACTCTGTGGTTTTAGGTCGAGGTATTATTGGCAAGGGACAATCTGACATAATCCCGAGGGTCAATGAAATGAGAGCACTGCTGGTCCGTGAACAACGAAGCGCGCCGGAACGCTGTCCGCGACAAGTACCTGAAAGCCGCGGTCGACGACCTTGGGGTCGGCAACATCCGTCGGCACATTTTTCTCTGCTGCGACCAAACCAAGCCGAAATGCTCCACACACGGCGACAGCCTGCTTTCCTGGGAGTATCTCAAGCGCCGCCTCAAGGAACTGGGACTGATCAAGGAAGGCGGCATCTATCGTACCAAAGCCAACTGTCTGCAGATCTGCACGCAGGGTCCGATAGCACTCGTGTATCCGGACGGCGTCTGGTATCACTCCTGCACACCCGAAGTGCTCGAACGAATCATTCAGGAACACCTGATCGGCGGCACGCCCGTCGCTGATTACGTTTTCACGACGCGCGCGCTGACGTGACGGATCTGAAAGGCGACGCGGTGCGCTTGACGCCTATGCTAAGGCGCTACTTTCATCTTGATCCAGAGGCCATACTCTCCGTCGCGCCGTACTTCGATCTCTTGACCCGCCCGCAGGTCACTTAGACTTCCGTCGAGATTCACCTTTCGCATCGACGACCTGTCCAGCCAGATTTTCGTGGTCTCTCCGAGTATGGCACGCTCCAGCCCTTTTGAGGTACGCACGACAATTGATTTCTCCGCCTGGTCGACGCTTTCCAATGTACCGCGCACGGTGCCGCGATCCCAGTTCGGGTAGGCGCCGACCGGAATGTACTTCTCGGTCATCGGGTGAGCACCGGCAGTCGACACCAACACCAGGCAGGTCGCCAGCGCAAGTGCCTTGTCAGTTCGTATCTTTTGCATAATCTTTCTCCATTGTCTGCGCCTGCTCACGATTCAATCAGATCGTCCTGTGCATCATTCAAGGCGTCCAGTGCTTTACGCGCGAGGTCGGATCTGGTGCTGGTAAAAGAACTGTCCGGGATGTCGCTCGCATAACCGTGCGCTTCACGCAATGCGGCGACGGCGTCCCGATGCAGCGCGACAGCATCCAGCACTTCGACCGCATCCTCGATTTCCGCTATGGCTACGATGGGCTGCTCATTGGCCAGGCGTCCGACCAGGCGCCGGTTATCGCGTATCGCTTCCAGCAATTCGGTCGCCGCACGAATATTCTCCAGAGCGTTTATAACGCGCAGAAACGCTGCCACCGCTTCAACCTGGGTCGCGTCCAGATTTATCGGACCACCGGTGGCACCGGCAACCAGCTGGCCGGCTGGTGAATTGTTGAAGGCGTCCCCGTTGTAAAACGCCACTGCACCCTCCACGGTAGCGACCGAATTGTTATGGAAAAACGGCGCCGTATCGGCCGCTTCCACCAGTGGTGGGGTATTGAATTCCCCGTTGCCGGGGACCCCGAATCCGTCATCGGGCGGTACCGGCTCGCCACTGTGATCGGCCGGCTGATCGGGCTGCGCCTCCACGCCGGTATTGAAATTGAGGTTGCCGGCATCCGCCCCGAAAATCGCCGGATTGGCGTTAGCGCCCGCATTGAAATGACAACCGAAGCATTTACCGCCGGCCACATCGTTGAAAAGCTCCTGGCCGCGTGCCGCCTGCAATCCCTTCAGGGGCAGCGGCAGAGTCAAGTCTTCCCGGCGCCCCTGCGCCAGCATGAACGCTTCCAGCGCATCCAACTCATCTTCGGTGGGCAAGCGGAAATCCACGCCCGCTATCCGGTTGGTGGAGAGCGGGAAATGCTGGATTACGGCACCCACCGAGAACGCACGCAAGGACCCGTCTATTGGTGCACCATCACCCGACCAGCCGGTGCGCGGTCCGTCGCGGCTGTCCACCGACACACTCATCCCGAAGACGTGCGGGACACCGCGCTGAGTGAACACGTTCTCCAGGTCCCCGAAGCCGTCAAGGTTCTCGAGAATCAGGCCGAAATCGCGCATCAGCCGCGGGTTCTCGAAATTATCCGCCAGCGCCGGGACGAATTCGGCTACAAACAGCGGATCGTCTGAGGGCAGTTGCGCGATCGACCGCGGCTCGATCGTCAGGTTGTTATCCACTGGGTGACACGAACCACAGGTACGGCCGTTGCCGGCGAATGTCTCCTCAAAAAATAATGCTCGGCCCTGATCGATCAGCTTCTGCCCTGGATTTGGATCCGGTTCTGTGGGCGCTGTCTGACAGCCAACGAACAACACTGAAATGGTGATGCCGATCACCGCGACGGAACAACGAAAGGGAGTCATACACCGGACCTCCATGCCTGTGGAAAAATATTGTTTTCTGTGTTTTGCACCGTATTCAGAGCGCATTATAGCCCTCGGAAACGGCGGCGTTTATACAATCATAACCGTTGCTGTTTTTTTTCACATTACAACATGCGTATTTAACTGTG
>Ga0224508_10000804_pt1 | contig 29252 bp, 27 predicted proteins | sample SF_Jan12_sed_USG_4_FD_170157 | JGI IMG/M metagenome (GOLD analysis project Ga0224508, IMG submission 170157) | Sediment microbial communities from San Francisco Bay, California, United States - SF_Jan12_sed_USGS_21 | ecosystem: Environmental > Aquatic > Marine > Sediment | place: USA...
CGACCGGCGCTCAGGCTATCGGGATGGCTATGGAGCGCATAGCCATGATCGCGACCGGCGCTACGGGTTCGTCCGGCGCTATTGAGGCATCCCCGGGCCGCGTCGCCGGCGCGGCCCGGTCCTCAATCCCCATCCAGGTCGCGACGCACCTGGTCCTCGCCAAGAAGCCTACGGGTCTCGTCCATGCGGTCGAAGGTCTCGTCAAGCCGGAACCGCAGTTCGGGCGAAAATTTCAACTGAACCGCGCGCGTCACCTGCCGGCGCAGCTCGCCCTTGGCCCGCTCGAGCGCGGCCAGGACATGCTCCGTATCGCGCCCGCCCAGCGGCATCACATAGGCCGTGGCGACCTTGAGATCGGGCGAACAGCGCACTTCGCCCACGGTGATAGGCACGCCGTCGAGCTCGGGCTCGTGATGCTCGCCGCGCGTCAGAACGTCGGAGAGCGCCCGGCGAATGGTCTCGCCGACGCGTAGTTGACGCTGGGACGGGCCGGTCCCGTGATCGTGGTGAGGGCGGGCCATGGGATCTCGCGGGTTTTCAGTGAGGCCCCGCGCTCTATCACCGGCGCTCCGCCCTGTCCAGCCCGAGCTCAGGCTCGGGCTTGCGGATCGCGGTGACCAGAACGAACGAGATCAGCATCAAAAGGTACCAGGATCCGATCTTGCTGAACGGCACCACCCGCCAGCCGTCGAGCTGGTTCGGATAGACCCAGGCACCTGCGAAGGTGCCGAGGTTCTCGGCAAGCCAGATAAACAGCGCCACCAGGAAGAACCCCAGCAAGAGCGGCATCGAAAGGCGCATGGCCTGTGGGGTGTAGACGACCCGGCAGCGCCACCAAAGAAGCCCGGCGCCTGCGAAGAGCGCCAGCCGCAGATCCGGCCCGTAATGCTGGGTGAAGAAGTTCACATAGATCAGCAGGCACAACACCACGGTCCAGCGCCGCCGCGGATAGTGGCTGAAGCGGAAGTCGAAGATGTGCCAGGCCCGCGCCATGTAGCTGCCGACAGCCGCATACATGAAACCGGAGAAAAGCGGCACCCCGCCCAGCCGGATCAGGTTTTCCTCGGGGTATGCCCACGACCCCATATGGGTCTTGAAGAGCTCCATCGCCGTACCGACCAGGTGGAAGACCAGAATCACCTTGGCCTCCTCGCGGGTCTCGAGCCCGAACGCCAGAAGCGCGCATTGGATCGTGACCGCGGCCAGGAACAGGAAATCGTAGCGTGCGAGCGCCGCGCCCGCGGGCCAACAAAGGTGGGTCGCCAGGATCAACATCAGCAGCAGACCGCCAAAAAGGCAGGCCCAGACCTGCTTGACGCCGAACCACAGGAACTCGGTGATCGCGGCCGGCGGGAGAGCTCCCGCCGGCCGCACCACCCCGCCATTGCGGCGGCTGCTCAAGGTTTGCCTCGCATCGAGCACTGGGTTAGGCGGGTACACGGTCAGGAATTTGACCCGTTTCAGCAGATTTGCAGCAAGTTCAGGGGACAGTCCGGCGCAGGAAGTCGTCGAACATGGGCACGGTGAAGTCGATATCGCCGTGCGACGGGCTGTAGATCATGCCCTTGTGGATGATCTTCGCCCTGCGCGGCCCGAGCGCCTGGACGGTTTCGCCAAGCGCCTCCGCCACTTCCGCCGACCGGTAGGGCCCGGCACCCAGTTTCGCCATGGCCAGGACGTAGTCGCGCTCTTTTGGCGTCAGGCGGTCGAAACGGACGCGGAAGAACCCCTCGTCAAGCCGGCGCAATGCCGCTTTCGCCGCTTCCTCGACATCCGCGACCTTGATCGGCGAGGCCTTTGCGGCGTTCCATGCCTGATAGCCCCATTCCTGCAGGAAATACGGATACCCCTTGGTGCGGTCTATGATCAGGTTCAGCGCATTTTTCGCGATCCGCTCACCTTCCGCCTCGATCGGCCGTTTGATCGCCGCGGTCGCGGCGTCCCGGTCGAGCGGGCCGATCGTGGGGAAGGTGAAAAGCCTCTCGGCGTAGGACTTTGCATTGCCCGACAGCGCCGCGATCTGCGGAAGCCCGGCGCCGAAGAACAGGATTGGAAGCTGCTTTTGGCTGACGCGATGAATCGCAACGATCAGCGCGGACAGTTCGTCCTCGGATAAGTATTGAACCTCGTCGATCAGCAAGATCCAGCCGCGGCGCGCGTCGCGCGCGGCTTCCCCGACACGGAGGAAGAGGTCCGTCAGGTCGTATTCCAGATTCCCGCTGTCGGCTGTGCCATCCTCAGGATCGACCGAGATCGAGAAGTCGCCCATGGTGATTCGGAACGCGCCTGCAAAGGCGCGCAACGCCCGCATCGCGCGATAAGCCGTGGACCGCGCCGCCTCGACGCTGGATAGCCTTCGCAACACTTGATGGATGCGGGGATAGAGCAGGTCTGCAAGCGCGTTATCCTCGGGCGCTTCGATGAATGAGGTCAGATGATTGTGGTGCTCGGCCGCTTGCTCGATCTTGTTGAGCAGCACGGTTTTACCGGTTCCGCGCAGGCCGAGAAGGATCTGCGAGCGCGCATGGCGGCGCCTGAGCACCCGTTGTAGCGCGGTCTCCGCATCCTCGATGATGTGATCGCGTCCGGCCAATTGCGGCGGTTGCGAGCCCGCGCCTGGCGCAAAGGGATTACGGACGGGGTCCATGGGTCAAAGTCTAGGAAATTTACCTGAGTATATCAACTTTCGCTTATACACTGTTATAAATCAGTAGAGCGGCCCGGGCGGGCCGCTCCTATGCTCACCAAGGATCAGAGCGTGCGCTCGACTTCCTCGCGCTCGAAGATTTCGATCACATCGCCCTCGCGGATGTCCTCGTATCTTTCGAAGGCCATGCCGCATTCCTGGCCCGCATTGACCTCGCGCACCTCATCCTTGAAGCGCTTGAGGGTCTTCAGCGTGCCCTCATGGATCACCACGTCGTCGCGCAAGAGCCTCACCCCGGCCGAGCGGCGCGCCACACCCTCGGAGACCTCGCAGCCCGCGACCTTGCCGACACCGGAGACCTTGAAGACCTCCTTGATCTTCGCGTAGCCGATAAAGGTCTCTCTGACCTCGGGGCTGAGGAGGCCCGAGGCCGCCTGTTTCACATCGTCGACCAGGTCGTAGATGATCGAGTAGTAACGGATCTCGACGCCCTTCTGGTTCGCCGCCTCCCGGGCCGGTGCATTGGCGCGCACGTTGAAGCCGATGATCGGCGCCCCCGAGGCATCCGCCAGAGTGACATCCGACTCGGTGATCGCGCCGACACCCGAATGGAGCACCTGGACCACGACCTCCTCGTTGCCGACCTTTTCGAGCGCCTGGACGATTGCCTCGGCCGAACCCTGCACGTCGGCCTTGACGACAATCGGCAGTTCCGCCGCGTCGCCGCCGGCCTCGGCCCGGGCCAAAAGCTGGTCGAGCGTGGTACGGCTGCCTTTGGCGGCCTGGGCCTCGCGCGCCTTGCGCTGGCGGTAATCGGCGATCTCGCGGGCCTTGGCCTCGTCCTCGACTGCGTTCAACGTGTCGCCCGCCTCGGGCGTGCCCTGCAGGCCCAGCACTTCGACTGGCACCGACGGCCCAGCTTCCTCGACCCGCTCGCCCTGATCGTCCATCAGGGCGCGCACCCGGCCCCATTGTTCGCCGACGACGAAGATGTCGCCCAACCTCAGGGTGCCGCGTTGGACCAGAACGGTGGCAACGGGCCCACGGCCCACATCCAGCTTCGCCTCGATGACCGCTCCCTCGGCTGCGCGGCTGGGATTGGCTTTCAGGTCCAAAAGTTCCGACTGCAGCACGATTGCCTCGACCAGTTTGTCCAGACCCTCGCCAGTGATCGCCGAGCATTCCACGTCCAAAACCTCGCCCGACATCGCCTCGACCAGGACCTCGTGCTGTAGAAGCTCGGTGCGCACCTTCTGCGGATCGGCGCCCGGGCGGTCGATCTTGTTGATCGCCACGATCATCGGCACCTCGGCCGCCTTGGCGTGATGGATCGCCTCGATGGTCTGCGGCATCACGGAATCGTCGGCCGCGACCACCAGGATGACGATATCCGTCACATGGGCGCCGCGTGCGCGCATCGAGGTGAAAGCGGCGTGGCCCGGAGTATCGAGGAAGGTGATCTTGTGGCCGTCCTCGGTCATGATCTGATAGGCGCCGATATGCTGGGTGATGCCACCGGCCTCGCCCGAGACCACATTGGTCTTCCTCAGCGCATCAAGAAGTGATGTCTTGCCGTGGTCCACGTGGCCCATGATGGTAACCACGGGCGCGCGCGCCTGCAGATCCTCGTCCTCGTCCTCTGCTGTCTCGATAACATTCTCCACGTCCGATTCGGAAACACGAACCAGCTTGTGGCCGAACTCCTCGATGATCAGCTCGGCGGTTTCCGGGTCGATGGTCTGGTTCTGAGTCGCCATGACTTCCATCTTCATCAGTGCCTTGATCACGTCGGCCACGCGTTCGGCCATGCGGTTGGCCAGTTCCTGAACGGTGATCGCATCGGGCACGCGCACATCGCGCACCACCTTCTCGCGCTCGACCGGGCCGCCCATCATCTTGCGGCGTTCGCGTTCCTGGCGGCGGCGCATGGCGGCCAGCGAGCGCTGGCGCCCGCCTTCATCCTCGCCAAGTTTCGAGATCGTCAGCCGGCCGGTGCGCCGCTTATCGTCACCGCGCCCGCGCGAGGGCGCGGGCTTGCGCGGCGCTGGCGCACCGCCGCGGCCGCGGGCCGGGCCGCGCTCTTCTTCGGCCTCCGGCGCGGCGCGTCCGCGCGCTGGGACAGGCTCTGCCGGGGCCTTCACTTCCACCTCGGCCTCGGCCTTGGCGCGCTCGGCTTCTTCCGCCGCACGCTTCGCCTCGGCTTCTTCGGCTTCGCGCTTCGACGCTTCTTCGGCTTCGCGTTTCTCGACTTCCTTGCGTTTTGCGTCTTCTTCGGCCCGGCGCTTGGCCTCCTCGGACTCGCGCTTCTTGCGTTCGACCTCGTCGACCTTGGCCTGTTCCAGCGCCTTGAGGCGCCGGGCGTGCTCGTCGGCCGAGAGCGTGCGCAGCAGGTTCCCACCCTTGTCGGCGCGGGATTTCTCTTCCTTTTTTGGTGCCTCCTCGGGCGCGGGCGCCGGCGCGGATGGCGCTGACGGCGCCTTGGCCTTCGGCTTGGCGGTCAACGTGCCCGACGCCGCGGCCGCGGCTGCCGCCGCTGCTGCGGCTCCGCCGGCTTTCGGCGTGCCATCCGGCGCGGTCAGGACACGCTTGCGCTTCTTCTCGACCACCACCGATTTCGACCGGCCATGGCTGAAGCTCTGGCGCACGGACCCCCTTCCGCCGGCTCCGCCCATGGCGCGCCCACGTCCGCCCGGTTTTCTATCGCCGCTTTCCGTATCGCTCATCGGTCACCTTGTCCGGAGGCCACGTCAGGCCCCTCATATCCATCATTGCTCGCCGGCCGGGCCGCGCCGCCCGAAACTTGCGTGTCGGCGGGGTCGCTTATCAGGCGGTGGGTGCGCAAACCAGCCAGCCGCTCCGCTTCCCTGATCGCACGATCCGCGAAGCCGCCCCGGTCGAGCGCGGCATGTATCGCAAAATCGCGGCCAAAAGCCAAACCCAATTCAGCGGAGTCCAAAAGATCGATGATCTGGACCTCCGCACCGCTCGCCATGGCGAGGCGAGAAAGCTTTTGCCTGCCATCCGCCGCACCGTCATGAGCCTCGAAAAGCACACCCGCCGCGCCCTCCTTGAGCCGTGCACGGACCTTCTCGAACCCGGTAACTGCCTGGCCTGCCTTGCGGGCGAGCCCGATCAGATCGATCAGGCGCCGCGCGATCATTTCCTCTAGGGCCGCGGCAAGGTCTGCGGGTGCGTTTGCCTGCGTCCGGAAGGCGCGGGAGAAGAGCTTCTTCTTTACCGCCCTGTCGACCAGGTTCCTGTCCGCCGTTAGCCAGACGCCGCGTCCCGGCAGCTTAGCGGCGAGGTCGGGCACGACCTGCCCCCCGGGCCCAAGGACAAAACGCACCAACGACCCGGTCGGCCCGCTTTCGCCTGTGGCGATGCAGCGCCGTTCGGGGCCGATCTTCGTGCCGCCTCGGGTTCTGGTCGCGCCTCCCCGGGTCATGCCGCTCTGGGCAGGCTTACGCCAGCCCGGCCTCAGCCTGTTCGGCCGCCCGTTCGACCGCGGCTTCCTCACCTTCACCGGCTTCTTCGCCCTCGCCCTCCTCGTCGGCGGCCAGAATATCGGCCGGATCGACGATGCCGAGTTCGATCCGCGCCTTCATCACCAGATACTGCGCCTCCTCGAGGCTGATATCGAAGGGTTCGAGGATGCCGTCATCCTTGACCCGCTGACCATCGATCGTCGTGTAACCGCCAGCCAATTCCCAATCGGCGCATTTCGCGAACTCCTCGAGCGAGGTGACGCCGTCCTTTGCCAGGGCAAGGACCATCTGCGGTGTCAGACCTTCGAATTCGACGATCGTATCGTCGGTGCCGAGCTCGCGGGCTTCGGCAAGCGCCGCCTGGTTCGCCGCCTCCAAATTTTCGCGGGCGCGGGTTTGCAGTTCGACCGCGGTGTCCTCGTCGAAGCCGTCGATGACGTTCAGCTCCTCCAGCTCGACGAAGGCGACTTCCTCGAGCGAGGTGAAGCCTTCCGAGACCAAAAGCTGGGCCACCATTTCGTCCACGTTCAGGTTTTCCATGAACATGGCGGAACGCTCGTTGAACTCTTGCTGGCGGCGTTCGGATTCCTCGGCTTCGGTCATGATGTCGATGTCCCAGCCGGTGAGTTGGCTGGCCAGGCGCACGTTCTGGCCGCGCCGGCCGATCGCCTGGCTAAGCTGCTCGTCCGGTACCACCACCTCGATGCGCTGGGCATCCTCGTCCATCACCACCTTGGTAACCTCGGCCGGCTGCAACGCATTGACGATGAAGGTCGCCGCATCCTCGTTCCAGGGGATGATGTCGATCTTCTCGCCCTGCAGCTCGTTGACTACCGCCTGAACCCGGCTGCCGCGCATGCCGACACAGGCGCCAACCGGGTCGATGGAATTGTCATAGGAAATCACGCCGATCTTGGCGCGGCTGCCCGGATCGCGCGCCACCGCCTTCACCTCGATGATGCCGTCGTAGATCTCCGGCACCTCCATGGAGAAGAGTTTGGCCATATATTCTGGCGCGGTACGGCTCATGAAGATCTGCGGTCCGCGCGCCTCGGCGCGCACATCGCGGATGTAGCCGCGCACCCGGTCGCCGACCCGGTAGGTCTCGCGCGGGATCAACTGGTCGCGGCGGATGATCGCCTCGGCGCGCCCCAGATCGACGATGACGTTGCCGTATTCGACCCGCTTGACGATACCGTTGATGATCTCGCCGACCCGGTCCTTGAATTCCTCGTATTGGCGCTCGCGCTCGGCGTCGCGGACTTTCTGGACGATCACCTGCTTGGCGGTCTGCGCGGCGATACGGCCGAAATCCATTGCTGGCAGGGGTTCGGTGATGAAATCGCCGACCTGCGCTTCCGGGTTCTTCAACTGGGCCTCGGCCAGGCTGATCTCGGTGAAGTGGTTCTCGACCTCCTCGACCACCTCCATGGCGCGGCTCATCGAGATTTCGCCGGACTTGCGGTCGATGAACGCGCGAATGTCGTATTCGGCGCCATAGCGCGAGCGGGCGGCCTTGCCGAGGCTGTCCTCCATCGCCTCGAGCACCAGATCGCGCTCGATCAGCTTCTCGCGCGCGACCGCGTCGGCGATCTGCAGCAGCTCCAGCCGGTTTGCACTGACCATCTTAAGCGTCCTTCTCCAATGCGGGGGTCGACGCCCCGTCGTCTGTATTGGTTTCGTCTGCGATGTTCTCTTCGGTCACGATCTCGTCGAACGCGGTTTCATCGAAGACCTGCTTGCGCGCTTTGAGCGACTCGGCGACCAGCTCGTCCGTCAGAACCAGCTTGGCATCCGCCAGCCAGTCGAAATCCAGCCCGATCGTGCCCTCATCCACGTCGATCAGCACCTCATTGCCCTCGACGCCCGCCAGCACGCCCTTGAAGCGTTTGCGCCCCTCGATCAGCTCGGCGGTCTCCAACTTAGCCTCGTAGCCTTCCCAACGGGCGAAATCCTCGAGCCGGGTCAGCGGCCGGTCGATGCCGGGCGACGAGACCTCGAGCGAATATTCGCGCTCGATTGGATCCTCGACATCGAGCAAGACCGAAAGCGCCCGGCTTAGTTCGGCGCAATCCTCAACCTCCATCGAGCCGTTTTCGCGCTCGGCCATGATTTGTAGCGTGACCCGCTTGCCGCCCATCAGCCGCAGCCGGACCAGGCGAAAGCCCATCCCCTCGATGGTCGGCAGCACGATCGCCGCCAAGCGGCGGTCGATTGCGGCCTTGGCCACCATGTCGGACAGGGTATTGGTCATGCGGCGGGGCATCCTCCGGGTCAGCCGACTCAAAAAAAGCGGTCCTCGCGGCCCGCCTCGATCTACCCGGTGGGGGTCCCGCAGGTGCTGCGAGGCCGCCGCGATGTTGAGCGGGATATAGTCCGGCGGGCGCTGAGTCGCAAGGGGGATCGGATCATTGTTTCGGTTTGACCAGCGCGAGCCCCGCGAAGATCAACGCCAGCGCCCCCCAAATCCAAAGCGAATGGCGCTCGTCATAGACCAGCATTCCCAGGAGAACCCCGACCCCGGTGACCACATAGGCGACCTGCGAGGCGAAGACCGGGCCGCCTGAACCGATCAGCCAAACAAAGCCCATATAGGCCAGGATGTGCAGGCCGGAATTGACGATTATCGCGATCTCGGGCGCGTCGAGCCGGGTCAGGTCGACCCAGGCGCCCCACGCCAGCATCACCGGGGTGATCTGGATGAGCGCCCCCCAGAACAGGCCGCAGAGAATGGTCAGCGCGTCCAGCCCCGGCGGGCGCCGGGCCGCGATATAGATATTCTCGGCCGCGTAAGCGAGCGTGACGATCATTGGCAGGATCACCCAGACCGCTTGGCCCGGATCGGGTAAGCTGGTGTCCGGCAAGGCGATAAGCGCGACCGCGACGGCGCCGAAGCCCAGCCCCAGGACGCGCAGCGGCTCTGGCCGCTCCAGCCGGAAGGGCAGAGCCAGCAGCAAGGTCATTATTGGCACCAGCGCAAGCATGATCGACATCACGCCGACGGGCAGATGCTGATACCCGGTATAGGACGTTGTGTTCGGCAGCGCGGTCCCCAAGAACCCGCAGACCATGAAGAAGATCAAATATGGCCGGCCCAGCGGCAGCCGCCGGCCGGTTATGGCCAGAAGCGGCGTCAGGATGCACGCCCCAATGACGCTGTTCCAAAAGACGATCCCAATCGGGTGGTTGCCGGTCGAAACCGACAGCTTCGAGAGCGGCCCCGTGATCCCCCACCCGATGCCGATCGCGATCAGCGCCGCCCAAAGCAGGACCGGCGCGGTCTGCGGCCTTGCCGTGATGGATGTTTCGCTGGTTTGCATTTGGGCAATGGGACTCAGGTTGAACGGTGGGCCCTGATCCCTGTGCCGGAGGGTCCGTCCCCATCGCACTAGCTGGGCGCCGCTGTCAATCGCCCTTTCTTGTCTCTGCCTTTCGCGTTCTGATAGCCAAGTTGCGACGTATCTACGGGAGTCTTCCTTGGCCGACGCCGCTCCAAGCCAATCTGAACGCTCGCTGCGGATCGACATCCTGCCGCTGGCCGTCGCGCAATTGGTGATCTGGGCCTCGATGTACTATTCGTTCCCGGCGCTTCTGCCGGATTGGGAGCGGGATCTGGGCTGGAGCAAGACGCAGCTATCCGGCGCGTTTACCGGAGCGCTGCTGATCACCGCGCTGCTCGCGCCTATTGCGGGTCGGATGATCGACCGGGGTGCGGCCCGGCTGATCCATCCGGGCGGGGCGTTGATCGGCGGACTGCTGCTGATCGCGCTCAGCCAAGTGACGCAGGTTTGGCAGTTCTATGCAGTTTGGCTGGCCATGGGCGTAATGATGGCGGTCAGCCTCTACGAGGCCTGTTTCGCGATCATCACGGTGACGACCGGCAATCGGGCGCGCACGGCAATCACCGCCGTGACACTGATTGGCGGGTTCGCGGGCACCATTGCCTTTCCCGCCGCCCATGTCTTGGCCGAGAATTTCGGCTGGCGCGGGGCGCTGATCTGTTTCGGCTTGGCGATCATCTTACTGGTGATTCCGCTAATGCTGTGGGGATTGCGGCGGTTGGAGCGTCATCGCATCGAGCCCGAGGAGGTCACAGCCGAGGCGGCCGCACCGGTTCACGCGGCGGTGACCCGGCGCCCGGCCTTCTGGTGCCTGGCCTTGGCCTTCGGCGCCATCGGGCTGACGCATGGGCTGATCCTGGGGCATCTTCTGCCGATCCTCGCGGACCGGGGGATCGGAGAGGCTGCCGCGGTCCTGGCCGCGTCGATGATCGGTCCGATGCAGGTGGTCGGCCGTGCGGTGACCATGGCGACCGAGAAATACGTTAACATCTTTGGCGTCGCCATCGGCTGCTATACAGGCATGGCGCTGGGGTCGACGGCGCTGCTCATGGCGGGTGTCGCGCCCTGGCTGGTCGTCGTTTTCGTCCTGCTACACGGGGCGGGATATGGCACCGCCAGCATCTTGCGGCCGGTGCTGACCGCCGAGCTTCTGGGCCGCAGAGGCTTCGGCGCCACCGCCGGCAAGCTGGCGCTGCCCTTCATGTGCGGCTTCGCGGCGGGTCCGACCATTGCCGCACTGGTTTGGGAGGCCGCCGGCTATGACGGGGTCTTGATGTTGGCGCTGGGCGTGATTTGCATAGGCCTGGGGGCGGTCTTCATGGCCGCGAGAACAGCATGAAAGAATTTTCGACGATCGAGGCTTTGGCCTTCGATTATTACGGCACCATCGCCGACAAGCAGGGGATGGGGAGGCTGGTCGAGGAGCTGATCCCAGGGACGGACGGCACGGCACTCGCCAAGCTCTGGTTCCAGACCTGCCAGCGGTACTGCTTCCAGAACGGAATGATGGAGCGCTACGCGCCCTGGAACGAACTCACCGCCCGCGCGCTCGACTTCGCGGCGGCGGAGCTGGGCGTCGTCGTGCCCCAGGCCGCCCGCGCGCGCCTGCTGGAGGCGGATGCGGAGGCGCCGGTTTATGCCGAAGCCGCGTCAGCGTTGGAACGGTTGGCCATGCGTTTCAGGCTCTATGTCCTGTCGATGGGTGAGCTTTCAATGATCGAGGGCTCACAGCGCCGGGCCGGGATCGAGGCGCATTTCTCGGGGCTCATCACCACCCAGCCGGACCAAGTTTATAAGCCGGGGCGCGCCGCTTACCAGGTCGGGGTGCGCGAGATAGGATTGCCGCCGGAGAGGATCGGGTTCGTCTCGGGCAATTCCTTCGACGTGATCGGGGCGAAGAATTTCGGCTTCCCGACGATCTGGGTGCGCCGTTACGGTCAGCCGCTCGACGGGCTGGGGCTCGAGCCGGACCTAGTGGTCGATGACCTGGCCCAGATGGCCGAGGCGCTGGGGGCGTGACCTCTGGCAATGTCCCAGACTTGATCCGCGACCTGGACGGGCGACGCTCCGACAGATCCTGCGAGGCCACGGCTCGAGGCCGGGGCGTTGGCTTTCGATTCCCTAGGGCTTCCGGCTGCGCTCCTCCGCCAGCGCCTTCGCATCGATCCCGTGCGCCAGCTTCGAGACCTCGCCGAGCCGAGCGACGATCTCGTCGATCGTCGGCGGTGGGCCGGGTTGGTGTGCTTCCAGCGCCGCGCGCATTGCCGCCAGGTGCACCGGCGTCGTTCCGCAGCAGCCTCCGATGATCCGGGCGCCTGCGTCGCGGGCCAGGACCGCATAATCTGCCATCAATTCGGGCGTGCCGTTATATTGGATCCCGTCATCGGTCATCTCCGGGATGCCGCAATTTCCCTTGGCGATGATGATGGCCCCTGGTTCGGCGGCGGAGGCAATGCCCAGCACTGTCGCCACCAGTTCGGACGCGCCAACCCCGCAATTAGCGCCATATGCGGTCAGCGGCGCAGGCAGCCCGGTGACGACGCCAGCCCAATCGGCGGGCTTGATCCCCATCATCGTGCGTCCGCCAGAGTCGAAGCTCATGGTAACGACCAAAGGCAGCCCGGTCTTGGCGCCCGCCTCGATCGCCGCCGCGACCTCGTTCTCGGCCGAGAGCGTTTCGCACCAGAGGACATCCGCACCGCCTTCCGCCAAGGCTTGCGTCTGCTCGTCGAAGGCAGCATAGGCCTCGTCGGGCGGAAGCTCGCCCAAGGGCTGCAGCAGGTCGCCGGTCGGGCCTATCGAGCCCGCGACGATCACCGGCCGGCCCGCCGCGTCCGCCTCGGCGCGGGCCAGTTCGGCCGCGCGCGCATTGATCTCGCGCGCCTGGTCCTGCGCCCCGTGCATCATCAGCCGCCGTCGGCTGCCACCGAATGTGTTGGTTAGGATGATGTCGGCCCCAGCCTCGATGAAGCCGCGATGGAGTGCGCGCACACGCTCCGGGTGGTCCTTGTTCCAGTTCTCCGGCGGCTCGCCGGATTTGAGCCCCATGGCGAAGTAGTTCGTACCGGTTGCGCCGTCGGCCAGAAGCCAGTCACGCTGGGCGAGGAGGTCGGCTAAGGGATTGCTCATGATGAACGCAAGTATAACTCATTGCTTGGGCGAAGAAAATCACCCTTTCGGCGCCGCCTTTGCCAGCAGGCGTTGCAATCCGCCACCGATCAGCCCACCAACCAGGGGGCCTGCCACATAGACGATCAGCCAACCATTCCGAGGGCCGGGGATCGCGATCTCGCCCCAGCCGAGGAAATACGCGACCACCCGCGGCCCCAGATCGCGGGCCGGGTTCAGCGCCGCCTGGGTCAGCGGCGCCACGATCGAGATGATCGCCGCGACCGTCAGCCCGATCATCACCGCGGTGATCCCGGCCGGTGGGCGCGCCATGTTCTGCTCGCTGGTCAGCGCGCTGACCATGAAGGCCAGCATAGCGGTGCCGATCATCTCGGCCACGAACGCGCGTTCCAGGCTGACCACCCGCCAGGCGGTCTCGTCGGTCCCGAAGACCGCGGGGTTGGGGAAATACTCGCCGAACATCATCGCCGAGAGCTCGCTGCCCGGCCCGCCGCGCAACAGTCCACGCTGACGCTCGAATTCCACGATTGCCTCGGCGAACATTGCATAGAGCACCAGGGCCGCCAGCATCGCGCCCGCCATCTGGGCGGCCCAATAGACCAGCACCCGCACCACCGGCATCCGGTCGTAGACGAACGCCACCAGCGTGATCGCCGGGTTGATGTGGGCGCCCGAATAGGCAGCGGTGGCGTAGATCGCCAGGCTGACCCCGATCGCCCAGACGACCGCCACTTGCCACAGCCCGGCTTGCGCGCCGGTGGCGACGGCCGCCTGCACGGCGCCGACCCCGAAGAAGACCAGGATGAAGGTTCCGGCCAGCTCGCCCGCGGCGGCGCTGACCAGCGACGGGCTCTTCGTCTGTGCTTCTTCGGCCACTTGGGAATCCCCGTCGATTGCCGTCATGGTTGAGCCCCCTCAAGCGATGCGGTGCCGGTGGCGCCATCGGACCGCAAGCCATCGATATCCGCGCCGGTAAAGTCGGCGCCGTCAAGATCGGTCAGTGTGAAATCGGCGCCTTCCAGCGCCGCCCCGGTAAGCTTCGCGCCAGCCAGCCGCGCCCCGGCGGCCCGCACCATGGCCATGGAGGCGCCGGCGAAGTCAGCGCCGTCCAGGCCCGCGCCCTTGAGGATGGCGGCGCTCAGTTTTGCACGCGAGAAATCAGCGCTTTGCGCCTCGGCCCAGCTCAGGTTCGCATGGGTCAGGTCCGCGCCGCGCAGGCTGGCGCCGCCGAGCCGCGCCTCCGCCATGGTCACACTGATCAGTGAGGCGCTATCGAGCACCGCGCCCTTCAGATTTGCCCCGTCCATCCGCGCCGGAGCCGGGCTGTCCGTGCCGGGACTGGCCGCGCCCAGCCGTGCACCGGTCAGATTGGCGCCCGAGAGATCGGCCTGGGTCAGGTCCGCGTCGTGAAGGACCGCATTCGAAAGATTGGCGTTCACCAACCGCGCCCTGGTCAGGTTCGCCCCCGCGATGAAGGCTCCGGTCAAGGCCGCGCCATCGAGCCGAGCCCGCAACAGCACCGCGCGGGTGAGCCGCGCGCCCGTCAGATCGGCCCCGTCCAATTGCGCCAGGGTAAGATCGGCCCCGCCGAGATCCGCTCCGGCCAGATTGGCGCCGGAGAGATCGGCCCCGCGCAAATAGGCCTCGCGCAGATCAGCCCGCGAAAGATCGGCCCCCGAAAGATCGGCGCCACTGAGATTTGCCCCCTGCGCGGCCGCGCCGGCCAAGCTCTGCCCCGCCAGGCTCGCCCCCTGCAACTCGACCCCAGGCGCCAGGGTCTGTGCCCAGGCTGGCGCGCCCGCCAACAGAACCAGTAGTGGAAGAAACCGCCACATTGCCTAGCCCGCCACGTTCTGCGGCTTGAACGACACGGTTCGCGAAAGCTCCGGCACCGGCCCGATCCGCCGGATATCGGCCCAGACGCCTTTGTACCAGGGGATGGTCGTGTCCGGGTCCACATGGTCCGAGATAAGATCGCCCGCCGCGCCGCGCGGCTGGCCGAACAGCATGAAGCAGTGGTCGCGCTTTACTGCGTCGGTCGGATACGCCATGGCCTGGACCGAGCCCATGTCGTTGAAAACCTCAACCAGATCGCCGGGCTCGATACCCATCGCGGAGGCGTCATCGGGATGCATCTCCAGATAGGGTACCGGCACGCGCTCGCGGTAGAATTCCAGATAGCGGTGGTGATAGGCGGTCTGCCAGATGTGATTCGACCGGCCGTTGTTGATCCAGAACCGGTGCTGTTCGCGCTGGCGCGAGACCACTGCCGAATAGCCGGGCCAGGGAGGCGGGGCCGGGATGAACCTGGCCTTGCCCGAGGGCGTGCCGAAGCGCCCGTCCTCGAACAGCCGCTCGGTCCCGACCGGCCGGCCGTTGACCAGGCGCACCGGGGTCTGGATGCCGTTGTTGCCCAGCCGCCGAAGCAGATCGTAGTCGATCCCAGCAAAGCCCTCCATCGGATCGCCGGGCCCGCCGGTGAAGTTTCTCTTCCGCGCGTCCAGGAAGACCGCCTCGTCATCGGCCCAGTCGAAATCGAGGAAACGGTTGGCCATCTCGGGGTTGTTGTCCGCTTGGTAGAGGTCGTGCAGCTGCCGGGCGACGCGCGCGACGATCGCCCAGTCGGCCAGGGCCTCGCCCGGGGGCTCCATGAACTTCGGATAGAGGCGCAGGCGCCGCTCGCCGTTGATCGAGGTCATGTTGATCTCGCCCCAGGTGGCGGCGGGCAGCACCATATGGGCGCGCTCGGTGGTGGCGGTCGGGTAGATGTCCTGGCCGATCAGGAATATGCCACCCTGCTTCATCGCCTCGACCACGGCGATCACCCGCTCGGTCACTGGCTTGCCCTTGGTCGCTGCCAGGGCGTCCGTCACGAGCGCGCCCCTGGTCTCGAAGGCGCCCGCGATCGATTCCGCGCGCAGCGTCGTCAGCACCGGGTTGCAGCCGCCGACCCAATAGACCTTGGTCTCGCCGCGGCGGACCGCCTCGTCGATATTGCGCGCGGGCCGCCCTCCCAAAGGTGCGGGCCGCACATAGGCCTCCTGATGGCCGCCGAGCCGCGAGCAGCCGGTGCCCGGCTTGCCCAGATTGCCGGTCATCAGCGCCAGGCCGGCGATGCTTGCGATGTTCTCGTAGTTCTTGATCCCCCAGATCAGGCCCTTCTCGTAATGCATCAGGGTGCGCCGCCGGGCACCCCCGGCCTTGGGCCGCGCGATCCATTCCGCCGCCTGCTCGATTTGGTCCGGGCTGATACCTGCCTCCGCGGCTACCTGGCGAACCAGCTCGTCCAATGGCCATTCACGCATCAGCGACGACCGCTGATAGGCCTCCCAGGTCTGCACTTCTGTGTGCTTCCGGATGAAGCCGATATCGTGCCAGTTCCTCTCCAGGATCACCCGGCCGATGGCATTCAGCACCAGGATATCGGTGCCGGGCTCGATCTGCAGGTGCAGCACGTTCTCGGTCCCGCCCGCGGCCTCGGCCGTCGCCACAGTCATCGTCCGGCGCGGGTCCAGGATGATCATCCGGCCCGGCGCCACCTCTTCGCCCGGGAAGCCCCCCTCCTTCAGGCCCAGCGACTCGCCCGACAGGTTCTTGACCATGTGGTTGAGGAAATAGTTCGTCTGGGTCTCGTAAGGGTTGGCGCCGACGATCAGGATCGTGTCGGCTAGCTGGGCATCGACATAAGCGTTGGTAAGCGGCGCCAGCCCCGCGTCTCCCGCCGCATGGACCTCGGAGTTATAGGCTGGCCGGTTGTGGATCGAGCAGGTCGAGGTCCTCACGCCTTCGAAGAAGAACCGCCCGATCGCCCAGTTGTTCTCGAAGCCACCCCCGCCGCCGCCATGATCGAAGAACTTCATGCCCACCGCATCAGGGCCCCAACGGTCGATGACGGCCTTGATGACCCGGGCTGCCAGATCCGACGCCTCGTTCCACGAGACCGCGTCGAAGGCCTTGCCGGCGCGTATGGCGGGCGAGGTCAGCCGGGTCTTGGTCGGCCCGTCCGGGCGGTAAAGAGCGGCCGCAAGCCCCGCGCCCCTGACCGAGGCAAGACCGGAATTCACCTGGCAATCGTCATCGGGGATGATCGCGACGCTTTTCCTGGCGCCCCCCTCGGTGATCACCGAATGGGCCAGCGGCGGAACCCATTGGCCGAGAGCCGGTTGCTGTTCGCGGAAATCGGCGCCGAGCGCGTTCTGGTCCGGGCCCATGCCCCCGTCCTGCCCCTCGGGCCATTTGAAGACCCGGTAGCCGCAGCCGACGATGCAGAACTGGCAGGCGGTCCGGAATTCCTCGGCGTCCTTGGGGGGCAGCGGCGTGGCCATTATGTCAAAGCACGTTGGTCTGGCGGCCGTAGATCAGCCCGTCGACACCGGTCGCCATCACCGCGTCGCCCTCGACCTTCAGCACGATCTGGGGCAGGCCCTGGCTTGCTTGGCCGATGATCATCCGGCCGCCCTTGGCCGGATCGAAGGTGGACCAATGGCAAGGGCAGATCAGCATCTGCTGGTCCGTCTGCCAGCCAACCGGGCAGCCCTTGTGCGTGCAGAGCGTCGAGAAGGCGACGATATTGCCGTTCGGCCCGATCCCGTCCTCGACCGGCCCACCCATGGCCAGCAGGATTGCGGGCGAGTCCTCGTCCGGATAGGCGAAATCAAGCGCGGTGCCCGGCGCCAGGTCCGCCAGCTTCGCCACCTCGGTCTGCGGCATGGTCTGAGCCCGCGCAGGCGATGGCTCGAGCGAGGCGAGCCCTGCCCCAAGCCCCGCCGCCGCGCCGATCGACAAGATATCGCGGCGGCTGACCTTTGGGGTTTTATCGGTCATATGCTCCCTCCCTCGCTCTCATGCGGCCCAGCTCAACATGAAGCAACTGTCGTGGAAGTCGTTGCCGCCCTTATCGCAGCCAGCCACGATCCGGTAGCCCGCCTTGCCTTCACCCGGGGACCAGTCGGTGTCGATCATCAGCCGGTTGCCATAGTCGCAATCCTCAAGGATGCGGCCGCTCAGGATAAACACCACGGTCCGGTCCAGCGTGACCCCGTCCTCGGGGCCCAATCGCGTGTTGTGGGTCCGGGGCGTGCGCCATTTCTCCAGAACCTCCGCATCCACGGCGTTCTTGTCGAGCACATAGGCCCGCTGGTTGAACCAGGCGAGCGAGCGGCCCAAGAGATGTGCTCCTGGTCCCGGAAGTGCGCAGAGGATCATCTGCCGGCATTTGCCCTCGAATGACAGCTCCTCCAGCAAAGCAGGATCGGGTTCGACACCGTAGGCCCCCGCGACCGAGGTGTCGCCCGCTTTCGCCGCGGCGACGATGCGCGCTTCCTCGTCTTTCGAGATGACTTCGGGCGGGAGGTAATCCAGACCCTTCAGCGGCCGGTGATCAAAGGCGGGAACCGGGAATCGTTTCCAACTCATTCTGTCCTCCCCATTCTGTCCCCCATTCAGTCCGCTATCACGCGCGTCTTGGCGTTCAATCCAGTTTCACCTCAATCCGTGCGGCGATCCCATGCCCGCGTTCGGCATGAGGGGGATGCCCCATCAGCATATCGAGCCTGGAGTCGCGGCCAGAATATCGCGATCGGCCAGCTTGAACACCCGTGTTTCGACTTCGCCGGCGCGCTCGAATTCTTCTCGGACCGGGACGCGATAGCAGGCGAGCTCCACGATGCCCAAGCGCGGCCGTCCGGGCCGTCCCGGGTCGGCGAACAGCACCAGCGTGGCACCGGCTGCCAGACGGGTCAGGGTTGCTGTCGCGCGCCTGGCGGTGATCGGCTCGTACCAAAGGTCGCCAGCGCAGATCACGGCACCAGGTTCGGGCGCAAGGGTCTCGAGATCGTCTAGCGCGGTCTCGACCGTCACGCCGTTCGTCCGCGCGGTCTCCTCAGCCGCGACCAGGGCATTAGGATCGTGATCGACAGCGAGGACCGAGGCGGCGCCTGCCCGCATCGCCGCCGCAGCGATCAAGCCGCTGCCGCAGCCCAGGTCGATCACGCGCCGGTCCGCCACCATGTCAGGCCGGTCCAGCAGGAACCGCGCAAGTGCCTGGCCGCCGGGCCAGGACACCGCCCAATAGGGCACGCCCGCGCCGATCAATTCCGCATGGCGGGTGCGGAAGATGTCCAGGGTCTCGTGATCCGGCAGCGCGGGCACGCTCAGACCGGGTGTCAACGGGCAGGCCAAGGGGCGGGTGATGGCCTGGAGATCACTCGAAGTCATAAGGGTGGGCATGAGCTCAGAATGGCCCTTCCAAAGAATATATTCGCGGTATATTGTGTCGCGCGACAGGGCTCCGACAATGGAAAGGCCGCCGATGACCAAGCTGACCGTTCTATGCTGGCAGGAGATTCCCTCGCTGGTCGAGGCGAAGGACGGCTCGGGCACCCACAAGATCGAGCTTAGCCTGAAATTCCAGGAACTGATCGACCTGATCGCGATGAAGCGCGGACTGGACGGCTCGGACGATTACCTGATGCAATGGGGCAAGCAGAAGAAGTCTGACAGCGACGCCCCAGTGAAGGATGCGGCCGAGGCGCTGGCGGCGGAGATCGAGGGCAATTACGATCAGATCAAGGCCGATGCCATCGCCAATTCCTGAGACCGGATGACCAGACCAGACCAAACCGTCCGGCAATGGACCAGCGCGCCGCCGCCGGTTGACGCGGCGCGCATTCTAAGGGTCCACAAATACACCGATCCCTCGAAGGTGCGCCCGGTGATCCGTGACGCGGCGGAGAAGGCAGTTGGCGAGGCCGCCAAGCTTGCGGTGCCCAGTGCTCACTATGTGGTCAACGCTATAGAATCATTGGAGAGTGGTCGCCTCAGGCTTGCCTGCGGCATCAACTTTGATTGCGCCGCCTTCGACCAGCACCTGTGCGGAGCGCGACACCTGCTCGCCTTCGTGATGACCATCGGGCCACGACTCGACGCCACGGTGCTGAGCCTGGTTGAAGACGTGTTCGAGCCCTTGGACGCCCTGTTCCTCGAAACCGCCGGCTGGCTGACCATCGAGGCCGCGACCAAGAACTTCGCGCGACACCTGAAGGAGGAGTTTGCCGCCCAAGGCAGGAGCCTGACGCTGCGCATGGGCCCCGGCTACGATTACCGGTCCCACAATGGTGGTGGCCGGGTGCGCTGGGATCTTTGGCAGCAACGCGAACTTTTCCAGATGTTCGAGGGCACTGATCTGCCGGTCGAGCTGATGGAGAGCTGCGCCATGTTGCCGAAGATGTCGCGCTCGGGCGTCTTCGGCCTGATCCCCCGCGAGTCCTGAACAGAAGTTCCTTGTGAATCGGTGAGCCAACCGGTAGATATATCTAAAATATATTCTGCAGGCTCCAAAAGGAATCGCGCCATGAAAGAACTCCTGCCCCGCGAGCGGTTCATCCGGGCGCTCCGCCGCGAACCGGTCGACCGTGTGCCGCTGCTTTACAGGATGAAGGCCGAGGCGAAGGCGAAGCTCGCTCGGATCTACGGGATCGAAAACGCCGCAACCGGACGCAAGCACAACCCCGAGCTTGAACTCCGCTTGGGCAACGACGCGATCATCTATCAGATCGGCATCAACGCCGATTTCTCTCACCGCCACATCGAGATCGGCGAAACCTGGCACAACCATTTCGGCGTCGGGTATGGAAAGTCAGGCCTTGAAGGGCGCACCGGAGAGGAAGAGATCGAGTTCATGAAGACCCAGGAATTCTGGGGCCCGGCCAAGGTGGTGCCCGAGAATTTCCCGAACTTCCATCCGATCCAATCGATGGAAGACCTGAAGAACTACACCTGGCCCGATCCCGCGGACCCGGAGATGCTGGCTCCGATCAAGACGCTCTGCGAGGAATATCAGGACGACTATTTCATCATCGTCGATCTGTCATCTACACTGATCGAGGCGGCCTACGCTCATATCGTCGGCACGCAGAAATTCTTCCTGATGATGTTCGACGAGCCGGATCTGATTGCCGGCGTGCTGGATGGTCTGACGGAATACTATACCGAGCTTGGCAAGAACGCGATCGCGCTGGGTGTCGATATGATCCGCGTCGGCGACGATGTGGGCGCTCAGCAGGCGATGATGATCTCTCCCAAGGTCTGGCGCGAGATGGCCAAGCCGCGATTCGACTACATGTTCAAGGAGTTCCGAAAGGCCAATGACGAGCTGTTCATCAAGCTCCATTCCTGCGGCGACTACTCGCCGATCCTCGGCGATCAAGTCGAGCTTGGCGTCGATCTCTCCGGTCTGATGCAGCCTACGGGCGGCAACAAGGATCAGGTGGGACTAAAGAAGAAATTCGGCGGCGACATCTCGTTGATCGGCGGCTTCGACGTGCAGAACCTACTGCCCCGCGGCCAGGTCGAGGCGGTGCGCCAGGGCGTGCTAGATACCATGAAGAATCTGGCGGTCGGCGGCGGCTACATCTTCTCGCCTTCGCACTACATCCTGGCCGATGTGCCTGTTCAGAACATCTACACCCTGCTCGAAGCCCAGCGGGACTTCGGCACTTATGGCCGCTATCCGCTGAACTGAGGAGCTGATCCATGAGCGAACCGGAACTCCAGATCCCGGAAGGCTGGGAGGGCCGCGCGCCCGATGGCTGGGAATGGCAAACCCTGTGGGAGGCGGTCGAGGAGGGCGATCACACTTATTCTCACGACCGCGTTCAACAGGCCATCGACGCCGATATTGACCCGCGGATCATCCTGGATGATGGGCTCTTCCCTGGCTTCAACCTGCAAGGGGACCGGTTCTCGGAGCAGATCATCTTCATCCCCGAGATGCTTATCACCGCGCGCGCCATGAAGGCGGGCCTGGCGCTGATCCGGCCCTTGCTGGCGGCGATGGCGGAGAAGCCCCTCGGCACATTTGTCATGGGGACCGTTCTGGGCGATATGCACGATATCGGCCAGTCGATCGTGACCATCATGCTCGAGAATGCGGGCTTCAAGGTGATCAATCTCGGCACCGACGTGCATCCGGATCGGTTTATCGAAACCGCGGCCGAGGAGGAGGCTGACCTGGTCGGATTCTCCGCGCTTCTTTCGACCACGGTCTACTACCAGAAGGTCACCATCGAGGAATTCGAAAAGGCGGGGCACCGCGACAAGGTGCATATCCTGATCGGCGGCGCGCCGACGACCCAGGAATGGGCTAATGAATGTGGCGCCGACGGTTGGGGCAAGGACGCGATGGAAGCCGTCAAGCTGGCCCGGCGCTTGGTCGCAGAAAAGCGCGAAGCCTGGGTCTAGAGAGTTGAGCGAGGCGATCGAACTCCGGATCAGCGAAGACGGGCGCCAGCGCACCGTCAGCGCCACCCGGGGCGAGACCCTGCTCGACACCGCCCACCGCGCCGGGGTCGAGATTACCGCCACCTGCGGCAAACGCGGGCGCTGCCGAAGCTGCCGCTGCAAGGTGGTCTCCGGCACCCTGCCCCCGCCCTCGGTCGCCGACAACGTGCAATTGGGCCATGAGGAGGTGCGCGAGCGGTTCCGGCTTGCCTGCCAGACCCGGCTGATCGACGACACGGTGATCCGGCCCATGCCGCCCAAGTCCGAGGCCGGGCATCAATTGTTGGGCGGCCAGGCCGAGACGACCGCGATGGCGCTCGATTCAGGGGTCCAGAAGCTGGCGATCACCGTCGAGCCGCCGAAATCCGAGCATCACCAGACCTCGGATATCGAGGAGGTCATGGCGGCGCTGGGCGACAAGCTGACCACCCGCGACACCCGGACCGACCTGCTGCGCGATCTGCCGGCGAAGATGCGCGCCAAGAAGGGTGAACTCACCGCGACTCTCTTCCGGGGCAAGATTGTCGATATCGAGCCGGGCGATACCACTGCCCAAGCCTATGGCATGGCCTTCGACATCGGCACGACCTCGATCGTCGGCTCGCTGCTGGATCTTGCCACCGGCGAGCAGTTGGCCGCCGTCGGCATGGTCAACCCGCAAGCCCCTTTCGGCGCCGACCTCATGTCGCGGATCGCCTATGCGCAGTTCAACCCGAAAAACCTGGCGCAACTGCGCGGCAAGGCGCTGAATGCGCTCAATGAATTGATCGGCCAGGCGGTGGAGAAGGCGGGCATCGAGGCGCGCCACATCTACAAGGTGGTCGTGGTCGGCAATACCTGCATGCACCACATCCTTCTGGGGATCGATGTCAGCTATCTGGGGCTGGCCCCTTACGCGCCCGTGGTGCGGGACGCGCAGGCCATTCCGGCCCCTGATCTGCCGCTTAAGGCAGCGCCGAGCGCCCATATTTGCACCCTGCCGATCCTGGCGGGCTTTGTCGGTGCGGATGCCATGGCCTGCGTGCTGGCGACCGGCATCTATGACAGCGACGAGATTCGCGGGCTGGTCGATATAGGTACCAATGGCGAGATGGTGCTGGGCTCGAAAGACCGGCTGATCGCTTGCTCGGCGCCAGCCGGCCCCGCTTTCGAGGGTGCCCAGATCCGCCACGGAATGCGAGGCGCGCTGGGCGCCATCGAGCGCGTGAGCATTGACCAAGATGTGACGTGCGGCGTGATCGGCGGCGAAGCGGCTGTGGGGATCTGCGGCTCGGGCTTGATCGAGGCCTGCGCGCGGATGTCGGATGCAAACGTGATCAACGCCTCCGGCGCGATCAAGGACAAGCCGGGCCTGCCCAGCGCGGTCTCGCAGCGGATTCACAAAGGAGATCACGGCCAGGAATTCGTACTGGTTTGGGGCTCGCAAGGTGGCAAGGACGAGGACATCACGCTGACTCAGGGCGACATCCGCCAGCTCCAACTCGCCAAATCGGCGATCTATTCCGGCGTCGCCATGCTGATGAAGGAGATGGGCGTTGGCGCGGACGATCTGGCCGAGCTTCTGGTTTGTGGCGGTTTTGGCAACTACGTGGACCTCCCGAGTGCCGTGCGCATCCGCTTGCTTCCGGAAATGCCGGTGGACCGCATCACCTATGCGGGCAACGCCGCCCTGATGGGCGCCCAGATGGCAACGCTTTCCGAGACCGAGCTAGACCGCGCCACCGAACTCATCGGCCGGATCGAGCATGTGGCACTCGCGGCCCGGCCGGATTTTCAGGACCTCTTCATTGATGGCATGGGTTTCGGCGCCCCCGGCCCCGCTGTCACGGAACCCGAGGCAGTGGCGGTATGACAAAAACCCGCGTCGATATGCTGTTCGGCTTTCTCGGCTCTGGCAAGACCACGCTGGCGGCCCGGATCCTTAAGGAATATGGCGCCAAGCGGCGTCTGGCGCTGATCGTCAACGAATTCGGCGATGTGGGCGTCGATGGCGAGATCCTGAAGGGCAACGATATCGATCTGATCCAGCTTTCCTCGGGCTGTCTCTGTTGCACGCTGAAAGGTTCGCTGGAGGCGGCGGTGATCGAGCTGGCCGACAAAACGGACGTAGACCACATCATCGTCGAGGCGACCGGGGTGGCCGAGCCCGAAGAGATGCTGTCCTCGTTCAACGAGCCGGAATTCAAGGAGAGATTCGACCTGGGCCCGCTGGTAACGGTGGTCGATTCTTACAAGTATCTGAAGATCCGTGAGATGCTGGGGCCGTTCTACGAGGCGCAGATCGAGAAATCCGACTACGTGATCCTGAACAAGCTCGACATGGGCGATGCCGGGACGATGGAGGAGGTGCGCGCCGATATCGAGGATCTGAATCCCGACGCGCTGATCCGTTTCGCCGAGCGCTGCGACGTCGACCTGGAGGAGGTGCTGGACGGGCGGCCGAGCGAGGCGCTCGAGCGCTGGGCCGAGACGCATGACGGCCACGATGCGCATGGCCACGACCAGGATCATGACCACCACGACCATCACCATGGCGGCCGCCATGCCCCCGCCGAGTCCTTCGTGATCGACCTCGATGGCGACATCGACCGTGCGGCATTGGAAGCCCTCTACGCCGAGGCGCCCGAACGGCTCTGGCGCTCGAAGGGCTTCGTGCGGATTGGCGGTGCGGCTCACCTGGTGCAGGTCGCCATGGGATCGGTCGAGATCACGCCGACCGAGCCGCGCGAGCGCTATTACCTGGTATTCATCGGCGACAAGCTGGACCGGGGCTGGTTCGAAGATCGTCTCGCCGCCGCCCAAGGGGCCGCCTGATGCTGGCCGTCGCCGATACCATCCCTGCCCGCTCGCAGGCCGAGCGCGCCTACTGGCTGATGGTCGACCGGATCATCCGGCTGGACATGCCGCCGGGATCGGTGCTGCTGGACCGGGAGCTGACGGCGGAGTTGGGGATCGGCCGCACGCCCGTGCGCGAGGCGCTGCAACGGCTGGCGGGCGAGGGGTTGGTGGTCCACTATCCGCACCGGGGCATGGTGGTGTCCGAGATCAGCGCAACCAGCACCCGTGACATCTACGAGTTCCGCAGCCTGATCGATTCGGAGGCCGCCCGCCTCGCCGCCATGCGTCGTTCGGAGGCGGAGGCCGAGCGCCTGGGGAACCTGGCCGCAGCGCTGGCCGATTGCGCCGCCGGCTCGGACGTGGACAGCTATGTGGGCGCCGACCGGGCCTTCTACGACGCCCTGGGCGAGGCGTGCGGCAATGTCTATATCGCCGAGACGATCCCGCGCATCTTCAACCTGCACCTGCGGCTGTGGTTCTATATCAGCAAGATGCAGGGGGGCTGGCACGCCCTGGCCCAGGCCCATTCGGCCATGGCGGTCGAGACCGCCGAGGCGGTTCGTGCCCGGGACCCGGACCGCGCCGCATTGTCGGTGCGCGCTTATATCTCGCAGCGCCAGAAGGACATGCGGGCGCTGATATGAAGGGAGGAGAAGGATGAGCCGAGACCTGACGCCCGAAGAACGGACCAAGTTCATTGGCCTCTACGGCACCGGCGAGGCCTGCCGGGCCTGCGGCAATGCCGATGTGGTCGTGAAGATTTGGGAGAAATACGGCTCGGACGCCCACGTGGCCGGCGGCGATATCGGCCCAACCGGCATCGTCGGCGCCATCGTCGCCTGCGACGAATGCAGCCACGCCGAGACCGTGGACCGGACGCATATCCTGAAGGCCGGGTAGTGGGCACCAACCGGTCAGGTGGACAAATTTGTCCACCTGACCGCTGAACCGAACCAATGTCGCGGGCTTGACCCGGGACCTCGCGGAACTGCTCCGAGCGCTGATCGAGGCCCCGGATCATGTCCGGGGCCTCGGGAAAGACGCTACCCCGCCGCAGCCTCCTTCGCGGCTTTCGCCTGGCCGCGCACGTATTTGAGGTATTTCAGCCCGAACTCGTCCTCGGCGGTCATCACCGCGGCGGCCAGCCCGTATTCCTCCTGGTTTTCCGGCGGCGCCTGGATCTCGGCCAGAGGGTTCATCAGCGGGTCGATCATGACCGAATCGCACCCGGCCTCCATCGACAACCGGATGAAGGCGTCATTCAGTAGCTTGCGCCGGGGCAGGCCGAACGAGACGTTCGAGAGCCCGCCGAAGATATGCACTTCCGGGAACTTCGCGCGCAGCTCCGTCACCGCGTTCAGGAAGTGATTGCCGTAGTCCGGACCGGCGCCGATCGGGAAGACCAGGGGATCAAGGAAACGGTCCTCCACCGGCACGCCCTTGGCGTCCATCATGCCCATCAGTTCGGTCAGATTGTTCACCCGCTCGTGCTCGTCTTGAGGCATCCCCGACGAGCCCGAGCCATTTGCGAAGATATAGGCACCAGCCTCCTTGCCGATATCGATCACCACGTCGCGCCCGGGCTCGAGGCTGACCGAGTTGATCGCCGGGCGCGACAGCGACATGTCGTAGACCTCGAGCCCAGCGCGCAGGGTGTTCGGGTCGGAACTGTCCACGGCAAACGAAACGTTGGGGCAGATCGCCTGCGCGGTCTTCACGATCCAGCGCATGAATTCATGCCGCTCTTCCGGATAGACCGACAGCTCGTCGACGCAGAGGTCCACGATATGGGCGCCGGCATTGACTTGGCCCTGGATTGCCCAGGTCAGGAAGTCCAGGTCTTCGCTCCGCACCCCCTGACCGATATGGGCGATCCGGACGGTCGCGAGCTTGGTCTCGTCATCCGGCCATTGCTCGGTGATGTCCAGGAAACCGGGCTTGCCGTCCAGCCCCGGATACTGAAAGAACACTTTGCCGTCGCGCTGGACGATGTTCTTCGAGGTCGCGCGGATGCGCCGGGTCGTGTTGATGTTCTCGCCGATGACAATCGGCCTCGCCCCGCCAAAATCGGCCATGAGTTTCTCTTGCTCTTTTCTCGCTGGGGCGGACCGCGAATAGCCGTCATGGGCCCGCCAGGATGACTTGCCCGGGCAATCTAGCAAACTTGTCGGTGGCGCCAACATGCTTGACTGGTTGGGGGGACATGCGGTCAGCGCAGTCCAGCGAGGCCCCCTCGGCCTGCATTTCGCTTTGCCAGACCTCGGGGCGGCGTTAGGCTGACTCCAGGGCAGGCAAGCCGCCCATTCGAGGCGCCGCCGCCAAAAGGGGAGGGCCGACCATGACCGTGCAAGACCGCAACCTTTCCGAACGCATCGCCGCCATCAAGGGCGCGAAGCTGGTAAAGAGCTTCTGCTATTCCTGCCCCTGGAACTGCCCGACCGAGGTTTATGTCCGTGACGGCAAAGTCGCCTACATCAAGGGCAACGCCGAGGCCCCGAACAATATTGGCACGCGGTGCTCGAAGGGCATGGCCAGCTGGTGGATGACGGTCGATCCGGACCGGCTGAAATACCCGATGCTGCGCACCAACCCGAAGGGTGAGAGAGGCGAGTTCAAGCGTATTTCGTGGGACGAAGCCTTTACCTTCATCGCCGACAAGCTCAACGAGATCGCCGAGAAATATGGGCCGGAGGCGGTTGCGCTGACTTGCCATCACGACCCCAACACCCAGTTCTACCGGCATCTGCTGAGCGACCTCTATGGCTCGCCCAACATGTATGCCCACACATCGGGCTGCGAGCAGGACCGGCGCTCGGCCTGTCTGACCATCTTCGGCCACGTCTTCCCGATGCATGACTTTGCCAATTCGAAATACGTCATCCTCTGGGGCATGAACATGCTGGGCGCCAATCAGGGCCTGTTCGAGAGCCGGGGGGTTCTCGAGGCCAAGAAGCGCGGCGCCAAGCTGGTCGTGGTCGACCCGAACTTCACCGAGACCGCCCAGAAGGCGGATGAGTGGATTCCGGTCAAACCCGGCACCGACGGCGCGCTGGCGCTGGCCATGTGCAAGGCGATCATCGACGAAGGCCTGCACGATGCCGATTTCGTTCGCCAGCACTGCGAGGGCTTCGACGGCTTCCGCGACCATCTGGAGGAGAAGGGCTACACGCCTGAATGGGCGGAAAGCATCTGTGGCATCGACGCCGCCACGATCCGGCGCCTGGCGCGCGAATTCGCCACCACCAAGCCCGCCATGTCGGCGATCTTCAAGGGCTCGGGCTACTACACCAACGGCCACGACGCGGGCCGCGCCTGCTATATCCTGGATGCGATCACCGGCCAAGTGGACGGGGCCGGCAACCTGCACCTCAAGGACTGGGCGCCGGTGGGCATGCCGCTGGCGATTCCGGACGAGGCCAAGCGCGCGCCCACCAAGGATCCGCTGCATGTGGCCATGGGCTACCCCCTGGCCCCGGATCTGCCGAATTCGCGCCTGCCCGAGGCGGTGATCGACGGCAATCCCTACCCGGTCAAGGGCCTCTTCGTGCAGTCAACCAACCCGGTGATGAGTGACCCAAACCGCGACCGGGTGCAGGAGATGTTCAAGCATCTGGAACTGGCCGTCTGCTGCGACGTGCTGATGAGCGAGACCGCGCTCGAATGCGACATCGTGCTGCCCGAGACCTCGTTCTACGAGATGGCCGAGGTGCGCCAGGGGCTGTGGCTGGGGCCGGAAGCGATCATCTGCCAGCCGGCCGTCGAGCCGGTCGGTGAATCCCTGCCGCCCTACGAGATCGTCAAGGGCATTGGCCAGAAGATGGGCTGGGGCGAGCACTTTGCCTATGAAAGCTGGGAGGACTGGGCCAAGACCGCCTGCGAGAACCTGCCGGGCGGGCTCGAGGGCCTGAAGGAGAAGGGCTTCTGGGCTCAGGCGCCGGAGTTCAACAAGCTGGGCAAGGGGCTCGGCACCAAGACCGGCAAGATCGAGATCTACTCCCACGCATATGCGGACACGGGCCATAACCCCTATCCCGATTACGTGGAGCGCACGGTGATCCCGGATGAGGAGTATCCTTTGCAGGTCACCCATTCTAAGCTCTCGATGCATTGCAACATCGTGACCCAGAACAACCCGCTGCTGATGGAGATCTGCCCGGAGAACTGGGTCGAGATCAACTCGGTCGACGCGGCCAAATACGGCATCGCTGATGGGGGCAAATGCGTGATCGAGTCGCCCAAGGACAACATCACCATGACGGCCAAGGTGGTCGAGGGCCTGGTGCCTGGCTGCATCTCGATCCGCCACGGCCACGGTTTCGGCCATTGGGCCATGGGCCAGGTCGCCAAGGGCAAGGGCGCGCATTCCAACAACCTGATGGACATCCATACAAACCCGGTGACCGGCGCCAATTGCTACAATGAGTGCAAGGTCCGGATCAGGGCGGCTTGAGGGAGGTCACGATGCAACACGGGTTCTATTTCGACAGCGACCTCTGCGTGAAATGCCATGCCTGCGAGATCGCCTGCAAGACC
>Ga0224508_10000805_pt1 | contig 29249 bp, 20 predicted proteins | sample SF_Jan12_sed_USG_4_FD_170157 | JGI IMG/M metagenome (GOLD analysis project Ga0224508, IMG submission 170157) | Sediment microbial communities from San Francisco Bay, California, United States - SF_Jan12_sed_USGS_21 | ecosystem: Environmental > Aquatic > Marine > Sediment | place: USA...
GTGAGCAGGCGCATTGGCCGGTGTGGGTTGGCGTTTGCGGCGGTTTCATAGGCGTGCTGATGGTCATGCGCCCGGGTTTCGAGCAGTGGAGCAGCGGTAATATTTACATCTTCGCCTGCGCCGTGGTCATCAGCGTTCAGCTGACGCTGAATCGCAAGCTCAGCGTGGTGTCGCCACCGCTGGTCACCGCTTTCGCCGGCGCGGTGTGTGCCGCCGCCGTGCTGACCCTGCTGGTGCCCGGCTCCTGGCAGCCGATTCCGGACGACGCCTGGTGGTTGATCGCATTGCTGGTGCTGTCGGGTGCGACCAACCAGGTGATGCTGGTATTTGCCTTCGCGCATGCCGATGCCTCGACGCTGGCGCCGTTCACCTATTTCGAAATCGTGTCGGCGGTGATTTTCGGCTACCTGTTTTTCGACACGCTGCCCTCGGCGGTATCCTGGGGCGGTATTTTGCTGATCACTGCCGGCGGGATTTATGTTGCGCGCGCGCTGCACGTGCACAATATTTCGCGGCGAGTACCCAAAATCTGAGCGCGCGGAAAGCTTCGCCCAACCGTGGCGGCCGAAATGATCGCTTCGTCTTTACAGCCCGCGCATAAATGCCTGTTCCAGGTCGGCAATCAGGTCGCCGACATCCTCGATGCCGACCGACAGCCGCACCAGGTTATCGGTCACGCCGACGCGGTCCCTTTTTTCTTTCGGCACCGCGTCGTGCGTCAGCGATGCGGGGTGCTGGATCAGGCTTTCGACGCCGCCCAGGCTGACCGCGAACTTGAACAGTTCGCAGCCGCGCAGAATCCGGTCGGCGCGCTCGATACCGCCGTGGACGTGCAGCGTGACGATGGCGCCGAAGTCTTTCATCTGACGCGCCGCCACCTCGTGCCCGGGGTGGTCGGGCAGGCCAGGGTAGTGCACGGCTTCCAGCTGGTAGCGATCCTGGTTTTCGGTGAAATGCTCGGCAACCTGGCGCGCGTTTTCGCAATGGCGCTGCATGCGCAGCGGCAACGTCTTGAGCGAGCGCAACAGCAGCGACGACTCGGCCGCGCCGAGCACCGCACCGAGCGCGTTCTGCATGAAGGTGATGCGCTCGACCACCCAGTCCGGCGCCGATGCAGATATCGCGGCGACGCCGGCGAGCATGTCCGAATGGCCGTTCAAAAACTTGGTTGCCGAATGCACGGCGATATCCGCGCCCAGTTCGAGCGGTTGCTGCAGATAGGGCGATGAAAAGGTGTTGTCGCAAACCGATAGTGCGCCGCAGCTTTTGGCGATATCCGAAATCTTCGCGATATCGACCACCTTGAGCAGCGGGTTGGATGGGGTTTCGTACCACAAAAGGCTGGTTTTTCTGGTCACCGCTGCCGCCACCGCGTCGGCATCCGAAAAGTCGACAAATGACACCTGGTGACCGGCGGAACGGGTGCGCACGTCCTGCAGCAGGCGGTGAATGCCGCCATAGAGGTCGTCGTGCGCGATGATGTGCGCGCCGGCGTCGGTCAGCTCGAGCACGGTCGCGGCCGCGGCAAGCCCGGTGGGAAACGCGAACGCAACCCTGGCGCCTTCGAGATCGGCGAGGCATCGCTCCAGCGTCAGGCGCGTGGGATTGGCGGTGCGCGCGTAGACATAATTGCGATTTTCGCCGATGCCGTCCTGGACAAAGGTCGACGAATGCACGATCGGCGTGACCACCGCGCCGGTGAGCGGGTCGGGTTCCTGTCCGGCGTGAATCGCGCGGGTTTCGAATTTAAGCTGGCTGGAATTTTTCATATTGCTGTTTGGTAACTGGTCATCGGTTTTAGCCGCCGTTTACGGCCGCGCTATTCTACTTGCTCGCGCGGGCTGGCGAAACCGAATAATTGCCTTTAACGGGCCACTCGGCGTTTCGTGAATGGAAAGCAATAGCGCTGACATTTCCCCTGTTTGTGGCTTTATAATGGCGTCGAATTCGTTCGAGGGAGACCGTGATGGCGCGCAAGATCGTTTACCCGGATGCGGGCGAAAAATCGATGCAGCTTTTTAGCGGCAGCCGACTGGCCAGGCTGGAGACCCTGGGCGAGTTCGAGATTTACAGCGACGAACAGCCCGACGATGCCACCTACATCGAACGCCTGGCCGACGCCGACGCCATGATATCGGGCTGGGGCGTCAGCAACGCCGTGCTGGCGGCGCTACCCAAACTGGAAGTGATTTCATTCAGCGGGCTCGGCGCCTCGACCTTTATCGATATCGCCGAAGCCGCGGCCAGGAACATTACGGTTACGCATACCCTGTCCGCCGCGGAAACGATCGCGGAACATGCCATGGCGCTGATGCTGGACGCGGCCCGCCATATCAGCCGGCTCGACCGGGACCTGCGCAATGGCCTGTGGAATACCGACGTCTACGCGATGGACCTGCGCGGCAAGACGCTGGGGCTGGTCGGCTTTGGCCGCATCGCGGCGGCGCTGGCGCCGCTGGCGCGGGCGTTCGCAATGCGGGTGGTTTGCTGGACGCGCAATCCCTCCGCTGAGCGCGCCGAACGGTACGGCGTTGAATTTATCGATCTCGATCAATTGTTAGAAACCAGCGACGTGGTGTCGCTGCATTTGCTATCGACGGCGGAAACCGACGGCTTGCTCGACGCGCAGCGGCTCGCTTCGATCAAGCAGGGCGCGTTGCTGATCAACACCGCGCGCGCCAGCCTGCTCGATGAGTTCGCGTTAGCGGAACTGCTTCGCTCGGGTCACATCGGGGCCGCCGGAATCGACGTGTTTGACGACGAGCCGATCCCGGATGAGCATCCCTTTCTGCAACTGGACAATGTCGTCATGACACCCCATGTCGCCTATAACACGCCCGAGGCGCTCGCAGGCATGTACGACACGGCAATCGATAACCTGGTGGCGTTTTATGCGGGGAAACCCCGGAACGTGGCTGTCATCTCCTGATCCCACCGGCATCGATTTCGATCAAGACAAAACATCGGTGACAACTGGCAAGTATTCGTATTTGCCCCCGAACTCCTTACATTTTAATTCTTGTTTGCCCGCGGGGTAAAAGCTGCCCGGGTATCCATGGTTTCGTCGATCTCATGTGCCACGCGCTGGCCTTCGGTTTCATCGACGGACAACAGCAGTATGCCGCCGATGACGAATAATACGATGATCGACAGAATCGCCAGCCGCGGGTCTCCGGTAGCGCCGCTGACCATTGCCACCAGCAAGGGTCCGAGCACGGTAGCGAATTTGCCCATGATATTGTAGAAGCCGAAAAATTCCGCCGACTTGTGAACCGGGATCATGCGCGCATACAAAGACCGGCTCAGAGACTGCACGCCGCCCTGCACCAGCCCGATCGCGATCGCCAGCGCATAAAATTCAGCGACGATACTGATGAAATAACCGTAGATAGTCACGCCGATATAAACGCCGATGCCGATCAGTATGCCGGCCCTGGCGCCGATTTTTTCACCAATTTTTCCGTAGGCGATGGCGGCCGGAAAGGCGACGAACTGGACAATCAAAAATGCCCATACCAGGCTTACCTGGTCGAACTGCAGGCGCACCCCGTAATCCATCGCCATTCTGATGACCGTGTAAACACCGTCGATATAAAACCAGTAGGCCAGCAAAAACAGCCATACCACCCGTAACCGGCGAACTTCCCTGAAGGTCGCGAGCAATTGATCGATGCCGCCGGAAATCGCCTGCGTAAACCCGAGCCCTGAATCGACCGGGCTCTCCTCGACCCCCAGGAACAGGGGAATCGAAAAAACTGCCCACCACAGGCCGACCATGACGAAAGACGCCAGCATGGCCTGTTCCCTGTCGGCGAATCCAAAGTTTTCGGGAACGGTGGTAAACGCGATGGCGACGACTAGCGCGAGACCGCCGCCCAGGTATCCGGCGGCAAAGCCGAATGCCGAGATAACATCGAGTTTATTCTTTGGCGAAATATCGACAAGCAGTGCGTCGTAAAAGATATTGGCGCCGGCAAAGCCGATCCCGGCCAGAACGTAAACGCAAAGCGCCATCAGCCACTCGCCCTGGCCGACAAAATACAGCGAGGCAACGAACAGGATGCCAATCGCGGCGAATACAAACAGGAATTTTTTCTTCATCCCGCCCTTGTCCGCGATCGCGCCGAGTACCGGTGCCAGCAGGATGATCAACAGGCTGGCGCCGGAATTGGCAATCCCGAGTGGCGTGGTGCTGTTTTCGGAACCGGAACCGGCAAACCAGTAGTTGCTGAAAACCAGCGGGAAAAACACCGCCAGCACGATGGTCGCATAGGCCGAGTTAGCCCAGTCGTAAAGAGCCCAGGACAGCGTTTGCCTGTCGAACAAATATTTCACAGCCGTATTTTACTCGACTGGCCACTTGTTCCGCGATAACTCCGCGCAAAATTTCTGGGCTGCTACGATTATTCAATAGGCAGATGCAGGAATTGACGCAGATTGCGCGATCTCAGACTGGGCGGTAAGAGATTAAGAAATTTCAGCTATGGCATATCGATACCGCAACCTAAATTGGATTTCCATGGTGTTACCGCTAAACGGGTATACTAATCACCGAATTGCAGGTGATTCCGGGTGGAAGACCATGTTTTGACGATGTTGGCCTAATGTTAGGCCAGGGCAATATCAACCGCGCTTAAGGGCGGGATTTTAATAAATACTGGGCGAGCTGATGTTTCACTTAGAAACAGACCATCGGAAGTCGTTGCAAAGGGGCGTTTAATGGCACGAGTATTCATTTCTCATTCAAGCCGGGACAAAGAACCTGCCGAACGGATCATGGCCTGGCTCGGTGAGCAGGGATTCGAGACGCCGTTTCTGGACTTCGACAAGCATGGCGGAATTCCGCCGGGCGCCGATTGGGAGAAGACGCTCTATCGCGAAATCGAACGGGCCGAAGCAATCGTCATTATCCAGACGCCTGACTGGCTGGATTCCAAATGGTGCTTTGCCGAATTCACCCAGGCGCGCGCACTCGGCAAGGCGATCTTCCCGATCATCGAAACACCGACCGGCGATACCTTGATATCGCCTGATATTCAGGCACTCGATTTGATCAAGGATCGCGAAGGTGGACTCGAGCAGCTTTGTAGCCAGTTGACCCGGATCGCGCTTGATGCCCAGGGTGGTTTTGACTGGGATACGAGTCGCCCGCCTTATCCTGGATTGCTTGCCTTTCAGGAAGAGGACGCGGCGCTGTATTTTGGCCGTGACGACGACATCCGTCGGTTGATCGAGCGGCTTGACGCGCGGCGCGCCCAGGGAGGCAGCAAACTTATTGCATTGCTTGGCGCCTCGGGATCGGGCAAGTCATCGCTGCTCAGAGCCGGTGTAATCCCAAGGCTTAAACGTGCCGGAAACAACTGGATTGTGCTGCCGACCATGCGCCCACAGGTTCGCCCGGTCGATGAGTTAGCGCGATCATTGGCGGTCGCCTGCGCCGGGGATGCGGGCTGGCGCGAACTGCGCGAGGAATTGAATGGCGACAATCTCGCCTCCTCGCTGAGCGACATCGCAAATGATTTGCGCATGCAAGCGTCAGCTAACGAGGCGCAGATTCTGCTGCCTATCGATCAGGGCGAGGAATTATTCGGTGCCGCCAACCCGGACCAGGCAAAGCGCTTCTGCGAGATCATCGATGTGGCCTTGTCCAGCGACTTGCCCTTCATCGCCGTCATCGCGCTGCGCTCGGACTATCTGGGCTCGTTACAGTCGGCCGAGCATCTCAGTGCCCGCTTCGAAGAGTTTTCACTCGGCCCGATGCCTCTTGGTCGCATAGCACAGATTATCGAGGGCCCCGCGCGGGTGGCCGGTCTCGATATCGATGAAGCTTTCGTTCATCAGGCGGTCCAGGATGCAAAAACCGAAGATGCCTTGCCGCTGTTGGCATTTGCGCTGCGCGAACTCTATGATCATGCAGCCGACGGCAAACATCTGAGCCTCGCGGAATACGACGCTCTTGGCGATGCAAAGGAGGAATTGACGCCTCTGGAGAATGCGGTGCGCAAAGCCGCCGATAATGTTGTGACCGTGGCGCAACCCGACGAAAAGGAGTTGACCGCGCTGCGCGAGGCCTTCGTGCCGGCCATGGTACGGGTGAACGAGCAGGGCGAGTATGTCCGCCGTCCGGCCCGTTGGGACGACTTGCCGAGCAAGGCACATTCATTGTTGGAGCGGTTGGCGAAGGCGCGCTTGTTAATTATCAGCCAGGATAGCGACGATCGCATGGTCGAGGTGGCGCACGAAGCGTTGCTACGCAAATGGCCGCGCCTGAGATCCTGGCTGGACGATGCGCGCGAATTCCTGGCCGGCAAGCAACAGCTGGAAAGAGACCTGCATGATTGGGAACACGCAGCCGAGGAGGACAGGAGTGCTGCGCTGCTCACCGGCCTGAAGCTGAATCGTGCGCGTGCATGGTTGATCGAGCGACCGCATCAGCTCACCGATGAAGAGCGCTCTTTGGTTCAGGCAAGCATTAAACATGCCGACGCTGCGGAACGCCACAAAGTACGTACGGGCCGTATCATAACGGTGGTGTCGATAGTGGCGTTGGTGGTTTTAACTGTTATCGCGGGTTTTGCCTTAATAGCAAAAAACGACGCGAATCGAAATTTGGTTTCTGCAAGTCTAGCGCTGGCACAGTCAGCTGCAAAAGAAGAAAACTGGAATGAGAATCTGATCTATCTCTTACGTGCCTATACCGTGGCCCCAGATAATTTTTTTGGATTTTTCGGGGATCCGAGACGCGAAAGCGCTCTGCGCCTAATCGGCGGCCACGCTCGTCGGGTTGGAACTGCACTCCACCACGAGAGGCCCGTTACTTCGGCCGTATTCAATCCATCCGGAACAAGTGTTTTCACCATTGATCGCGCCAACATCGCACGAATCTGGAACCCGGATAAAGGAACACAGCTCGCCGTCAAGGTTGCCGAGGGTGTAATCTCGTCCGTTGCCTTCAGCCCAGATGGGCAGCGGATATTTCTCACCGTAGACAATTCCACCATACGTGCCTACACCTGGGACTTGCAGCGCGGGAGTCATATTACTCCAACGGTTATCGAGGATGGTGTGAGGTCGGTGGCTTTTAGCCCAGATGGGCGGCGCATTCTCACCGTTGACTACGACGGTAACCTGAAGGTCTCTAACCTGGATAGCGGTACTGAAGTCCCCCTCATGAAGGTCCCTGATGGTGGGGTCAAGTTTGCGGCCTTTAGCCCAGACAATGGGCGCGTGCTTATCGTTGGGAACTCCAACGCTGCACAAATCTGGGATGTAGAACGCTCGCAAAAAATATCCATTACCAGAGATTCGTTGGGCAACGTGGTGTCCGCAGCCTTCGGCCCTGATGGAGCGCGTATTCTAGTTGTGGAAAATAGCAATACCGTGCGAATTTGGGACTTGGATGGAGGGAATGAGAGCCTCGCCATTGAGGTCCCGAACATCAACTCGGCTGCTTTGAGTGCAAATGGAAAGCGAGTCCTGACGATCGATAACTCCAACCGCGTACGTGTCTGGAACGTAGCGACTGGGGAGCCGAGGGCTGACTTCAAGATTTCTTTTGGCGGCACCGCAGTGTTCAGCCCGGATGGAGAAAGGATCTTAACCGCAGGCGATAAAAGCCTGGCCATTGGAGAAGACGCAGCCCGCATCTGGGATGTGGACACTGGGAAACAGATCGCCATCATGAAGGTCCCCGGGTATCATTTCACCTCCGCGGAATTCAGCCCGGATGGCATGCGCGTTTTGGCGACGAGCTTGCCCGAGGCATGGCATAGAACCGCAGGTACTTTGGGCAGCACCGTACGGATTTGGGATTTTCACGGATCTATCCCGGAATCCTTCAAAGACTTCGAGGAGGCGGTTGACTCCCCTAAATTCCGCTCAAACGGGAAACGCCCGATGATTTCACGCAATTTCGATTTGAGACCCTCGAAACCACTCCCTGACAAGCTGCAATCGTTTTATTTTTATGCCGAATCTCCGGATGGAAGAACTGTCCTAGTAGCAGATCAAGAGAAGGATTGGGCTGCGCAGCTTTGGGACCTGAAGAGTGAAACACTGCTGGCTTCTCTCGATGTCAAGGAAACAGTTGGTTCTGCAGCCTTCAGCCCGGACGGAACACGCATTGTCACCGCGGGCGGAAGCAACACACCACGGCTATGGGATTGGGACGCGAAAACCAGACGTGTGAAGCTTCGCAAGGACCTGGCAGGCAGGGGTAGGTTGGGCCACGAGATGGTGACAATTACTGCTGCCTACAGCGCTGATGGAATGCGAGTCGTCACTTCTAGCGAAGACGGTACCGCTCGGGTCTGGAACGCACAAAACGGACGCCTGGTCGCCATTCTCGAGGGTGGTGAGGGGAGCTGGGTTCGAGCCGCAGCCTTTAGTCCTGACGGAGCACGCGTAATTACCGCGAATTATGTTGGAGTTGCGCAGATCTGGGATACGGAGACCGGGCAAGAGATAGCCGTTGCCGGCGGGAACGCCGGATTGAACGTTGCATTCAGTTCAGATGGAGTGCAGGTTGCGGCCGGCAACTCTCCTGCATGGATTCGGCGTCTCGATGCAGAGGCATGCGCTGAACTTGAGTGGCTCCGGCTATCTGTCGAATTACGCAGCGGACTCGCATGGGACGATCTGACGGATCGTCCATATCGGCTCAGTTTCAAAGAGCTGGAGAAAAGGAGACAAGAGCTTAGCGACAAACACGACGGAAAATTCTGCGACGCTCGAGATAGATAGGGATCTGCCATAGATAGCTAACGGCGTTACGCGATATGTAGATATGAAACAGGGTGATCGTCACCCGGGTTATCGAAAAATCCAAATCAGCCGAAATTGCAATTGCCTCGGCGTTCTGGACAATATTTCGCAAGGTTCCTATGCTTGTTCGCCTCATAACGTAAACAGAGTTTATGATTATGAAGTACCCTGCAGCTTTCGCTCTTAAAAAGAGCGCTCTGTGTTTCATTGTACCGTCTTCACTGTGTCCCTTTGCCGCATACGCCGAACCCGCATACTTTTCGTTAAATGGCGGTTTGATTTCCCAGGACAACTATTTTGTCGCAAGTGAAGATCAATCGAACAATTTCACCCTTGTTTTTATAGATATGCTGCGACAAAACTTAGCCTGTTGCCTGGTTACTTTGGGCATGCGATTGATACGTTGGGGATTTCGGTGACCCGGCGCTAATATGTATGTCCGCGTGATATCTGCCCCTGGGGAATATGTTCAGCCCTTAATCGTATCCTCTCGTTTATTTCGAGTACCGGTACGATGAATCTTTACACTTTTTGTAATTGGATAGTGAAATTCGACAGTCCAAACTGCCTTTTGACTGCTGTTTTCAAAGAGATAAGTTAACTGCCACCGACATTAAAGACCTGCATCCTGCTTATCTCCAGGCACGGATCGCCAACTCGGCTTACAAGGATCGCCCGTGATACTTTTGTGAATATTTTTCGCGATACTTGGTTTTCCTTCGACTGAAAATTCAGTCGGTCAGACGGATTTTACGATCTGCGAAGGAAGCAGGCGCTTGTTGCCAGTCCTCCAGGGCAGGCCGCAAAGCCAGTCGATATTTAGTTTCAAATGAGGATAGATCAACCATGAATACCGCGAAAAAAACCACTGGCGCTGCGATCGCAGTTGCCGCCGCCGCGCTGCTGGCCAGCGCACCGATGACCACCTATGCCGGTGAGATGGGCAAATGCATGGGCGCTAATTCCTGCAAGGGTCACAGTTCCTGCAAAACCGCGACCAGTAGCTGCAAGGGATTGAATGCCTGTAAAGGTCAGGGCTTCCTGGAAATGTCCAAGGCGCAGTGCGAAGAGGCCGGGGGTAACTTCGAAACCTGAGTATTCGGGCATTTTAGCGAGTGAAACCGGGTGCGGCTCAATCGGCGCCCCGGCTTGCTCCCCCGCGCTCGGGTTGTCAATTCGATTGAACTCTACGTGCATGAGGCGATCAAACAACAGCCCCAGCCTGGAGTAATATATGACACATCTTGCCCCATCCGGTGCCGCTAGTGACGGATCGCCACGATGCCACGCGCCCGGCAACAAGCGGATCCTGGTAGTCGAGGACGACCCCGACATCTGCCACCTGCTCGAGATCCACCTGAAGGACAATGCCTACCAGGTAGATGTGGTGAACAACGGCATCGATGGCCTCAATCGCGCCAGCAACCATGCCTATCAACTCGTCGTTCTCGACCTGATGCTGCCCGGGCTCGACGGGCTCGAGGTCTGCCGCAACCTGCGTAATCAATCGAACCCGATTCCGATCCTGATGTTGACCGCGAAATCGTCGGAACTCGATCGCGTGCTTGGGCTCGAGCTCGGCGCGGACGATTACCTGACCAAGCCGTTTTCGATTCTCGAACTGCAGGCGCGCGTCAAGGCGATCCTGCGCCGCAGCGAGTTTACCGCGAGCGCGCGCGACGATGACCATGGCGAGCGCATCGAGACTCGCTCGCTGGTCATAGACGTGGCTCGCCGCAGCGTGTCTGTCGAAGCGCAGGCCGTTGACTTAACCGCCAGGGAGTTCGACTTGCTGCTTTATTTCGCACGCCATCCCGGGCGCGTGTTCAGCCGCGGCCAATTGCTCGACCAGGTCTGGGGTTACAGCCACTGCGGTTACGAGCATACGGTTAATTCGCACATCAACCGCTTGCGCAAGAAGATCGAGGGCGGACCCGCGCATACACAGTACATCGAAACCGTGTGGGGCGTCGGTTACCGCTTCCGCGAATCCTGAAGCCGATGCTGCACAGCCTCTACATCAAACTGGTGCTGGTGCTGTTCCTGCTGTTTACCGGTATCGGCGTGCTATTCCTTTTTGTCGCGATGTACACGGCGCCGATGTATCAACAGGAGGTCAGTCAGCAGTTGAATCGGGACCTCGCGCGTTATATTGTCAACGAACACGTGCTGATCGAGCAGGGCAGGGTACGACAGGATAATCTCGCCGATCTGTTTCAAAACGTGATGATTATCAATCCGAGCCTCGAGCTTTACCTGCTCGATGCGAAAGGCCAGGTCGTCGGCCATTCGATGGCGCCCGACAAGGTCAAGCAGAAACAGGTTTCGCTAGCGCCGATCAACCGTTTCCTCGGGCAGCGCGAGGCCGGTCTTATCATGGGCGACGATCCGGGGCATGCCACGCGCCAGAACAGTTTCAGCGTGGCGCCGATCGATATCGACAATCAGCGCCAGGGTTATATTTACGCCATTCTCGGCAGCGAGAAAATCAATCGCATCTCCGATGTGCTGCAGCGCAGCCTGATCATGCGCTGGAGCGCGACCTCGATCGTCGTCGCGCTCGCTTTTGCCTTCATCGCCGGCCTGCTGCTGTTTTTTTTCCTGATGCGCAAGCTACGGGTGCTGAGTTCGGCGATGCAGGACTTCAACAACAGCGAGTTGCGCAACGCCGAGGTCGAAGTCGAAGCCGACAATGCCGGCCTTGACGAAATCGACCGAATGACGATCACCTTTCAGCAAATGGCGCGCCGCATCGATCAACAGATGCAACACCTGCAGGAGGTCGAATCGAACCGCCGCGAAATGGTGGCCAACATATCGCACGACCTGCGCACGCCGCTGGCATCGCTGAGCGGTTTTCTTGAGACGCTGCAGCTGAAATCGACAGAACTCTCGGATAGCAAGAAACAGGTGTATTTGCAGATCGCGTATGAAAATGCGCAGCGACTGACGCGCCTGGTCGAAGAGCTGTTCGAACTGGCCAAGCTGGATTCCAACGATTCGAAGCCGCGCACCGAGGCGTTTTCGCTGGCGGAGCTGGCGTTCGACGTATCGCACAAGTTTTACCTGCGCGCGCGTGAGCAAAACATCGATTTCGAAGTGCTGGTCGACGAAAAGCTGCCCGAGGTCTCGGCCGATGTCGGCATGATTGAACGCGTGCTCGATAACCTGATCGATAATTCGTTCAAACACACGCCGGATCGTGGACACATTCGCCTGCGGGTCACACCGCGCGACGGCAATGTCGAGGTCGCCGTTTCCGATACGGGTTACGGCATCGGCGAAGACGAATTGCCGCACGTGCTAAAACGATTTCACAAAAAACCGAGCCATAGGGGCGAGGACGACACCGATCCCGGCCTCGGCCTCGGTCTGGCAATCGCTTCGCGCATCGTCGAGATGCACGGCAGCCAGCTGTCGGTCGACAGCGTGCTGCACCAGGGCACGACCTTTCGCTTTTCGCTCGCCGCCAGCGGCTGACGTGATAGAAAATTTAGAATTTGGTGATCGCCACGTGATCTTCGGCGCGCATAGTAAAGCCTCTTATTCCAGGAGGAGAGACCATGTTTACCATCTTGAAAAAACTGGCCGGCGCCGCGCTGGCGGCCGGACTCGCAGTTAACGCCCCGGCCGCACTGGCCAACGGTTCCGCCACTTACCACGTCACTATTACCAACATCACTCACTCGATAAATTTCACGCCGATCATGGTGGCGAGCCATCGTCATCCGGTCGGCATTTTCGAGCTGGGCGCACCCGCGGGCGATGACCTGGCCGCGGTCGCCGAAGGTGGCGATACCTCGCTGCTGCAGGAAACTCTCGAACATATGTCGCATGTCGTCGACATACAGAGTTCGGGTGGACTGCTGGGACCGGGACAGTCGGTCACGGTGGTTGTCAGCGCCAGCCATGGCGCCCGCCGCATCAGTCTCGCCTCGATGATGTTGCCGACCAACGACGGTTTTATCGCGCTCGACAGTGTGCGCGCGCCCAGGCACGGTAGCGCAACCTATTTTTCCCCGGGTTATGATGCCGGCACCGAGGCCAATGACGAGCTCTGCGCCAGCATACCCGGGCCGACCTGCGACGGCACAGGTCTATCGCCAGGCGACAACCCGGGCGACGAAAAGTTTGTCCATATTCATCGCGGCATGCACGGGGTCGGTGAACTGGATGCGGCGGTTTACGACTGGCGTAATCCGGTGGCCAAAATCACCGTTACCCGCGTCAGGCACTAATCAGGATATCTGGGCAAAAATCACAATAACCACGGCTTGATTTAGGGGAAGGGGGAATTGACTTCAATTCCCCCTTCCCTTTTTACTGTTTTCAACTTCCAGTTTGGTGACGAATTTATCTGTATCGGCCACCCTGATTGCTACTGAGTAATTAAAACATAAGTAAAATCTTATTCTGAACAGCCCCATGTCAGCGATTAGATTCCCGCGCCATCCTTGATTATTTCTGCCGAGCGCAGATAATCATGCCCGGTTTAAATAATCCGGAACAAAAAATGAACGAATTGCTGTCCCAGACCTATTATCAAAATACCCTGCAGGAATGGCTGATCGGCCTCGGCATTATCGTCGGTTCGGTAGTGCTGGGACGTGCGGTTTACTGGGTTTTCTCGAAAATCGTGCGCACTTTCACCAGTCGTAGCAAAACCGAGTTCGACGACATTATCGTCGATATGGTCGAGGAACCGGTGGTCTTCATGATCATCGCCAGCGGTATCTGGTTCGGACTGCGAACCCTGACGTTGCCGGAACGTCTCGGCGTTGCCATCGGCAATTCCTATCACGTCATCGTCGCGCTGCTGGTGGGCTGGCTGGCGTCGCGCCTGTTCGATGCGCTGTACAAGCAATACCTGATCCCGCTGGTGGAAAAATCCGAAACCGATCTGGACGACCAGCTGGCGCCGATCATCAGCAAGGGCGTCAAGATCATCATCTGGTCGATGGCCTTTATCATCGGTATGAACAATGCCGGCTACGACGTCGCTGCTTTAATCGCCGGTCTCGGTATTGGTGGTTTGGCGCTGGCGATGGCGGCCAAGGATACCGTTTCCAATATCTTTGGCGGTTTTACCATTTTCACCGACAAGCCGTTTAATATCGGCGATCGTATCAAGGTCAGCGGTTTCGACGGCACGGTCAATGAAATCGGCCTGCGCAGTACGCGCCTGAAAACCCTCGACGGCCGTATCGTTACCATTCCGAATTCGACCTTCGCCGACTCGGCGGTCGAAAACGTCAGCTGGGAGCCGTCGCGCAAGGTGGTTTTGAACATTGGCCTGGTCTACGATACCACCCCGGATCAGATCGAGGAGGCGATGGCAACCTTGAAGCAGATTGCAGACGATCACCCCGGCACCGAGGAAGACACCTGGATGGCGTTTAACGCCTTCGGCGATTTCGCGCTCAACATCTGCTTTATCTATTACATCCGCAAGGGCGAGGATATCGGCGCGACGCAAACCCAGATCAATCTTGCGATCCTGAGGACCTTTAACGAGAAAAAACTCGAGATGGCCTTCCCGACCCAGACCCTGATCAACGTCAACGGTTAGTCCGCAACAGGAATAAAGCATGGCAGATAACAGCATATTGCTGGGTTACGCAACCCAGGACAAGAAACAGGGAACGGGCGTTTACCCGGTGCATCTGAACCTGAAGCGCGCCAATCGCCATGGTTTGATCGCCGGCGCCACCGGTACCGGCAAGACGGTGACCCTGCAGGCGCTTGCGGAGAGCTTTTCGCAGCAGGGGGTGCCGGTTTTCCTGGCCGACGTCAAGGGCGATATTTCGGGCATCAGCCAGGCCGGCAAGTCGCATCCCAAAGTCAATGAACGGCTCGAGGCGCTAAACCTGCCGCTGGACCAGTGGCGCGGTTGTCCGACGGTGTTCTGGGATCTTTACCAGAAACAGGGGCACCCGATTCGCGCCACCATTTCCGACATGGGTCCGGTTTTACTGGCGCGCCTGATGGGATTGAACGAGACCCAGGAAGGCATTTTGAACATCGCCTTCGCCGTGGCCGACGACAATGGCCTGCTATTGCTGGATCTGAAGGATTTGCGCGCGATGCTGCAGCACGTTGCCGCCACCGCATCTGAGCTTAAGGCGCTTTACGGCAACGTTTCGTCGAGCTCGGTGGGCGCGATTCAGCGCCGCCTGCTGGTGCTCGAACGCAGCGGCGCGAAGAAATTTTTCGGCGAGCCGATGCTCGAGCTGGATGACCTGATGCGCGTCGACGGCAACGGTATGGGTATGGTCAACGTGCTGGTCGCTAACAAGCTTGTGCAGGAGCCGGCGGTTTACTCGACCCTGCTGCTGTGGCTGATGTCCGAGCTGTTCGAGAACCTGCCTGAAATCGGCGACCCGGAAAAGCCGCGACTGGTGGTGTTCTTCGACGAAGCGCACCTGATGTTCAAGGATACGCCGAAGGCGCTGATCGATAAAATCGAGCAGGTGGTGCGCCTGATTCGCTCCAAGGGCGTCGGCGTTTACTTCATAACCCAGAGCCCGAGCGATATTCCCGACTCGGTGCTGGGGCAGCTGGCGAATCGGGTGCAGCACGCGCTGCGCGCCTTCACCCCGAAGGAGCAAAAGGCGGTGCGGGTGGCGGCGCAGACCTTTCGCAGCGACGACAGTTTCTCGGTGCAGGACGCCATCAGCGAAATGGGCGTCGGCGAGGCGCTGATATCGACGCTGATGGCCAACGGCGCGCCCTCGGTGGTAAAGCGCAGCATGGTCAAGCCGCCGGTTTCCCGAATTGGCGCCGCGCGTAAGGCGGAAGTCTATGAAATCGTGATCGAGAGTCCGCTCGCCGACAAGTATGACACCACCGTCGATCGCGAGTCGGCATTCGAGAATCTGGCCAGGCGCGCCGATCAGGCGGCGAAGGCAGCGGTGGCAAAGAAACCGGCACCTAAACGGCGACACGCGGCGCCGAAGCCGCGCGGGCGACCGCGCCAGGGTATTGCCGAAACCTTTGTCAAAAGCGTCGTACGCAGCCTCGGCAGCCGCACCGGAAGGGCGCTGGTGCGCGGCATCATGGGCTCGTTGTTCAAGGGCAGGTGAGCGGCGCGCAAGCCGCTGCTGACGCCATCAAAACTGGCCGCAACGATGCCGCTAAATCAATCTTGCCGATGAGTTTGAGCCAGATAGCTGCTATCGTCGGCTCTGCAGCACTTTTGCGGGCTCGGGAAAGCGGCAGGTGAACAAATCAGGCAAGTCACAACAAACCCCCACGCGCGAGCGTATTGGCGATAGCGCGTTGGCGTCGCGTTTGCGGCGCGAACTCGAGGGCGAGGTGTTATTCGACGCCTTCAGCCGCGGGCGCTACAGCACCGACGCGTCGATTTACCAGATCGAACCGATCGGGGTGGTGGTGCCGCGCAGTGAACAGGATATCGTGCGCGCGGTTCAAATTGCCGCCGATGAGGGAATTCCGATATTGCCGCGCGGCGGCGGCACTTCGCAGATCGGGCAGACGGTGGGCGAAGCGCTGGTGGTCGATACCAGCAAGTATCTGAACCAGGTGAAGCGCTTCGATGCCGAGGCGCGCTCGATTTGCGTCGAGCCCGGCATGGTGCTGGATCAACTCAACCGCTACCTCAAACCGCATGGGCTTTTTTACCCGGTCGACGTCTCCACCGGTAACCGCGCCACCCTCGGCGGCATGGCCGGCAACAACAGTTGCGGCGCACGCTCGATTCGCTACGGCAACATGGTGCACAACGTAGAGGCCATCGACGCCATTCTGGCAGACAGCAGCAGCGCGCATTTCTCAGATCTAAAACACAGCACGCTGCAGGGAAGCAGCGCCGGGCTGGCAAAAAAAATGATCGAACTCGGACAGCGCGAATCGCACGAGATCAGGCGTCGTTTCCCGGCGTTATTGCGGCGTGTTGGCGGATACAACATCAATGAAGTCATGCAGCTTGACGAGGCTAACCTGGCGCGCTTGCTGGTCGGTTCGGAGGGCACGCTGGCTTTTTTCAGCGGCCTGCACCTGGAGTTGCAGCCGATTCCGCCGCATAAACTGCTGGGCATTTGCCATTTTCCGAGCTTTCACCAGGCGATGGATTCGGCCCAGGATATCGTCAGGCTCGACCCGGCCGCGGTCGAACTGGTCGATCGCACCATGATCGATCTGTCGCGCGAAATTCCGCTGTTTCGCGCGACCGTGGATCGTTTTGTGCAGGGTGAGCCGGACGCGCTGCTGTTGGTCGAGTTTGCCGGTGACGAGCGCGAGCCGCAGTTACAAAAGCTTAAGCAACTGGGCGAGCTGATGGCCGACCTCGGCTTCCCCGGCGCGGTCGTCGAGGCGCTCGACCCCGATTTCCAGGCGGCGGTGTGGGAAGTGCGCAAGGCCGGGCTCAATATCATGATGTCGATGAAGGGTGACGGTAAGCCGGTATCCTTTATCGAGGATTGCGCCGTGCGGCTGGAGGATCTCGCCGAGTACACCGATCGCCTGACCCGGGTCTTCGAAAAATACGGTACCACAGGCACCTGGTACGCGCACGCCTCGGTCGGTTGCCTGCACGTGCGGCCGATTCTCAACATGAAGGACGATAGCGGTGCCAGCAAAATGCGCGCCATCATGGAAGAGACGCTGGCCATCGTCGAAGAGTACAAGGGCTCGCACTCGGGTGAACACGGCGACGGGCTGGCGCGATCGGAATTTCACCAGCGCATGTTCGGCTCGCGCATACTGCGCGCATTCGAGGAGGTCAAGGACAGCTTCGATCCCGCCGGGCTATTCAACCCGGGCAAGATCGTGCGCGCGCCGCGCATGGACGACCGCGAATTGTTTCGCTATGCCCCGGGTTATCGCGTGGCGCCGATCGACACCGCGCTCGACTGGTCGGAGTGGGGCGGGTTTGGCGCCGCGGTCGAAATGTGCAACAACAACGGCGCCTGTCGTAAGGCGAATGTGGGCGTGATGTGCCCTTCCTACCGGGCCACGGGAGACGAGCAGCACCTGACGCGCGGCCGCGCCAACACGCTGCGCCTGGCGGTCAGCGGACAGCTCGGCGCCGACGCGCTGGTTTCCGAGGCGATGTATGACAGCATGGACCTGTGCCTGGGCTGCAAGGGCTGCAAGCGCGAATGTCCCACCGGCATCGACATGGCGAAGATGAAAATCGAATTTCTGCACCATTACCGCAAGCGCCATCGGCTGTCGCTGCGGGACCGCCTGGTGGCTTACTTGCCGCGTTATGCCCCGATCGCGACCCGCCTGGGATTTATCCTGAACCTGCGCGATCGCCTTCCCGGACTCGCCTGGCTGAGCGAAAGATTGTTCGGCCTGAGCGCGCGCCGCAGCCTGCCGCGCTGGCGCACGGATTATTTTGACGATCGTCGGCAAGCTACAGACGTGCCCACGAACAACACCGAAGTGGTGCTGCTGGTCGATACCTTCAATCGCTATTTCGAACCGGAAAACGCGCGCGCGGCGCTGGCCGTGCTGCAGGCGGCCGGGTACCGGGTACGGCTGCCGCAACCGCTCAATGGCGGGCATCCGTTGTGTGAAGGGCGAACCTTTCTCGCGCTCGGGCTGGTGGACGAGGCCCGCGCCGAGGCCGAACGCCTGCTGGCCGCACTGAAGCCATATATCGATCGCGGCGTGCCGATCGTCGGCCTCGAACCGTCCAGCCTGCTGACCCTGCGCGACGAGTTCAAGAGCCTGTTTCCGGGCGACGACAGCGAAGCCCTGGCGGCACAGGCCCTGTTACTGGAAGAGTTCCTGGCGCAACAACAGCAGGCGGGAAAACTGCGGCTCGAGCTGAAACCGTTGGCGCAGACGCACGCGGTCGTGCACGGGCATTGCCATCAGAAAGCGTTTGCGACGATGACCGCGATGCAACAAACGCTGGCGCTGATTCCGGGTTTGACCGTCGAAGTCATCGACGCGGGCTGCTGCGGCATGGCCGGGGCCTTTGGTTACGAGGCGGATCATTACCAGTTGTCGATGCGGATTGGAGAGCTCGGCTTGCTGCCGGCGGTGCGCGCCGCCGCTGACGACGCGCTGCTGATCGCCAACGGCACCAGCTGTCGCCACCAGATTGTCGACGGCGCCCGGCGCGAGGCGGTGCATATCGCGCGCGTGCTGCAGGCGGCGCTGGCCTGAAGTCAGGGAATCACTGCCGCGCGAAAACTTTCGTCAGCAGGAATTTTCTCCCTGGGAAGTGCTCACCGCTACCCGGCCGGGCAGTCGGCCTTGCCGCCTGAAATTCCGATGGGCAGCTGATATCGGATTCGGCAAGCGCGCTTCAGTTGCTTTGGCCTCTTTCTTCGATCAGGATTCGCGGCACTTTTTCGACGCCGCTGACGCCGAGTTTGTAGTGCGTGTGTATTGTGTCCCCGGCCGCTTTCATCGACAGGATTCGAGCGTTCAGGGGGCCGATAAACGGGGACGGCTTCGAGGTCGCTGATTTTCTGACTTTAATGTTGTAAAAACCCCGGGATTCGCCGCTATTGACAATATCCATCACCACATATGGCTGGTAGTCGTATTTACCGGTGTGCAACAGGTAGTCTGGAACCTTGAGCGTCAACTTGCGGTCGAGATCGTAACCGATCACCAGCTTGCCCTCTCCCGCCAGCAAATAAGTCATCAGCCGTCGGGGGCCTTGTGCGGAAGGCACTCTGACCATCCATAGGGAATGCAGATCGAAGACGTCGTCTATAGCCGCCAGCGTTATGCCGTCCAGAAAAAACGTGCAGGCGCCGCCGGCGGTTAAAACCTGGCTGGAGAATAAATCGAGCGGGCCCCATTCGAGCTCGATAGCCTTGCGAATAATTTCGGACAACTCGCTCACCGACGGTTCGATTATTCTGGATGAACCTCCGCCGTCCTGTTCGATGTAAACCGGGTAAAAATCGGCCATGACCTCGCGAACTCGCCGTGTATCCACGGTCTCGTGCGCGTCGCAAAAGGATTCGAATTCCGCTTCGCTGAAAACGGTAGTGGAATTCGCATTACCGCAAAATAAAACCGCGATCACGAAAACAATGCGCGGCGTAAAATCTTTCCAGTGAACCTGGCCTGTCGCATGGTTCATGCTATGGATCCGTTATTGTCCGTCAATTGGGTCAGTGTCGATTGATAATGTATGATTCTATATCAATCGACACTGACCCTTTTGATTTATTGATATCAGGCGCTGGGCAGGCTGCTGCTTTTGGCGTGCTGGGTGGCGACGGCGCCGAGGAAGTCGTTAACCGCGACCGGTTTGCCGAACAGGAAGCCCTGCACGGTATTGCAGCCGAGGCTCTCGAGGTACTCCGACTGGGCCGTGCTTTCCACGCCTTCGGCAATGACGTTGATGCCGAGGCCGTGTGCCATTCCGACGATGGCCGCGACCAGGGCGGCGCCCTTTTCCGAGCGCTCGATTTCAGAGACGAAGGAGTAATCGATTTTCACCGTGTGCACCGGCAGTTCGCGCAGATAGTTAAGCGAAGAATAGCCGGTGCCGAAATCATCGATTGCGATCGATATCCCCTTGTTCGACAACACTCGCAACTTGTAGATGCAGGATTGCATATCGCTCATGAACATGTTTTCAGTGATTTCGATTTCGAGCCGGCTGGGTTTGATGTGCAGGTCCTCGATATAGGAAACCAGGTTTTCCGGAAACTCGTTTTGCCGAATGTCGGTGGCCGACAGGTTGATGCTGACCTTGATGTCGCTTGCCTGGAAGGTTTTATCGCTGAACAGGTCGACCGCCACGCGGTTGAGCACCCACTCGCTGAGCTGATCGATAATGCGGGATTCTTCCGCGTGCGCGATAAAATAGTTGGGCGAGCGCAGTCCCAGCTGTGGGTGGTTCCAGCGCAGCAGGGCTTCGACGCCGACAATGCGATCGCTTCGCAGGTCGAACTGTGGCTGGTAAAACATTTCCAGCTCGTCGTTTTTAATCGCGTTTCTGAGCCCGCTTTCGATCGATATTTTCTCAGCCGCCGCATGCTCGAGCTTGTCGTTAAAAAAGACATAGCCGTTCTTGCCGGAAGACTTCACTTCGTACATTGCCATGTCGGCATTCTTGACCAGCATGTTGATATCGTCGGTATCGTCCGGGAACACCGATATGCCGATACTGACATTGACGTAAACTTCCTTTTTCATCAGATAGAACGGTTGCTGCATGCTGGCGATCAATTTTTGCGCGACCCGTTCCGCCTGCTCCCGCGAGGTCGGTTGCGGCAGTAACAGCATGAACTCGTCACCCCCCAGCCGCGCCAGCGTATCGCCGGTGCGGATTTCGGCCTTCAGCCGTCCCGCTACCTCGATCAGCAGTTGATCGCCGACCACGTGGCCGAAACTGTCGTTGATCAACTTGAAACGATCGAGATCGAGAAACATGATAATCAGGGCTTCACCCGTTCGTTCCGCCTGTTTGATGGCGAGATCGAGCCGGTCGTAGAGCATGGCCCGATTGGGAAGCTTGGTGAGCAGGTCGTGATAGGCCTGGTAGGTGATCATTTTTTCCGCTTCCTTGCGGCTCGAGATGTCACGCGCGACGCCGTAGGTGCCCTGGTAGGTCGCGACCTTCCTTTCCTCGCTGGCATCAACCGCGTAAATACCCATCGAGTTGAGCTCGATCGGGCGGGTCGTGACTTCGAAAGGTCTCGAGGGGTCGGTCGGAATGCACTTCAGGCGCAGTTCGACATTTCGGTTGGAACGGCTTTCGCGTCGGCGTTCGTTGAACACGTACTCCGCTTTCAGACGGTCTTCCTCGACCACGATGTCACTGTAGTGCTTGCCGATCAGATTTGCCTTGTCATAGCCCAGCAGACGTTTCACGCTGTTGTTGACAAAGGTGAATCGGCCCTCCAGGTCCAGTATGTAAATCAGGTCGGGCGAGTTGTCGACCATGTAGCGATGCAGCTGTTCGGAATGTTCAAGGCGGCTCTGGATCTGAGATTTCTCTTCTTCGATACGCGATCTGTCGAGCGCGTTGCGAATCGCGTGCTCGAGTTCGTCGAAGTTATAGGGCTTGCGGAATATGTCATAGGCGCCGAGCCGCATCGCTTCGGTAACCTTGTTAATCGACGCCTCGCCGCTGATGACGATGACCGGCGTGGTGATTTTTTTATCGCGGATAAAGGCCAGCACCTGGTCACCCGACTTCCTGGGCATGTTGAGGTCGAGAATGATCAGGTTGAATTGTCGCTTTTGTATCAGCGCAATCGCCTGCTCACCGTCCTCGGCTTCGGTAATATCGGACCAGTTGGTACTCAGCAACTCGATCAGGCTCGTGCGTGCGCGCTGTTCGTCGTCCACCACCAGGAAGGAAACCGGCTTGTGCAACTGCCGGGAATGTACTTCAGAATCGTTCAGTGAGGTTTCCATATAAAATGCAATAGAATTACTGTTTGGGTGACAAGGGAATCGACACTTCGAACAAAGCGCCGCCGACTTCGTTTTTAACGTATTTAACCTGGCCTTTGAAGGCCCTCAGGATATCGGCAACTACCGATAATCCGAGGCCCCGGCCGGCGCCCTCTTTGATGCTCACCAGGGGCGAGAACAACAACCCGCGGGTTTTGGTGTTGATGCCTCTGCCGCGATCCGAAATGGAAAACTGGGCACATGCTTTGCCGTCTATATTGGCGAAGCTCTGGCTGGAAACCATGATAGCGGCATCGTCGGTTTGTGCCTCGACCGCGTTTTTCACCAGGTTGAGTACGATCTGGCGGAAGGCGTCGCGGGTGATGTCGATCTCGGCGTCATTGGCATCGAGATCCCACATGACCTGAATTTCCCGCTCCTGGCTGACGGATTTCGCATACAGCGGGACGCTGCTCTCCAGTTCGGCGTTCATCATCACGGCCTCGGTCTCGACTTCGCCGCCATCCTTGAAGTTGAGAACGATATTGCGAACCCGTTGAAGCTCCTCCTTGAGGATGCCTATCTCCTTGTCGCTGCCGGTGCCGCCGGATCTTGCGTTGACGATATCGATATAGTTTCCGATTACGCCCAACGGGTTGCTGATTTCGTGAATCAGCTTGTCGATTTCCTTTTGTTCGCGATCGGTCTTGGTGTTACGTCGCCCCTGGCCGGGCATTTGCTTGATCCAGGTTTCGGCGATGTCTTCGAGGTAGCTGGATATAATTTCGGCCAGTTTTTCCAGGTTATTGCGCTGGGTTTTGTGGCAGCCCACGACAAAAGAGCCGATAGCCTGGTCCTCGAAGGCAAGCGGAAAACAGAGCGCGACGTGGTGCTGCAGTCGGTGAATGATCTGACGGTCGGGCACCGGGGATTTCTGATGGTCCGGGCCCTCGGCTTCGATCCACAGCTGGCGTTTTTCGACAAAGCTCTGCACCGCCTGGCTATTGCTGTTTCCGATGGCGAATTTACACAAAGGATCGGTCGGCTGAACCTCGTGCAGGCTTAAAAATTCGGCATCTTCCGGATCCTGGTAGAGCAGCGCCAGGTGCGAGATGGAAAAATACAGCTGCATATCGCGCGAAACCTTCGATAGCAGTTTGGCCGGGGAATTCAGGATTACCGGATAGGTTTCCTCGGCGCTGATAACCTTGATCAGCGAGGCGTCCCTGATCTTGCGCGCAAGCTTGACGGTTTCCTTTTCGATGTCCTTCGATAGCCGATCCTGGGTCAGGCTTTTCGTGCGCGGAAGGGAAATGCCGAGCTTGTTCGCGGTCAGGGTGACCTTGTCGTGAACATGGACGTAGATACCTTTCAGATCTTTTTGCCCGATTAGCGACGAACGCCATTTCAAGTCGGGGGTGCCGACCTCGCACCAGTAGCGAGCAATCTGGCTGGCTTCGGCGACGATGCGGCACAGGATGTCGCCGCCCCGTAACAGTTCTTCGTCTTCGTGATGAAAGCGGACCGCGTCGGCGATCGACGGGCTCAGGCTGGGCCAGCGTTCGATGATGCCGGCGCCGAGCTCGGTATGGCTGATGCCGAACTTGGAAATTTCCTGGGCGATGGTTTCGGCATCGGTGCTCGAATTGATGATCTTGATGTACTGGTCGTGATACTTGGCATCGAATACGACCTGGCCGACATCATGCAGCAGGCCTGCAAGATAGGCATCCTGGGGATACTCGTAGTCCAGCGCAATGGCGATATCCCTGGCAAACACGGCGCAATAAATGGAATCCAGCCAGGCGCTGCAAATGTACTTTTTCTGGGATTCGATCAGGCCGGCAAAGAGTTGCTGGATCGCCGAGGTCGCGACCATGGTCTTGACCTGCTGGTGGCCGATCAGGGTGACCGCCTGCTCCAGATTTTTCAGTGGCTGGTTGATAGCGAAGGCGCCCGAATTGGCGGCCATGATCAGTTTGCTGGTGAGGGCTGCGTCGATGCTGATCATATCGGCCAGCTCACCGAGCGAACTATCCGGGTCGTGGCAGATATCCAGCAATTTACTGAGGACGTGGGGAGGGCTAGGTAGCCTCACCAGTTCCATTGATTCCAGTAGCGATTGTGGTGGACTTCCTAGCTCATACATTACAGAGTTTCTTATAGGTATCTCGGAAGAGTCACGAACCGCCATACTATACTACATTTCCGCGATCGTTTTAGGCCTTGCCGCCAACATTTGTCGGAAATCGCTGGCGAAGGAAGCAGTGCTGCCCGAGAGCTTTACTACGAACGCCATTCGCTTTTGTTACAAGCTACTTTAACTGTCTCTTTTAAGTCTCGGATGCCGTATGGGAAATTGATCGGGCGGTTGTCGATCGGGTATCCCGCAGGAGATAGCTTGCCGCTTAAATTCAGCAATCTGCTCTTAAAAATATTTTAATCCGCAATCGATCCATGAGCAGGAAATGCCCTGGCGCTAGATTGCGCCGGCATCCGCGAGCAATGATCCGCCCTGAACGATGAGTCGGATCCAGGGCTTGTCGGGTGAATCTCTCGCGGGGACGGCGGAGAACGCTGGGGTCGCAGGGAGATTGAAGTATATACCCAGTATTCCCCGCGTTCCCCGTCGTCTCCGCGAGATCCCTTTCCCGGACGCTACGATGTCATCGGCCGCGATAGAGGCAGGCCATCAGCCGGCTTCGACCCGCGCCTGGCGAATGAAGGTCACCTCGTCGATGCCCTGGCGCGGCGGCTGGTAAAATCCCGAGTAATAGTTAAAGGCGTCCCTGACGATTTTCTCGCCCGAGAACGAATTGACGCCGCAACGCTTCAGAAAGGATATCTGGTCGGGCAGGAAATCGCCGCTAACTTCGAGATCGCCGCCGAAACCGAGTTTGTCGCGCAACAGACGCGCCAGGCCGAACACACGGCCATCGGTAAAGGTTTCGATTTCGACGACGATTTTTTTGGCGTCGAGCAGCGATGTCAGCTGCGGGTGGTCGGTCGCCAGGTCGGTAGTAATCACTACAGTGATTTCGTAGGGACCGCCGGCGGGCGTCGTATTGGTGACCACTGCGTGCACCGTCAGCCATTCCTGCCAGCCCAGGATCAATTGGGTCGTATCAGGGGTTGCATTTGATTGGCTCATGAAGATTTCCTCAGTAATGAATAAGCGCCCTGCTTGAAGGGCTCGAGCCCGAGCCGATCCAGAGTTTGCAGGAACGATTCGCCCGTGCGGCGTAGGGCGACATAGGTTTCGACGATACGCTGAATCGCGTCCGCCACGTCTTTTTTGGCGAAGGCGGGGCCGAGGCGTCGGCCCAGGCGCGCATCCTCGCTGGCCGATCCGCCGAGCGTAAGCTGGTACCATTCCTCGCCTTTTTTATCGACGCCGAGCACGCCGATATGCGCGACATGATGGTGTCCGCAGGCGTTCATGCAGCCCGATATTTTGATTTGCACGTCGCCGATATCGTACAGGCTGTCGAGATCGGCGAAACGCTGGTTGATTTCGAGCGCAATCGGAATCGCGGTTGCGTTCGCCAGGCTGCAAAAGTCGAGCCCGGGGCAGCAGATGACGTCGGTCACGGTGCCGATGTTGGGCGTATCCAGCGCGAATTCCTGCGTCGCTTTCCACAGTTCGAACAGGTCCGCCTCGAGCACATGCGGCAACAGTAGATTCTGCGTATGCGTGCTGCGAGCCTCGCCGAAGGAGTAACGATCCGCGAGATCGGCGGCGGCGTCCAGTTGTTCGGCGGTGATGTCGCCCGGCGGCTGCTCGGGCGCTTTCAGCGACAGGAACACTGCGCGGTAACCTGCTTGCCGGTGCACTACCGTATTTTGCGAAAGCCAGCGCTGGAACTGCGGCTTACGGATCAGTTCGAGGTCGCCGCTGGAAGCGGCCAGGCCCTTGACGAAGGGCGGATCGCGAAAATGCTCGGTCATGCGGTCGATCTCGCGCTGATCCAGTTGCAGCGAGGTTTCACGGATATGCTGCCATTCCTGGTTAACCATTTTGCGGAAACGGCGGATGCCGAGCGATCTGACCAGGATCTTGAGGCGCGCCTTGTAAATGTTGTCGCGCCGTCCGAGCAGGTTGAAGACCCTGAGAATGGCTTCGAAGTAGGTCAGCAGGTCGGCCTTCGGCAGGAATTCGCGGATGACGACGCCGATCACCGGGGTACGGCCCTGGCCGCCGCCGACATAGACCTGGAATCCGACTTCGCCGTCCGCGTTTTTCACCAGGTGCAGACCGATGTCGTGCACCTGCGAGGCAGCGCGGTCGCGCGTCGAGCCGGTGACCGCGATCTTGAATTTGCGCGGCAGGAAGCTGAATTCGGGGTGCAGCGTCGACCACTGGCGGATGATTTCGCAATAGGGCCGCGGGTCCTCGATTTCGTCGGCCGCGATGCCGGCGAGGTGGTCGGTGGTGGTGTTGCGGATACAGTTGCCGCTGGACTGAATCGCGTGCATTTGCACCTCGGCCAGCTGCTGCAGGATTTCCGGCGCCTTTTCGAGTTCGGGCCAGTTGAACTGGATATTCTGCCGCGTGGTGAAATGGCCGTAACCGCGATCGTAAGTGCGCGCCACATGCGCCAGCTTGCGCAGTTGCCTGGCCGACAGTTCGCCGTAGGGGATCGCGACGCGCAGCATCGGCGCGAAGCGCTCGACGTAAAGCCCGTTCATCAGGCGCAGCGAGCGAAACTGATCTTCGCTTAAGGCGCCATCGAGAAAGCGACGCGTCTGCTGACTGAACTCGGTTACCCGCTCTTCGATCAGGCGTTGATCGTGTTCGTCATACTGGTACATGAGCCTTCCCCGATATCTGTGCTGTTACTTCGTTGTTCAAAACCATGGTGGTCCTCGCTAAATTCAGTGGTTAAACCGGATTCAGGGGACTGCTTGAACGAAATAAATACACACTGGCCCCTGATCGAAAGATCGGGGAACGGCGGTACTGGATTAAGGGTTTAGAGTGGGAGGTTTAGTTAAGCAGATTCAAACCGATAGACAATAGCCGCCGTTCCCCTGGGTACAGAGGCAGCAGCACATTGACATGGTTTGAATGGCAAACATCGGCCGATGCTAGCAATAGCATTTTGAACTGGCAACCGTTTTTTTAAACGGGTTTCTCGACATGACCCCATAATGCCTGCTGCCAACCTTGCTTGTGTGGGATTACCGACTAAGCTGATGAGATGAGCGCCGAAGCGATATCAGCTGATAAGGGTCCCGAAAAACCGGGAATGAAACACTGGCTTTTCCAGGTCATTCCCCCATTGCTGATGCTGGGCGTGTTTTTAACCACGACGAGCGGGACTTCGCTGGTCTTTCTGGTGGGTTTTATGGCGCTGCCGGTACTGGTTAGTTTCATTTCAATCGTTGTTAAACTGATTTTTTATAAGAAAAGAAAGTACTATCTTGTCAGGCCATCATTAACGATAACGATTTTTATCGTAATACTTGTTATCGCAAACTGGACCTATCGAGTTGCGCTTGAACAGTCCGTCAGTACAGCCAGGACAATTCATCGGCAATGTAATGAAAATGCAATTTGCCCGGAAAATCCCGCTGGTTGGCAGGTAGACGGTTCCAGGATCAGCAGGAATGATCTTGGCTTCTGGTTGAAATACACGGCCTCGTACTACTATGACGAGCAGAGCTTCGAAATACATCTCTACCGGGGTCCGGACCTGGGCGACAATATTACAGGTGGCGTCAATCTCGATTTAAAAGTATCGCCATATGAAGAAGGTTAAACTATTGCCGGAGATCAAAGAACTTACGTTGATCGATTAACCATGGTTTAGAGAGCGCGTGCTGCAAATTTCCCGTAATGTTGCCATCCCCGACGACGAGATCGAGCTGTCGGCTATTCGCGCCCAGGGCGCGGGCGGGCAAAATGTCAACAAGGTGTCGTCGGCGATTCACTTGCGCTTCGATGTCAACGCGTCGTCGCTGCCCGAATTCTACAAAAAGCGGTTGCTGGCTTTGCGTGATCGGCGTATCAGCAAGGAAGGCGTGATCATCATCAAGGCGCAACGGTACCGTACCCAGGAAAAAAACCGTCAGGCGGCGCTCGATCGTTTGCTGGAATTGATCAGGACGGTGGCAGTAGTGCGCAAGGCCAGGAAACTGACCAAACCGAGCAAGCGTTCGCAAACGAAACGCCTCGATCGTAAAACCCGCCACGGCAAAACCAAGCAGTTGCGCGGCAAGGTTACCGATTCGTAGACAAGGCGACCGGGTTGCCCTGCCTCACTACGACCGCGAACCGATATCTCGGATCGCGTAATCCTTTTTAACCGTCTGATGGTTCCAAGATCCCCGCTTGCGCGGGGATGACTCGAGGGGCAGGCGGGGACGACTCGTAGGGCCGGCGTGGATGGCTTCAGGATTTGGCTTTTTTTATTTTTTTGGCGGCCAGATTCCTGATTTTTGCGATTTGCTGTTTTTCCCAGCGCTGGCCCGCCGCCAACATCATTTTGGCTTTTTTCTCGCCCAGCTTCAGCAACGCCTGCTCGCGTTTCAACGCAGCCTTGAGACTATCGTTGAGCACTTCGATTTCCGCTTTGGCGGCGGCCCTGGCCAACTTTATTTCTTCCCTGGCGGTTGCGCGCGCGGCTCTGAGCGTGGCCCTGGTTGCCTTTAAATCTTCGCGCAACTGTTTTAGCAATGCTCGGCGTGAACTGGCGGCAGCCTTGCGCTGTTGTTTCGCAGTATTCTTTTTCACCGCGGTTTTCTTTACGGCGGGTTTTTTGGCGCTAGCGATTTTGGGTTTTGCTGCGGCCTTTTTCTTTACCGGACTGGATTTAGACTCTACGGCAGCTTTTTTCGCTGTTGCCTTTTTGGCGCTGGCTTTCTTTTTTACGGCGGATTTTTTAATCGTGGGCATTTGAACAACCATGAGCGTTGATTAAGGAAACTCCAGAGTACAGAAAACGACCTGGCGAATAAAGCGATGGCTGCCGGTTGGTGGCTCGAGCCGTTGCGCCCGACTGGCGGTATCCAGTTTCATCTGGATTGTCCTGGGTTCCTGGATCCCGCGGTTTAACCCACTACTGTCCGGTTAAAGCTTTGGTCAGAAAGAGGAAAACCTGACGCCCCTAGGCCCTGAGGGTAAAATTGAGGTTGTCGAG
>Ga0224508_10000806_pt1 | contig 29243 bp, 23 predicted proteins | sample SF_Jan12_sed_USG_4_FD_170157 | JGI IMG/M metagenome (GOLD analysis project Ga0224508, IMG submission 170157) | Sediment microbial communities from San Francisco Bay, California, United States - SF_Jan12_sed_USGS_21 | ecosystem: Environmental > Aquatic > Marine > Sediment | place: USA...
TTCCGATCCTTCTTTCTCTGCTGGCCGTCTCGGTGTCGGTTGCCGCGGAACGTCCCTCGATCCCGGAGCCGGCGAAGGCCAACATACGCAACCGCGTCGACCTCGGCTTCAGTCCTGGAATCGTCGTGGGCCTGATCAGCGCTGACGGCACCGACTATTTCAGCTACGGAAGCACCGCGCTGAAGAACGGCGCCGCCGTGAACGAGGACACCATCTTCGAGATCGGTTCCGTCTCCAAAGTGTTCACCGGCCTTCTGTTGGCCCGGTTGGCCGAGCAAGGCAAGCTCGCGTTGGAGGATCCGCTTTCTGCACACCTTCCAGAGAGCGTGACGGTTCCCGAGCGAGGCGACACGCCGATCCGCCTCGTCGATCTCTCGACCCATCGGTCGGGTCTCCCGCGGTTGCCGGACAACATGACCCCGGACGACATGCTCAACCCGTACGCCGATTACACGATCGATCAACTCTACGCGTTCCTTTCGGAGCACGAGCTAAGACGGGATCCGGGCGACGCCTACGAATACTCGAACCTGGCGGCAGGATTGCTGGGGCACGTGCTGGAGTTGAATACCGGCAAGAGCTACGAGAAGCTGGTCCGAGGGGCGATTGCGTCAAAACTGGGCATGAAGAGTACGACCGTCACGTTGTCCCCGAAGATGCTCGCACGTGTGGCCAGGCCCCACACCTACGACGGGAACGAGGTCAAGCTCTGGGATCTGCCGGTGCTGGCCGGAGCCGGCGCGATCCGATCCACCGCACGGGACATGCTGGCGTTCTTGTCCGCCAACATGGGTCTTCGAGACACTTCCTTGAACGCCGCCCTGCAGGTGAGCCGGAAGGAGCGCGCCGATGCGGGATCTCCGAACATGAAGATCGGCCTGGGATGGCACATCCTGGAGGTCGACGATCGCCGGGTCGTGTGGCACAACGGGGGCACCGGTGGACACCACTCCTTCGTCGGTTTCCGGCAGGACGGCAGCCTCGGCGTCGTCGTGCTGGCCAATTCCTCCGACTCCATCGACGACATCGGCTTGCACTTACTGGACTCGAGCATGGAGATGGCCGAGCGCAAGCCACGACGGAAAAAGATCCCGCTGTTCAAGAAGGACTGAAGATCGGCGAGGCTTCGACTAGATGCCGTCTGACGCGGGTCCGTATATTCGGAACAATCGGGAGGAAACATGAACCGTCGAACCGATTTCCCCTTACCCCAGCATGGCGCCAGCCCAGCCACCGTGCTGATCGCAATTGCCACCGCAACAGTCGTTCTTCTGGTCGCGATCCACTCGATTGCCGTGTTGCGCCGCAACGGTGTTCGTCGCGCCTGGCAAGCCACGCTGGGTTCTCTCGAGGACGTCATCGAGCGCTATCCGAAGAGGGAAGCCAACGCTATCGCTCTGGATATCGAACGGCGCTCGGCAAACCTGGGCATTGATGTCGTCCCGCGTTTCGTCGAGGATGAGGCCAGGCCCGGACCGGATCCGGGCCGTGTCGAGGCATTTCATCGAGTGAAGAGCACGGTGTATGGGAGTTTCCTGAAACCGCTTCTCGAGCATCCCAACCTTGGCGATGTCGGGGCCCCACCGGAAGAATTGTTGAGTTATCTGCTGCGGAACGCCGGCGAACTAGGCGCGCTCCGGGGCCAACTGAACAACGATTCCGCGCCGCTCTGGGAGTCCAATATTTCCAAGTTGAGCTCCGCGCCGATTTCCAATCTCCTTGGCCAGCTCGATCTGCACAAGCTGATGTTGAGCGCGGCGCTTGCGAGAATCCACGCCGGCGACGAGGCAACCGCCCTTGAGTATCTCGACGCTTCGTGGCAACTCGCCGGTTCTCTGCGCGATTCTCCGATCCTCATCAATCAACTCGTATTGATCGCGGTGACGCGGACGCAGATGGGTGTACTACGTCACGTTGGGGACGCACCCGAGACCTGGAGGGATCGCCTCAACTTCGACCACCGCGCAGCCTTCCTGCAGTCGATGAAATACGAAGCTTGGCACTGGCTGTACGTGGAGAATCTCGAGGACAACGCATCGATCTGGCAAAAGGCTCTGGGCCCGGTAGTCGGACCGATCATGACGTACAGCGTTTCCGACGTGAGCGATTCATTCAGAAACCGAATCGAGAATCTGGAGACCGTCGAGGCCATCTGTGACTACGATTTGACGGCACAGGAAGCCGACTTGAACGTTGGCGGCCCGAAATGGAATCCAATCTCGCAGATCGCGATCCCCAATCTCGCTTCCGCCGTCGATCGCCTCGCCAGCCTCGAACTGGATCTGGAAATGACGCGGCTGACGCTCGAAGCCAAATGGGCTCGCCGATCCAATGCGAGTGGGTGGCAAGATGAACTTGTCGGAGAACGGGCGTCGACAACCTGTCCCAACGACACCTGGCAGACGTCGGTTGCCGGCGAGGGGATTCGCATCGGATTCTCACGCGAAATCGCGTGGCCGATTTCCGGCCCGATCTTGCCGACCCACGCGATCATCGACGGTACCTAGCGGGGACGGTCTCCAAGAGCGCTCAACCGCTGCCGCAGCGCCTGAGGCAAGCGACACGCCTTCCCCTCGGCATCGACCGCACCGTGTTCGGTGAAGCCGGTAGCCAGAAGTTGATCCGTCTCCTCACGTAACACTTCGTACTCGAACCGTACTCGAGCGCCACCCAGCTTGACCAACCGGGTCCGCACACACAGCCGGTCGTCGTAGCGGGCCGCGGCGCGGTATTCCGCGCCGACCCCGATGACCGGAAAGAAGATCCCCTCTTCGTCCTCCAGTTTTCCGTAAGGGCAGCCCGCGTCACGCATCCACTCGGTTCGGCCGAGTTCGAACCAGGTCAGGTAGTGACCATGCCACGCAATACCCATCCTGTCGGTTTCGGGGTAGCGAACGCGAACGCTTAGGTGGCCAACAGGCCCATGCTTTCCGCTCTCGATCATTTGCCAACCGTGATGGGGACAGATTTATTTTTCTCTAAATAGATCTGTCCCGCCGCTCCTCTAAATAGATCTGTCCCAAGAACGAAGCATTCGAACTGGCGGAGAGGGAGGGATTCGAACCCTCGGTAGGTGTGACCCTACGCAGGTTTAGCAAACCTGTGCCTTAAGCCACTCGGCCACCTCTCCCTGGATTGTGGACCGCGGGATTGTAGCGCAGGGCCGAGCGGGGTCAAATCCGGCAAACCGGCTTGCTACACTGCGGTCGAGTCACCCCTGCGGAGGGATGGGTGAGTGGTTGAAACCACCGGTCTTGAAAACCGGAAACCGCAAGGTTCGTGGGTTCGAATCCCACTCCCTCCGCCACCATTGGGGACGTGTACGAAAGTGGGGTTTCAGGGACGCTTCAAGTTACCGCGACGACGTAGGGTGTCCCCGAAACCCCGCTTTGGTACACGTCCCCTGCCTTGGCTGGGATGCAGGGATTCGAACCCCGATTACACGGTCCAGAGCCGTGTGTCCTACCATTGGACGACATCCCATCCGTGCGAGGCCGGGATTATAGGAACGCGCTGTGTGAGAATCAAGGTATGCGCGCGCAGCTCCTGACCGAGCCGGCTCCGATCGCGTCCGGGCCGCTGGATCTCTGCGACCATCCCGATCCCGAGCCGGGGCCCGGCGAAGTACGCCTGCGGATCGAGGCCTGCGCCGTCTGCCGCACCGATTTGCACCTCGTTGAGGGCGACATCCCCGCGGCCAAGCTCCCCGTCATCCCCGGTCATCAGATCGTGGGCACCGTCGAGCAGACGGGGTTCGAGGCGCGCAGATTTCAACTCGGGGATCGTGTCGGCGTCGCCTGGTTACGGCGCACCTGTCAGCGCTGCGACGCCTGCCGGCGTAAGCAAGAGAACCTGTGCCCGCATTCCGAGTACACCGGGAGCCACGCCGATGGCGGGTACGCCGAGTCTTGCGTCGTTGACGAGCACTACGCGTACCCGTTGGGCGATACGTTGTCAGCCTTCGAGACGGCGCCGCTGCTGTGTTCCGGCATCATCGGTTACCGCGCGCTGCAACGGACCGAACTCTCTCCGGGTGAACGCGTCGGCTTGTTCGGTTTCGGTTCCTCGGCTTGTCTCGTGGCGCGGCTCGCACGTCACCGCGGCAATCCGTTCTATGCATTCTCCCGGGGTGAGGGTCGACGGGCCGAGGCGAAGCAGCTCGGCGCCGAATGGACGGGAGATCCGACGGAGAGCCCTCCGGAACTGCTGGACGGTGCGATCGTATTCGCGCCGTCGGGGAACGTCGTCCCTCCGGCCCTAAGGGCGATCCGACCGGGCGGGCGCGTCGTGCTCGCCGGGATCCACATGAGCGATCTGCCGTCGCTCGACTACGAGCGCCATCTGTTCCACGAGAAAACGCTGACCAGTGTCGAGGCAAACACGCGAGCCGACGGCGAGGCGTTCCTCGAAGAGGCTCTTGCGGCAAAGATCCAACCGCGCGTCCAGGTGTTTCCGTTGGAGCGCGCGAACGAAGCGCTGGCGGCACTCGCGGGCGGCGAACTCGAGGGCACAGCCGTGCTCGATTGCCGTTGAGGGGCGGTCAGACCCCGCGGTTGAGCGCTTCGATCGGATCCAGCTTCGAGGCCTGAATCGCGGGATACAAGCCGAACACCAAACCCACCAGGGTGCAGACCGAGACGGCGACGACGGGTGCGACCAGCGACCAGGCGAAGGGCCAACCCGAAAACGAAGAAATCGAAAGCGCCAACCCAAACCCGATCACGATGCCGAGCAACCCGCCGACCAGCGAGATCGTGAACGCCTCGATCAGGAACTGGCGGCGAATATCGTGGCGGGTTGCGCCGATGGCCCTGCGTATCCCGATTTCTCTCGTCCGCTCGAGCACGGTCGCGAGCATGATGTTCATGATCCCGATACCGCCGACGAGCAACGATATCCCCGCGATCGAGGACATCACGATGTCGAAGATTTTTTGCGTTCGCTGGTGTTGTTGCAGCAACGCCTGCGGGACGATCAAGCGATAGTCCACGATCCCGCCGTGGCGCGTTTCCAGCAGGCGCGAGAGCGTCGTTGCGACCGAGGCGATCGACTCGCGGTCGCGGACCTCGAGGTGGAACGCATCGAGTTCGTTCTCCATCGACCTGAAACGGAAACGGTTCCGCGCGGTCTGCAACGGGACATACACCTTGTTTTGAGGGCCCGAGAGTTGGACGCCCTGGAACTCTTGATCGGTCAGTTCGGCAGGTTTCAACACACCGACCACGTCGAACCACAGATGGTTGACCTTGAGTCGTCGCCCCAGCGGGTCCAGCGTGCCGAAGAGATCGGCCGCGACCGCCGACCCGATCACGCAGACCTGGGCAAACGCGGCTCCGTCGTCGGCATCGAGGAGACGGCCACTGCGTGTCTCCAGATGACCCATGCGAAAGTAGGCCGGCTCGACGCCGAAGACCTGGCCCTCGCTGGCGCCGGAGTCCGCGAACAACCCGAAGACGTTGATTTCCTTGACGCCGCTGTAGTCCACGACCTGCGGGAGCGTGGCGATCGAGACCTCCAGATCGCGAATATTCAAGCCCAGCGAGTCCTCGCGGATTTCCGTCAGCTTTTCCTCGGACTGGATCTCGGCGCGCACAATGACGTTTCGTAGCCCCAGCGAATCGATCATGCGCAACGCTTCCTGTTCGGCGCCCTTCCCTATCGCAAGCATGCTGATGACCGCACCGACGCCGAAGATCATCCCCAGCAGCGTCAGCAACGTACGCAACTTGTGATGCGTGAACTCCTCGAGGGCCTGGAGGATGCCCGTTTTCCAATCCATCAGCCGGCGTCCGTCGGATCGACCAGAGCGATCGACTCGCCCGCGTTCAACCCGGTGGAAATCACCGTGCGGCTGACCGAGCGCAGCCCCAGTTCCACCGGACGCCGTTCGAAACCGTTGCGACCGGCGACAAAGACCGAGGGGGTCCCCTGCTCCACGAAGATGGCCTGGTTGGGCACCGTGATGACGTCCTCGTCATGGGCGACTTCGATGATCACATGGACCTGGCTGCCGGGTTTCATCCTCGCGGTGTCCGTTTCGGCCAACGTGAGGACGACCTCGAAGTACTTGACCGGGCTCTTCTCCTCGATGGCGTTGGCGACGGGTTGGATCGCCTTGACGGTACCCCGTGTCGAGCGACCCGGATGCGCGTCGAGCAGCACTTCGGCTCCCAAACCCTCCGCGAGCCCCGCCGCCTCGGATTCCAGCACATGGATCTTGGCTTCCATCTCGGCGAGATCGGGGAGTTCGCCGAGCGACTGCCCGGACCAAAGCTCCATCCCGATGCGGACCTTCTCGCCCTGCCAGGTCTTCCCGGCGATGAAGAAGCCCGTGTGCGGCGCGAGAATTTTGAGTTCGAGTTTTTGTCCCTCGAGCTGCTGGATCGTGACTTCCTGGGTCTGGCGCTGGAGACGCAGGATCTCCATCTCGGTCTTTTCCTTGTCGCGTGCCCGTTCGAGCTGCTCCTCGAAATGCGCGATTTTGGTCTCGATGAGTTCCATGTTGATCTGGGCGTCGATGATCGCGTGTCGCGAAAACAAGCTCTCGTCGGTCGGTGCGATGGCCTTCGCGTCGTCGTACTCCTGGGCCAGCAACGCCAACTGCCCCTGGATCGTCTGCAGTTCCTTGCCGGTTTCCTGTTTCTTGGCCTCGAGTTGGAAATCGAGCTTGCGTAGCCGGTTCCTGAGAGTGGTCAACCGCTTGTCGATGCGGTCGGCGTCGAGCTGTGCGACCAGTTGGCCCTCCTCGACCGGGCTACCGTCGGCGAGCACCCAGGCGATGCGTTGGATGCCGCGGAGCGTGGCAGGGATCTCGATCGAGGTCGAACGCGCGGCCTGCAATTCGCCCAGCGCTCGGGTCTCGACGTTGAAGGAAGCCGGCTCGACTCGAACCAGCGGAACCTTCGGCGATGTCGAAGTGCACGCGAGGCACGCTCCGAGAAGGATCGCCGCGCCGCTGCGCTTCATGACCTCACCCTGACTCGATCTCCGGCGAGCAGGCCCTCGATGACGACGACCGCCCCCTCCCACCGCGGTCCCAGGGTGACGGGTATCGTGTGTTTGGATCCGTCGCGCTCGACCCGAAGGACCGGCGCTCCATCGATGTTTTCCACGGCGGATTCCGGCACCTGAATGACCGGTTGCCCGTCGGGCGCCATGATCTCGACTCCCGCCGCCATCCCCGGTCGCATTAGCTCCGGATCCGGTTCGTCGACGTGAATCACGACATCGAACACCATCGTCGGAACGTCCGCCGACTTCGTGTGAAAGAGTTTGCCGAGCCGCACGATCCGGCCCTCGAATACTCGATCGGGATGGGCATCAAGGCGCACTTCGACACGTTGATCCTTTTCGACGTACCGAGCGTCGCGCTCGGCGACCTGGGCGGAGACCTCCATGCTCGACAGATCCGCAATCTCCATGATCGACCTGCCGCCCCAAACGGTCTCTCCGACCTTGGGTTTTTCCCCGCTCCAGTTTTCGACGTGCACCACGAACCCGGCCCGTGGGGCCGTCACGGTCAGGGCGGCGAGGCCCTCCTGCAATTGGCCGATTTCTCGTTCGTATTCGGCGACACGGTTTTCGCCCGAACGAATCATCGACAATCGATTGGCTTTCTGCGTTTCGATGCGCAGGTCGATCAGGCGCAGCTCTTCCTCGGCGAACTCCCGATCCAACTCCAGTTTTTCGAGCTCGATCCGGGCCTGAAGCGTTTTCGGGACGGCCAGTTTTTGTTGGATTCGGGAAGCACGCGCGTGCGACTCGGCGCGTTCGAGAACCATCTTCTCGAGTTCCGTTTTTTGCTGAATCCTCGTGCGCTCCAACTCGGAACGCGCCGTGTCCAGGCGCGAGCTCACCAATTGAAGGCGTTCGCTCAGCCTTTGACCGTCGAACCCGAGAATCGGTTGCCCCTCGGCGACCTCCTTGCCCTCGGTTTCCAGCGAAGTGATCGTGAAATTCCACATCCGCTGGATCGGCGGGCACCCGATGACCGCCGTGTCGGCGGAACGCAACTCACCCGACGCGCGAATACGTCTGACGAACGGCGCCTCGGTGACGTCGATCCAACCATCGGAGCTATCCTCGACCCCGAGCACGGATCCGATCGAAACCGCAAGCGTCCCCAGGGCGCCGATCGCAACGACAAGGAACCATCCGCGCCGCGTCATGACCCGCTCCCCGTCGAAGCCTGAATCTCGCAGCGAACCGACATTCCCGGACGCATGTAGCTCGGGTCCGGCTGGTCCAACGAAATGCGAACCCGGAAGTACGAGGCCCGGCCCCAGGATTTACGCTGCTCCCCCGCAGCGGCCACGGAGGAAACCCGGCCGGCGAGCGCTTCCTCAGGGTAAGAATCCAGCGTCATCGAAACCGGCCGGCCAACCTCCAGGAGCGCGACCTCGGACTCTCCGGCCCAGGCTTCGACCTCGATCGTCGTGAGGTCCGGGATCTGCGCGACCGGAAGCGTCGGTTGGAGTCGGTCCCCCTCGACGACCTTGCGACCCATCCAGGGGTGCACTTCGTGGATCACGATTCCGGCGCGGGTCGCGCGGAGGTTCAACATCTCGAGCTCCTCGCGATAATCCTCGTAGTCCCGTTCAAGCTCCGATATCTCGATGTCCAGTTCGGCGATTTTGGAACGTGTGGCGGCATCGTGATTGAGCAGCGTTAGCTGGGCGTCCTCAAAGGCCCGCCGCTTGGTCTCCATGTCGAGTTGGCGTTTGCGGAAGTCCGCGCCCTTAAGCACATCCTGAGGCACATCCGCGTCGATCCTGGCTTTGCGATACTCGACCTCCGTCCGTTTCAGCGCGAGTTCGAGATCCATTCGGGTCAATCGCGCGGCTGCTTTTTGGTTACCTCGTTCATGTTCCTTGTTAAACAGTTCGTCATCGGCCTCCTGAAGACTGTTCTCGGCGTTCCCGGGATCGAAAACCGCGATTGAATCGCCGATCTCGACACGCTCCCCCTCGGGAATCAACCACTTCACGGTAGCCTGCCAGTTCGAGGTCACGGGGACGGAAAACCGTTCGGCGTCAGCCGCGCTCAGCGACCCCGAAAGCACGACGACTTCGTCGGCGGCGTGCGCGAGACCGCAGACCAGCAACAGCGGTAGTACGATGCGCCACGAATCATGCACGTGTGTCCTCCACGATCTTGCCGTCGCACATGCGGATCGTGCGCTCCGCGACGGCGGCGATGTCTTCATCGTGAGTCACCATGACGATGGTGTTGCCGCGGGCGTGAAGCTCGGCAAACAGTTTCATGATCTCGGTTGAGGATTCCGAATCGAGGTTCCCGGTGGGCTCGTCGGCGAGGAGCAGTGCCGGGCGGTGCACCAGGGCACGGGCGATCGCAACGCGTTGCCGCTGCCCCCCCGAGAGCTGATTTGGACGGTGGTCCGCCCGATCGGAGAGCCCGACGAGCGCCAGCATTCCCCGTGCGGCTTCGGATCGTTCCCGCGGCGCGACCCGCGCATAGACCAGAGGCAGTTCGACGTTTTGTAAGGCCGACAAACGTTCGAGCAAATTGAAGCTCTGGAACACGAATCCGATTTCGCGGTTGCGCGCGGCTGCGAGGGCGTCGTCGTCCATCGAGCTGACGGTCTGGCCGCGCAGCACGTAACGACCCTGGCTCGGCGTGTCGAGGCAACCCAGCAGGTTCATCAAAGTCGACTTACCCGATCCCGAAGCCCCCATCACGGCGACGAACTCCCCGTGGTCGACGACCAAGTGCACATCGTCCACGGCGCGTACTTCGTGAGAGCCCATGCGGTAGACCCGCACCAGCCCACTCATCTCGATGAGAGGTGCGACGGTCTGGGCGCGGACGGCGGACTCGGCCATGGATTCCCCTTGCTAATGAGTCTAGTACGCGCGAGCCCCGCGCGGCGTCTAAGATTCTAGCCTGGGTTTGCTAGACTTGATTCGGGAGGGCGTACCGCGAGTGTCCGAACCTGTTGCACTGGTCACCGGTGCGGGTGGCGAGATGGGCCACCTGCTGATCCCCGCATTGCGCGAGCGGGGAATCCGGGTGATCGCGCTGGACCTCGTCCCGCTCGGCGATGCGATTTCGGAGCACTGCGTCGAGACCATCGAAGCCAGTATTCTCGATACAGACGTGCTCGCCGATCTGTTCCACCGCCATCCGCCAACCTACGTGTTCCACCTGGCGGCCGTGCTTTCGCGCAAGGCGGAGATCGATCCCGAGCTCGCCCACCGTGTCAACGTCGGAGGGACCTACAATCTTTTCAAGCTGTGCGAGCAACCGTATGCCGAACGCCCTATACGCCTGCTCTTCCCCAGCAGCATCGCGGTCTACGGGCTACCCGACCGCGATCTCAAGAAAACGGTCGGAGCGATCAAGGAAACGGAGTGGACCGTCCCGCACGGCGTCTACGGTTGCACGAAGTTGTACTGCGAACTCCTCGGCGCGCATTTCCAGCGCAGCAACGGGACGCCCGATTTCCGCTCGATCCGGTTTCCAGGATTAATCAGCGGGGACACGTTACCGACCGGTGGGACCACCGACTACGCCCCCGAAATGATCCATGCCGCGGCGCAGCACAGACCCTACAAGAGCTTCGTGTTGCGCGACACGCGCTTGCCGTTCATGACCATGCCCGATGCGATCGACGCCCTGATGCGGCTGGCGCTGGCCGAGCCCGATCGGCTCACGACTCGCGCCTACAACATCCGCGGGTTCAGTTCGACCGCCGCGGAGATCCGCTCCGAAGTGCTGAAGCACTATCCCGAGGCCGAAATCGGTTTCGAACCCGACCCCGTAAGGCAATTGCTTGTTGACAGCTGGCCCGGGGACGTCGACCACTCGCTGGCGCGGCGGGATTGGGGCTTTAACCCCCGACACGGTCTGTCCCAGGCGATGGCCGATTATCTCGTGCCCGCGATGAAGAAGCGCTACGCCGCGGCCGCGAGTAGGTAGCAGCCGAGTTACTTAACGAGGCTACCGACCGCTTGCGTCAGCACACGGCGCACGGTATCGACCTGTAACGGCTTGGACAGGATGCGGTTCGGCAGTCCATCGAGAAACTCGAGCGTGTCCTCGCGAGCCAGATCCCCCGTCGTGAACACGAAGCGGCTCAGGAGATCGGGATGCTCCTCGGCGGTTCGTTCGTACAACTGCCGGCCACTGAGTTTGGGCATCCGTAGATCGGTCACGATCAAGTCGTATTCGAAGTCGTCCTCGGACAGGCGGTTCCACGCCTCCTCGCCGTCCTGGGCCAGCGTCACGTCCGCGCCCGCTGCGCGCAGGACGCGATCGTAAATGTCGAGCAACCCGGGTTCGTCCTCGGCGACGAGCACACGGAGTCCGTCGAGCGCCGCGCTCGCAACCGAGTCGGGGCGTTCAGCGGGGACCGCGACGGGATCCTCTTCGTCGACGATCGGCAACACGACCCGGAAGCATGTCCCCGTTTCGCCGCTGCGCACGAGTTCGATACGACCGGCGTGCTCCTGAACGATGCCGAACGACACCGAAAGTCCCAGACCGGTCCCCTGCCCGTAGTCCTTGGTGGTGAAGAATGGGTCGAACACGCGATCCCGAACGGCAACCGGGATTCCCGGTCCGGTGTCCTGCACCTCGAACCACACCGCGGTGTCTTCCCTCCCGCTGCGTAACACGATTTTTCCGGGCGATTTGGTGGATTCGATCGCGTGTTCCGCGTTGTTCAACAGGTTCAGTGCGACTTGCTCGATCTGATGAAAATCGAACGAGGTCTCGCACAGCGCTTCGTCCAGCTCCAGAGCTGTCTCGATCTGCGACGACAGTAGATGGTACGACTTGAGGTCCAGGACCTTTTTGAGACAGTCGTTCACGTTCTGGCGCTTCTTCTCCGGCGCATGTTCGCGCGAAAACGAAAGCAGCTTGAGAACGATCTTCTGGCAGCGTTGCGCCGATTCAACGATGCGTTCGAGATCGCGGCCTTGATCGGGCTCGAAACTCGCTCCTCGCAACAGTTCGGCATACCCCATCACGCCGGCCAGCGGGTTGTTCAATTCGTGCGCCACGCCGGCGATGACCTCGCCGAGGCTCGACAGACGTTCCGCCTGGACGAGACTCTTTTCGACGCGACGAAGTTTCGTCACATCGCGCCCGATCCAGACTCTTCCCGCGGGGGCTCCACCTGCCGCACAGAGAGGCGCGCCGGTCAGGCTGATCTCCGCCTGCCCGCCACTATCACGGCGAACAACCACATCGGATGGCCCGACCTGAGGATTCGCCGCAACACCGACGAATACGCTTGCGGCATCGCGGAGCACGTCGTCGAGCGTGCGACCCAGCGCGCGACCCGACGGCAGTTCGAACAGCTTCTCCGCGACGCGATTGAACTCGGTGATGCGGTTCTCCTCGTCGCAGGCGATGATCACATCGGGCGAGCCATTGAGGACGCGGCGAAGTTTCTCCGCCGTCTCCCGATGGCTCGACGATTCCTCGCTGACTTCTCGGTAAAGCATTGCATTCTTCAGAGCGTTGGCGGAGGCCCCGGCCGCAACGGTGCAGAAACGCAATTCGTCCGGCGTGAAGGGTCGTCCGGCACGCCCGCGCACGAACAGGGCGCCGATGACCTCGCGGCCGAATAGCAGCGGCACCACGAGCAGCGCTCGGTAGCCTTTTTCAAGCAGGATGGTGCGCACCCCGGCGACCAGGGGGTCGTTCTCCACGTCGTCGATGACGACGGGCTCGCGGGTGTCCAGGGCGCGTTGCACTTCTGGATAATCCGCCAGGTCGACGGCAAGCATGTCCACGTCGGGGTGGCCCTTCGAGGCTACGACGAAACAATCGCCCTTGTGTCGATCGAAAAGGAGAATCGAACAACTGTCGGTTTCCATCAACTCGCCGACTTGTTTGACGATCCGGCGCATCACCTGGCCGATGTCGAGGCTGCTTCCGATCGCCTCGGCGATGCTCAGCAACGCCCACTGCTCGGTGACGTTCGCCTTGGCCGTACCTAGCGGGCGGGCGCGCTCGGCCACATGCTCACCGAGTTTTCCGAAGGCCAGGCCCGCCGCCAGTGTCATTGGGATAACTTGCCAAGCGAACTCGAGCGCACCGACCGACGCGGTGTAGATCACCGCGATGGCGCCGGCAGCAAGCAGCGTTTTACGAGCGTCCGAGACCAACGTCGCGACGAAGACGACGGAGAATAACGCGAGAAAACCCGTTGCCGGGATGGCCCTGGCGCCGAGTAGAGCCAGGCCGATCGTGGCCGCATCGAGTGCGAACAAGTAGCCGCGCGTGACCCAAAGCTCGAGCCGCTGCGGTTCGTAAAAGTGCAGGGCCAGTTGGGTCACCAGCACGGCGCAAACCAGACCCAAGGCCCATTTCCCACTGGGCACCCCGGCGATCACCGCCGCGAGTACCAGGACGAGCAGAGGCCAGCGCCAAAGCAAGATCCGCGTCATGCTTTATTTCTCTCCATGGATACATTGATGTAATTACAATATTACATATATATATCTCAACAAAACATATAGCCGCACCGGCGAGAGGCAAGGCTGGTGGGCTATAATTCGCAGCCGTTTGTGCCGCTATCGTCTAGGGGTTAGGACAGGTGGTTCTCAGCCATCAGACCGGGGTTCGATTCCCCGTAGCGGTACCAGGAAAGCCCTCGAAAGAGGGCTTTTTTTTAGGACAGAGGATCGCGCTCGGCTAGGCAGGCCAGGATCTCTAGTTTCTCCGCAATGCGCGTTTCCGGGCACAGCCGGTGCAGGATGCTGACGACGTTGCGGCGAACGTCATCGACCCGATCGGTGGTCAACCGTTCCTCGATCACCTTGCCGACGTAGAGATCGTCTCCGAGGCTGATGATGCGCAAGTACGCCGGATCCTCGCCCGATACGTACTTGCGATCCGGCCCGCTCACCGCCTCCAACTGGCGGCGCAACCCGGTATCCAGCTTCAGACCGATAAACAGCTTGTTGTGATCGGACAGTTCCAAACTCTTGCCTCTTCAGCGTCTCGGCGAAGGTAGCACGGTCCTGGTGCCGTACTGCCAACATAGTTGGACAATCAGGACAAGTCACCCAAATCGCCGGAAAGCCGTCGCAACGAGCAGCCGCTAGCCCATCAAGGCCAAGACCTCGTCGGTCCTGCGAAGCATTTCTCGGCGGTCGCCTCGAGTTTCGACGTTGAGCCGGATCAGCGGCTCGGTGTTCGACTTACGAAGGTTGAACCGCCAGTCCTCGAAATCGATTCCCACGCCATCGGTGTGGTCGACCTTGAGCGCGGCGGCGGCGTAGTTTCTCTCGATCGCGGCCAGCGCAGCGTCGGCGTCCTCGACCCGGCGGTTGATCTCGCCGGACGCGGGGAATCGCTCGATGCGATCCCCGATCAACTCGCCCAGCGACCGCCCGCTACGCGAGATCATCTGCAGGACCAGCAACCACGGGATCATGCCGCTGTCGCAGTAGCTGAACTCGCGGAAGAAGTGATGCGCCGACATTTCGCCGCCGTAGGCCGCGTCTTCCGTGCGCATGACCTCCTTGATGAAGGCGTGACCGCTCTTGCACTGCACGGGAACTCCACCCGCCCGTTCGACGATTTCGACGGTGTTCCAAGTCAAACGCGGGTCGTGGACGATCTTGGCGCCGGGGTGCCGTTCGAGCACGCTCTTGGCCAGCAGCCCGACGATGTAGTAGCCCTCGATGAACTGGCCATTCTCGTCGAACAGAAAACAACGATCGAAATCACCGTCCCAGGCGATGCCGACGTCGGCGCCGTGCTCGACGACTGCTTCCGCCGTGAGTTGCCGGTTTTTCGGCAGCAGCGGGTTGGGGACGCCGTTGGGGAAACGGCCGTCGGGGTCGTGCAGCAGTTTCACGAACTCGAACGGCAGGTACGGTTCGAGCTGATCGATCACCTGCCCGGCCCCGCCGTTCCCGGCATTGACCACGACCTTGAGCGGTTTCAGAACGTCGCGATCGACGTAACCCATCATGTGTTCGACATAATCGGCCGTAAGGTTGGCCAATTCGACCTTCCCGCCACCCGGCGTGGGACCGAGATCGTCCGCGAGTATGCGGCGCTCGATCTCCATCAGACCGGTATCGGAACTGATCGGACGTGCGTCCTCCCGAACCAGCTTCAAACCGTTGTAATCCGCCGGATTGTGGCTCGCGGTGGTCATGATCCCGCCATCCAACCCGAGGTGAAACGTGGCGAAGTAGACGTGCTCGGTACCGCATAGACCGAGATCCACCACATCGGCGCCCGCAGCGTTTAGCCCGGCGATCACGGCCGTTGCGATCTCGGGGCTGGACAGCCGGATGTCGTGCCCGACGGCCACCCGCCGAGCGCCCGTGAACTGGACGAAGGCCCGGCCGATCTTCTCGGCCATCGCGGCGTTCAGTTCCGATGGGACCTTCCCACGGACGTCGTAAGCCTTGAAACTGGCCAGATGCTCGCTCACGCTCCTCCGATCTCCACGATCCGCGGCAGCGGAGTATAGCCGAAGCCCCTTCGTCCTGGCTCGCAGCCGGCCCCCGGTCTGCGATATCCTGACCTCTCGCAAAGCCGCTGAGGCGATGCTGGAGGTCGATCGAATGGGCAGGCCGGAAACTCGAACCGAGTGCGACTCGATGGGAGAGATGGAGGTGCCCGCCGACGTTTACTACGGCGCCTCGACGCAGCGAGCCGTGCTCAATTTCCCGATCAGCGATCTGCGATTCACGCGCCGGATGATCCGCGCCCTGGGCTTGATCAAGTGGGCTGCCGCGAAGACCAACGCCGGGCTCGAGCGGCTCGACGCGAAGCGGGCCAAGGCTATCCAGCAAGCGGCGCTGGAAGTCGCCGATGGGAAACTCGACGACCAGTTCGTCGTCGACATCTACCAGACGGGTTCGGGGACGTCGTCCAACATGAACGCCAATGAAGTGATCGCGAATCGCGCCGCGGAGATTCTCGGCGCGGCGCGTGGCGCGCGGGACGTCGTGCACCCCAACGACCACGTCAACTGGGGGCAGTCGTCCAACGACGTGATCCCGACGACGATTCACCTATCCGCCCTGATGGCCATCGCGGAAGTTCTTGAACCCGGGCTCGAGCGGCTCGAGAAAGCGCTCGGTAAGCAGAGTAAGGCGCTCCGCGATGTCATCAAGACCGGCCGCACGCACCTGCAGGACGCGACGCCGATCCGCATGGGCCAGGTCTTCGCCGGTTACGCCGGCCAGATCGAACGCGGGCGCCGGCGTGTCGAGCAGGCCCGGCAGGAACTCGTCGAGGTGGCACTCGGCGGGACCGCGGTGGGGACCGGTCTCAACACGCACCCGGACTTCGCCGCGCGAGTCTGTGCAGCGGTCAGCGAACGAGCCGGGGTCACGATCCGCGAGAGTGAAAACCATTTCCAGGCGCAGGCGACGCTCGACGCCGCAGTCGCCGCGTCCGGTGCGCTACGCACGCTCGCCGTCAGCCTGATCAAGATCGCGAACGACATCCGGTTGCTGGCGTCGGGCCCGCGCACGGGTCTCGGCGAGCTGACTCTTCCGGAGGTGCAGCCGGGTAGTTCGATCATGCCCGGGAAGGTCAATCCGGTCATCGCCGAGTCACTGATCATGGCGTCGGCGCAAACGCTGGCCCACGACCAGGCCCTCGTCCAGGCCGGCGAGTGGGGCTTCTTCGAGCTCAACACGATGCTCCCGATGGCGGGCTACAACCTGATCCAATCGATCGAAACGATGGGCAATGCTGCGTCCAACTTCGCCGAGCGTTGTATCGACGGACTCCAGGCCACCGACCGTGGCGCGCAGATGGTCGAGCGGGGTCTGGCGATCGTGACCGGCCTCGTTCCGCTGGTCGGTTACGACCTTTCGGCCGAGATCGCCCACGAGGCGGCGGCCAGTGACCGCACGGTGCGCGAGGTCGCGCGAGAGAAAACCGACCTGAGCGAGGCGCAATTGGACGCCGGACTCGATCCGTTCAAGATGACTGCCCCGTCGAAGTAATCCGCCGATGCCGGTCCCCACACCGTTTCATCCACGTACATCCGGTCTGTGCCAGAGCCTTCTGTGGAAGGAGTGGTCGGGGTATTACGCGGTCCGTTCCTACGACACCTGTCACGAACGCGAGTACTTCGCGCTCCGGCACGCCGCGGGTTTGATCGACGTTTCTCCGCTGTTCAAGGCCGATCTACGCGGTGCGGACGCGGCGGCGTTGCTCTCACTCGTCACGGTGCGCGACCTGCGAAATCTCCGCGTCGGCCGGGTGACCTATCTTTGCTGGTGCGACGACGACGGCAAGGTCGTCGATGACGGGACCGTGACCCGATTGGCGGACCGGCATTACCGGCTGACCGGGAACGGTCCGCTGGGCGCGTGGCTCGCGCGCTACAGCGACGGTTTCGACGTGCAGATCGAGGATACGACCGAGGTCTATGGAGCGCTGGCTCTCCAGGGCCCGATGTCGCGCGCGATCCTCGTCGATGTCGCGGGCGCGGGAATCGAGAGACTTCGTTTTTTCAGGAGCATGTCGGGGCGGATCGGCGACATCCCGGTGGGCATCACACGCACCGGTTACACCGGTGATCTGGGCTACGAGGTGTGGGTCGAACGCGACCACGCGGTGGCGGTGTGGGACCGCCTATTCGCCGCCGGAAGCGGTTATCGGCTCCAACCGGTGGGGCTCGATGCAATGGATGTCACGCGAATCGAGGCGGGGTTCGTGTTGTGCGGCGTCGACTACTTTCCCGCTCATCACTGCCTGCTCGATACACGCAAGTCCTCGCCATACGAGATCGGGCTCGGCTGGGCGGTCAAATTGGATCGCGAGCCGTTCGTCGGACAACGGGCTTTGCGGGAGGAGCAGGCGCGCGGGGTCGTCTGGAAAACGGTTGGACTCGAGTACGACTGGGACGACTACGAAGAGTTGTTCGCGAGCTATGGGCTCCCGCCACACGTGCCATCCGCCGCATGGCGCGACGCCGTCCCGGTGTACGATCGGCGTGAGCGACAGATCGGACAGGCCACCAGCGGAACGTGGTCGCCATTGCTCAAGAAGAACATCGCGCTGGCAACGCTGAGGACCGCGCACGCCGAACCCGGCAACCGCGTGCGGGTCGAGGTTACCGTCGAGTACGAACGCCGCACCATCGGAGCCACCGTCGCCCGCACGCCCTTCTTCGACCCGCCACGGAAAAAGACATGAGCGCGCATCCCCGGGCATCGCGCTACGACGCGATCGTGATCGGCGGCGGCCACAACGGGCTGACGGCGGCAGCCTACCTGGCGAAAGCCGGGCGCAAGGTACTCGTGCTCGAGCGACGGCACGTTCTCGGCGGTGCCGCCGTCAGCGAACAGCTTTACCCGGGGTTCACGTTTTCGGTCTGTTCCTACGTCGTGAGTCTTCTGCGGCCACACATCGTCCGCGAACTCCAACTGGCACGGCACGGGCTGGAGATCATCCCGCTGGATTGTTCGTTTCTGCCGCTCCCCAACGGCGATTCCCTCGCACGCTGGAGCGACGGCGAGCGCACTCGGCGCGAGGTCGCGCGTTTCAGCCCCCACGATTCGGAACGCCTGGGCGAGTTCGGCCTGGCAATGACGAAGTTGTGCCGGTTCGCTAAACAGATCATCGACAACCCCGCACCGGACCCGGCTTCGTTGGCGCCTCGCGAGTTGCTCAATTTGCTGCGACTCGGTCGCTCCATGCGGGGCGACCCGACGGACCTTCGCTGGCTCAACTTCAAGTTGTTGACGACCAGCGCTGTGGACTTCCTGGACCTATGGTTCGAGTCCGACCAGCTCAAGGCGCCGATGTCGGTCAGCGGCATCATCGGAACATTCCTCGGCGTGCGCTCCCCCGGCACGGCCTACGTGTTGCTGCACCACTACATGGGAGAGATTGACGGAGCGTTCCGCGCCTGGGGCTTTTCCAAGGGCGGTACGGGTGGCGTCAGCATGGCGATCGCGCGAGCGGCGCGGGCTTTCGGTGCCGAAATCCTCGAACAAGCGGCGGTCGCGGAGGTGCGCGTGCATGGCGGAAAGGCCCGCGGTGTGGTGTTGGAAAACGGCGATACGATCGACGCTGAAGTCGTCGTATCCAGCGTCGACCCCAACCGCACGTTCCTACAACTCGTCGGCGAACGTCACTTCGACACCGAGTTCGCCGATCAGATCAAGCGCTTCAAGCTACGCGGTAGTTCGGGCAAGGTGAACCTGGCGCTCGATCGCCTGCCCGAATTCTCTTGCCGTCCCGGCGACGGGCCCCACCTGTACGGAGACATCGCGATCGCCCCGAGTATCGACTATCTGGAGCGCGCGTATGACGAGGCGAAGTACGGAGACTTTTCACAACGCCCGTACATCAACGTCGTGATCCCTTCGCTGGTCGACCCGTCGGTCGCGCCGCCGGGAAAACACGTGATGTCCTGCTTCGTCCAGTACGCCCCCTACGACATCAAGGAAGGGGCGGAACACTGGCCGCAACGACGCGAGGCTCTCGGCGACGCGGTCGTCGACACTCTCGCGGAGTACATCCCGGGGTTGAAAGAGTCGATCCTCTACCGGCAGGTCCTCACGCCGTGGGATCTCGAACAGGAATTCGGCTTGACCGAGGGAAACATCTTCCAAGGCGAACTCAGCCAGGAGCAGTTGCTGTTCCTCCGTCCGGCCGCGGGTTGGGCGCGCTACCGCACGCCGATCGATGGGTTGTGGGCCTGCGGTTCGGGGACCCATCCGGGCGGCGGAATCATGGGCGCACCGGGGGAGCTTGCGGCCAAGGCGTTGCTCGCATCGAGGAGGCTGTGAGTCGTTACGACGAAATCGTGATCGGCGCAGGCATCGACGGCCTGGTTGCAGCGACGAGTCTGGCGCTGGGCGGCCGGCGAGTCCTCGTCGTCGAACGCGCCGGGCACGCAGGTGGGCGCTGCGGCTCGCACACGTTCCATCCGGGCTATGCGAGTCCCGGTTTACTTTCCGACACGGCCGCGTTCCGGCCGCTTCTCGCGAAAGAACTCGATCTCGAGCGCTTCGGCCTGCGACGGAACGAGAGCGCGGAACGTTGCGTCACGCTGTTGGGCGGTGGGGCAACGGTCGATCCGGCTGAAACGAGCAGCCCGTGGCACGCGTGGCTCGGGGAAGTCGCTCCGATCATCGAGGGATTCCTCGACGAACCGCCGTTGGAACTGCTGCACCCGGAACGGACGCCACTCGACGACTTGTTGCACCGGGGTTTCGAGATTCGCCGCCTGGGGCGAAAAACAATGATGGAGTTCCTACGCGTCCCACCGATGGCGCTGGCCGATTGGCTCCGCGAGTCGTTTGATGACGAGGCAATTTTGGCGGCTCTCGCCGCGCCGGCGTTGATCGGGACGTGGCTCGCCCCGCGATCCCCCGGTAGCGCTTTCAACCTGCTTTTCGATGAGATCGCGGGTTCGACCCAGGTCCGAGGTGGAACCCCGGCGCTGGTCGACGCTTTGCTCGCCGCGGCAACCGCTGCCGGAGTCGAGTTTCGTTACGACAGCGAAGTCGAGCGGCTCCACGTCAAAGACGGAGTCGTCAGCGGCGTCGTGCTTAGCGCCGACGCAACCCTGGAATGCGAGCGCGTGGCCGCGTCGTGTAACCCGCGTCCTCTGATGCTCGACAAACTTCCTCCAGGACTGCTCCCGTGGCGGCAACGCCGACGCTATCGCGCCTATCGCTGCCGGGGGACGACCGCGCAACTCCTGTTGGCGCTCGATGGCGTCCCACCCGCGCTCGAGCAGATTGAGTTCGCGCAAACGGCCGCCTCGCTCGATGAGATCGAACGAGCGTTCGATGCGATCAAATACCGGATGTTCAGCGATGCTCCGGTCCTGTGGCTGCACCTGGCCAGCCGCGATGCGCCGACGCTCGCGCCCGCCGGCGGGGCCGTGCTTTCAGTATTGATCCATTACGTACCGTACGACCTGGACGGTGGCTGGACCGATCAGGCGCGCGAACGACTCCACGCTGTGACGATGCGCCGGCTCGAGGATCGCGTTCCGGGAATCGGAGCCCGCATCGTGGGTTCGCAGCTGCTCGACCCGACGGCAATCGAGCGCCGCTACGGCTTACCTGGAGGACAGATCCACCACGGTGAACACGCTTTGGACCAGTGGCTCGTGCGGCCCGATCCGCAGGCGGCCGCTTATCGAACGCCGCTGGCGGGGTTGTGGTTGTGCGGCGGTGGGAGCCATCCCGGTGGCGCATTGACCGGAGCCCCGGGAAGATTGGCGGCGCGTGCGATGCTGGGGCACTGATGTCGTTGCCGATCGTCCACGTCTTCGATGACGAAGAACAACTCGCCCACGGCGCAGCCGACGCCATCGTTTTTGCAGCCATGCAAGCGATCGCGCGACGCGGACGTTTTCACTGGGCGGTCGCCGGTGGTGGGACGCCCAAACGCACGTACGGCGTCCTGGCGTCGGAACCCCACCGTGCGCGTTTCCCGTGGGACCGTTTCGATGCATGGCTCGGAGACGATCGCGTGGTGCCCAGCGTCGATCCGGCGAGCAACTATCGGATGGTGTTGGAACACCTGTTCCGCCCAGCCGAGGCAAGTCCCCTTGCTTTACACGCATTCAATACCGAGCACCCCGACCTGGGCCACGCCGCGCTCGAGTACGCGGCACAACTCGGAGCAGCGTTGCCCGCCGATCCCCACGGCGTACCCGTACTCGATCTGGTGCTGCTGGGACTGGGCGCCGACGCGCACACGGCCTCGTGGTTTCCGGGATCGAATTTCCCCGACGATCTTTGGGTCGCCGCGATCGATGAGGAACACGCGGGCTACCGGCGTCTGACTCTGACTCCGACGATCGTCAACGCCGCGCAGCGTGTCCTGTTCCTGGTTTCCGGTGCCAACAAGCAGGAGGCGCTTCGGCGCGTGTTCGACGAACACAAGAACCCTCGATCGATTCCCGCCCAACGGGTTGCACCGAAGGGTCCACTGATGTGGATGATCGACCGAAGTGCCGCGGGTCAGTTTTTTTCGGACTGAGCGGCGATCTTCTTGATGACCTTGCGCGCGTCACCCTCGAGCCCGGTCCCGGGGTACTCGTTGACCACGCGATCGAGATAGAAACGACCCTGCTCGAGATCGCCCGATCGCACCATGGCCTCGCCGATGGCCAGGAACATGTCGCCGGTCTTGGATGAGTCGGGAAACTCGCCGAGGGCGTTCTGAAAACGTTCGATCGCCGACGGATAGGCCTCTTTCTTGAGGTAGAAGCGACCAACGTTCAGTTCGTGTTCGACGAGGCGGGCCTCGGCGAGGCGCCGCATCAAGCGGGCGGCAACCGCGTAGGTCGCATCGGGGTAGCGTTTCTCGACGGCATTCAGGTCGCGGATCGCCTGAAACGTCTCCGTCTGGTCTTTCGAGGGCGCGCTGACCTGGCTCAACGAACAGATACCGGCCTGATACAGGGCGTAGGGCGCCAGCACATGGTCGGCATAGAGCGTCACGAAGTCGAGATACAGCGCCCTTGCATCGATCAGTGCGATGTCGTTGTTCTGGTAAAACGTCGCGTCCGCGGTGGTGATCCGAACGAGCGGTTCCAGCAGCGCACGGTCCTCGCCGAGACGGTAGTCGATCCTACCGAGTAGCTCGACGGCGTGACGCAGATTGTCGCGTTGAATCTCGTCCCGGGCGATCCGGTATGTCTCGCGCGGGGTCAGCAGCCGGTCATCGACCTCTTTTTGCTTATTGCCGGCGCAGCCGATTGCCAGACCGGTGAGCATGCCGCATGCGACCAAGGCGATCGTGACTCGTTTCAATATTCCGCTCCGTGCTGACGGCGAGCGTGCGTACAGTTAGCAGGTTCGTTCGCGTTCCGCCAACTCGGCCAATCGCCGCACCATTTGCTCGGTCGTCCCTCGAATATCTTCGGAACCAAAGACGGCCGACCCGGTGACGATCATATCGATCCCGCATGCGGCGACTTCCGCGATGTTGTCCACCGTAACACCGCCATCGATTTCGAGCCGCACATCGGGAGCTTCGCGGTCCAGCCGTTGTCGTAATGTGCGGGCCTTTTGCAGCACCGACGGGATGATCTTCTGTCCGCCGAATCCAGGATTGACCGACATCAAGAGAACGAAGTCGATGTGTTGGAGTATTTCGTCGAGCGCACTTAGCGGCGTGGCCGGGTTCAACACCACACCCGCCTTCGCTCCGCGCTCACGAATCCGGTTCACCGTTCGGTTTAAATGCGTCGCCGCTTCGACGTGAACCGAAACCATATCCGCTCCCGCATCGAGGAAGTCATCGACGTGGCGGTCGGGCTCAGCGATCATCAAATGGCAATCGAGCGGCAGGTCCGTCGTCTTGCGCAAGGCCGCGGTGACGGCAGCGCCGATCGTGATGTTGGGCACGAAGTGGCCATCCATCACGTCGATGTGGATCATCGCCGCGCCGCCGGCTTGAGTCTCCTGGACGTCGGCACCTAGACGGGCGAAGTCCGCTGAGAGAATCGAGGGTGCGAGTACGGCAGCCATGTTTCGGTTCCCCTTTTGCGCTACTGCGCAACCGTCAGGTCGACGACGTCGTTGGTTCGAACCGGGTATCCTGGCAGCGGCAACTGCCCGACGACATGGCCGGATCGGCGGCCGCTCATGCTAACCCGTCGCACGGCCCCGCGGCGAAACCCGTTTTTCAAAAGCCAGTCCTCGGCGCTCGGGCGGTCCAGCCCGGTCAGATCGGGCATGACCCACAGGCGGATCTCTCGGCCCGTCGAAACGAGCCGGTGTACTCGGCTCGCGGGGACGGCCGGAGTTTCCGGCTCCGGAACCTGCGCGATGACGTTTCCCGTGGGGACGCTCGCCGAAAAGATGCGGGTCTCGTCGCCCGGTACGAAGCCTCCCTGCTTGAGTTCTATCTCGACGGTGCGCGATGCCTGCCCGACCAGATCCGGGACGGCGAGGACTTTGCCGCCCAGACTCATGACCAATTTGATCTTGCGTCCGCGCCGAACCGAAACCTCGGCAGGCGGCGCTTGTTGAAGGATGCGGCCCGAGGGAATGGCGAGGTCGTTGCGCTGGTCCACCACCTGCAAGACGAGTTCCTGCGAGGCGACCTGGCGCGATGCGGCTTCCAGGGTCATCCCGGTCAGATCCGGGACCTGGACTTCGGTCGAGCGCATCTCGACGCGCATCGCCATGAAGAACGACGCCACGAAGACGACGCCCATCAATGTCAGGCCGCCGCCAACCCACACCGTCCCCATCAACACGCGGCCCCAGCGGCCCGACGGCTTGGGAAACGTCGGCAATTTCAACCGAATCTTCACGATCGCAACTCCAACGCGGCAGCAAAGAATCCATCCAGGCCATCACAGGCGGGATCGGTGCGGAGGAATCGGTCTCGACCGATCAGCGCACGCGCCGAAGGGGGTAGCTCGTCGCTCGGATCGACCGGCGCGAACCTTGGAAACCGTTCGAGGAAAGATGCAATCACTCGTTCTCCTTCCTCGGGTTCCATCGAACAAACCGAGTAAACCAAACGGCCACCCTCGGCCAGCAGGCCGGCTGCCCGTTCGAGCAACCGTTCCTGCCTGAGCGAGACCAGCTTAATCGCCTCGGGGGTCAGACGCCAACGAATCTCGGGGTGCCTGCGAAGAGTTCCGGTCCCGCTGCACGGTGCGTCGACCAGGATGCGATCGAACGGCGCGGCCACCGGCGGCGGCGCCGTCATGTCGGCAATAAGCGGCAACACCTGGACCAGTTTGCACCGCTCGATGTTCCGTACCAGCCGCTTCATCCGTCCGGCGTGCCGGTCCACCGCGACCACGCTGCCGTGGGTGCCGGCGAGGTTCGCCAGATGCATGCTCTTGCCTCCCGGCGCGGAGCAAACATCGACGATCCGCATGCCGGGCTTCACTGCCGCCAACCGCGAGACGAGTTGGCTCGCTTCGTCCTGGACCCAGCACAAACCCGCAGCCAGCGCCGTTCCGGGGCTCCCGGAAAACACCCGAAGGCTATCGGGGACGATCCGACCGGGCCGTGTGCGGCATCCGTTGTCGGACAGCGTGACAGCGAGCCGTTCCGTGCTGATCTGGGCCAGGTTGGGGCGCAGGGTCGTCCGAACCGGGCGGTTGTTCGCTTCGAGCAGGCGGATCGCCGCATCCCATCCGGCGCGTTCGACGAGTTTTTCGACCCACCAGTCGGGATGCGAGCTCCAGACCGCCCACGACCCGATCGATCGATCGACCGGTCGCTCCGGGAGAGCGGCGGTCCCGTTTCGTGCCACGCTCCGCAAGACACCGTTGACGTAACCCACCGCGCGATGCCGCCGCTGCCGGATGGAATCGACGGCGGCGGATACGGCGGCGTGGTCGGGGATCCTGTCGAGCGCTAGCAGCGCGTAAGCCCCGACCCGCAAGGTCGCGAGGACAAGACCGTCGAGACCGTCGAGCGGACGGTTGCTGGAGTGTTGCAGCGCCACGTCGAGACGGCGCTTACTGCGCAACACACCGAGCACCGTTTCGTGCAGCAACGCGCGGTCCCGCCGATCGGAGAAGCGTTGCTCGTGCGTTTCGAGCAGCCGTGAAGCCCATGCCCCCGAGCGCTCGACGCGATCGAGGATCTCCGCTGCCGTTTGACGGACATCGGGAGCGTCAGTGCGCCGGGACTCGCTCAAGCTTTTCCCCCAGCACCAGTTGCCGTCCATTGAGCGCGTCGGCCGTGGGCATCGCGCGCCGTCCCTCCGGTTGCACTTCGAGCAAGCGAAGGACCGTACCGCCGCGACACACGAGCGCGGCGCCGGCGCCGCCGAGATCGATCAACCGTCCAGGTTCGTCCACGGCGGAACCGGCAGGGGGATCGTCCAACGTCTCGGCACGCACGAGGCGCAGACGGCGATCGCGATGCTGCAGCCACACACCGGGCCACGGATCGAAGCCGCGAATTCTTCCCACGATGAGACGCGCTTCGAGCAGCGCCGGATCGACCCACCCGTCTGTCCGTTGAAGGATCGGGGCCAGCGTCGCTTCGTCGTGTACCTGGGGCTGCGGCCGGATCGTCCCCGCGGCCAACGCTTCAACGGTGTCGAAAAGAACCCGTGACCCGATGCCGGCCAAACGGTCGAACAACTCCGGCGCGTGCTCCCGCGGCTGGATCGGGACCGTCTCGGTCAACAGCGTGTCGCCTTCATCCAGGCGCTCGTTGATGAGCATGGTCGTGACGCCGGTGGTGCGATCACCGTTGGCCAGCGCCCACTGGACCGGGGCCGCACCGCGGTATCGCGGCAGCAGCGAGAAATGCAGGTTGACCGCACCCATCGGTGTTTGCTCGATCAATTTCATCGACAGGATTCTGCCGAACGCGACCACGACCAGCAGATCGGGCCCGCATGCGCCGACTCGCTCGCGAAAGCTGCGTGTGCGGATCCTGACCGGCTGCTCGAGAGTGAGCCCGGTTTCCAACGCGAACTGCTTGACGGCCGGGGCGACGGGTTTGCGCGAACGACCGACGGGCCGATCGGGTTGCGTAACCACGAGAGGGATTTCGTAGCCGGCGTCGACAAGCCGGCGCAACGGGGGCACCGCGACCACCGGAGTTCCGAAGAAAACGATCCTCACTGTGCTGAAGCCGCCGCCCAGTCCCCGGCCTTGATCCGTTTACGGATCTTTCGTTTTACGATCTCACGCTTCAGACCCGAAAGATTGCGTAGGAACGTGTGACCGTCGAGGTGTTCGCACTCGTGCTGAATCGCCCTGCCGAGCAACCCCTCCGCTTCGAGTTCGAACGGCTCGCCGTCCAGGTCAAGCGCGCGCACACGAACACGAAAAGGTCGTTCCACGTCAAAGACGATGTCGGGGAAGGACAGGCAACCCTCTTCGTCGAGGTGCAAACCTTCGGTCTCGAGGATCTCGGGGTTGACGAGGATGTGCAACATCCCCTCTTCCTGGCCGACGCTGAGGTCGATGACGCAGACCCGTTCCGTCCGGCCGACCTGGTTGGCGGCCAGGCCGATCCCCGGCGCCGCGATCATCGTCTCGGTCATGTCGGCGGCCAGCTGACGCACGGAATCGTCGACCCGGTCCACGGGCGACGTGGGCTTGAGCAGTCCCGGATCGGGATAAAGAACAATAGGAAGAAGGGCCATGGCGACACCGAGTTTTTCACCGGGAACGTACCATACTCAGAAAGTGTCTCCGCGCGAGGACAGCGATTCCAGGAAAGAGGACAAGGCGAGCCCGAAGAGCCCCGGTTTTGGGGGACCCCGGCCACGCCAGGGTGGCACGAAGCGTGCAATTCCTATGTGTGGATCTGCGGTGGGCGACGATTGCTCCACCGGAGGAGGGATACGAATGAAACAGCACTTCCGATTGGCTCTTCTAGCACTTGCGTGTGTCCTCCACGCCGGGGCCGCGATCCCCGTCACGGCCCAGGAGACCGAGGCGCTGGGCGACGACTACGTCGCCGGCGATTTCGGACGCCTGCTGTTTCAAGAAAACGGCGTCACGATCCGCCGGGCATCGGTGGAAACCGACCCGTCTCTGGAACGGGTCTCTGGTTTGAACGCTCCCATCTTCCCCGGCGACGGCGTGATCACTGCTTTCGACCAACGCGCCGAGATCCAGCTGGCGGGAGGGTCGCTGGTACGCATCGATCGTGCGACCGACCTGACTTTTCTTGCATTGCCCGACCCGTACGCGGAGGTTGCCGACAACACCGTGCTCCAGGTCGAGCAGGGCGTGATCCGTATCAACGCCCTCCTCACCAGCGATTCCGAATTTCGTATCGATACACCCGCGGCGACCGCTTTCCTAACCGACGACGCGGACGTCCGTGTCACCGTTGAAGACGACGGCGCGACGCGCGTTGCCTCGTTGCGCGGGGTCGTCGAGGTGACGGCCAACAATGCTTCCGTTCTGCTTCGTTCCGGGACCAAGACCATGATCTATCCGGGCGAAACCCCGGAAGCCGCGGTTTCGTTCAATACCCTCCGCGCCGACGGTTTCGACCGTTGGGTCGCCAAACGCGATGCCGAGTGGCGCGAAAACGAACGCTACGCCGACAATTCCGAGGCGTACGACGAAATCCCCGACGAAGTCCGTCCCTACTACCGTGAACTTTCTTCCCACGGACGCTGGGTCTACGCCGATGATTACGGTTGGGTTTGGTACCCCGACCGTGTGGCGAACGACTGGCGTCCGTACTACGACGGCTACTGGTCCTACGGCACGCGTGGATACTTCTGGGTTTCGCACGAGCCCTGGGGCTGGGCGCCGTACCACTACGGACGCTGGGGTTATATCGGCAGCAGCTGGGGCTGGATCCCCGGTCGTGTTTTCGGCGGCGCATGGGTCGCCTGGTCGTGGGGCTCGGCGTATGTCGGCTGGAGTCCGCTGGGCTACTGGAACACGGCTTATTGCGGTTCGCCCTTCGCCTACAACTACGGGTATTACGGTCCGTCGTGGTCGTTCGTCAACTATTCGAACTTCCATTACCGCAGCTACCGACGGCACGTGGTTGACTGGAGACACTTCGACGGGGACTACCTGACCGACACGGCGGTGGTCACGCGGCCTCCGCGCGTCAGCCCGCGCGATCTTGCACGATCCGCCACGACCCGCGAGCGGGCGGTCAGAGAGACTCGCGCGGACCGTGTCGCGCACCTGCGCCCGGTCGATCGGGAAGTCCGCAGCTCGCAGAACAATCTGCGCGGCGTCGAGCGACGCCTCAAAGCCGAACGTGGTTCGCGAGCCGCCGCGGTGCGTGGCCGCTCGGGTTCAGCGGTGGACTCGCGTACGCGAAAAGGGATCTACCCCGATCGCAACCCCGCCACACGCACAGGTCGCAGCGATGCGTCCGAACTCGCGCGTCGGGAAACCACACGTGGTGGCATCGTGCGACGCGGCGATTCCGCTAACACCGGCCGCAAAGCGACAACCAGCCGTTCGGCGGCACGACCGTCGCAGGGCACGCGTGGCTCGTCGTCGGCCACGAAGGAACGGACCGCGACGCCGCAGCGCCGTATGCGCGACGTCTACGAAAGCATGTCCGGCCCGCGTTCGACGCGCGAGCGTCGCGCCGAGCCGTCGGCGAGTTCTTCCAGCGGCCGCACGCCCCGTAAAGCGACCAGCCCGCGGGCTACGCCACCGTCTCGGCGGCCCGAGGCCAGTTCGCCGCGCCGCGGGTCGAGTCGACCCCAGGCGACTCCGCCGAGCCGTAGCTCGAGCAGACCGAAAGCGAGTTCGCCCAGCCGCCCGAAGGCCAGTCCGCCGAGCCGTAGCTCGAGCAGACCGAAAGCGAGTTCGCCCAGCCGCCCGAAGG
>Ga0224508_10000807_pt1 | contig 29212 bp, 25 predicted proteins | sample SF_Jan12_sed_USG_4_FD_170157 | JGI IMG/M metagenome (GOLD analysis project Ga0224508, IMG submission 170157) | Sediment microbial communities from San Francisco Bay, California, United States - SF_Jan12_sed_USGS_21 | ecosystem: Environmental > Aquatic > Marine > Sediment | place: USA...
ACTGCGAAATCGTCGCCTTCCTTGATCAAACCCATCGCGATACCCGCAACCGGCGCCTTCAGAGGTACGCCTGCATCCATCAGTGACAGGCTGGCACCACAGACACTGGCCATCGAAGAGGAGCCGTTCGATTCGGTAATCTCCGATACGACTCGAATAACATAGGGGAAATCGTCAAGATGTGGCATTACTGCAAGTACGCCACGCTTGGCAAGGCGGCCATGTCCAATCTCACGACGCTTGGGCCCCATCACACGACCGGTTTCACCAACGCTGGAGGGTGGGAAATTGTAATGCAGCATGAAGTTTTCTTTGTAGGTGCCTTCGATCGCATCGATCAGCTGTGCGTCGCGTCCGGTACCGAGGGTAGTAATCACCAGGGCCTGGGTTTCGCCGCGCGTAAACAGTGCTGAACCATGGGTGCGGGGCAGTACACCGGTACGTATCTTAATCGGGCGTACGGTTGAGGTATCGCGTCCATCGATACGCGCCTCACCCGCAATGATGCGTCCACGCACCAGGGACTTTTCGAACTTGCCAATGGCAGTGCGTACATCGCCTTCCGCCGGGGAATCTTCGGCATCGCTAACCAGCGCTGCGACGATATCGTCACGAATGTCACCCAGCTTGTTTTGACGCTCCATCTTGTCGGCAATTGCATAGGCCTGCGTAATCGCCGCCTCGCCCTGCGCTGCTACTTTCTGCACCAGCGTTTCATCGGTTTCCGGTGCCTGCCATTCCCAGGTTTCAACCTGCGATTCAGCGGCAAACTCTTCGATTGCCTGGATCGCGTTCTGCATTTGCTCGTGACCAAATACCACCGAGCCCAGCATCACCGATTCGGACAGGCAGTTGGCCTCCGATTCAACCATCAACACAGCATTCCTGGTGCCTGCAACAACCAGGTTCAGATCCGATTCGACAAGCTGGCTGGCGGTTGGATTGAGGACATATTCACCATCTATGTAGCCGACGCGAGCCGCGCCGATCGGACCGTTAAACGGAATTCCGGATATCGCCAGCGCAGCCGAGGTTCCGAGTAGCGCCAGGATGTCGGCATCAACCTCGGGATTGCTCGAGACGACGTTCGCCACGACCTGCACTTCATTCATGAAGCCTTTAGGAAAAAGCGGACGAATGGGACGATCGATCAGGCGACAAGTAAGCGTTTCTTTCTCGTTTGGACGGCCTTCACGCTTGAAGAATCCACCCGGGATTTTGCCCGCCGCGTAAGTCTTTTCCTGGTAATCAACAGTTAACGGAAAGAAGCCTCGGCCTGGATCGGCGGTTCTGGATCCGACCACGGTTACCATTACGACCGTATCGTCCATGGTTACAAACACAGCACCGCCGGCCTGGCGCGCTATTTCTCCGGTTTCCAGCGTGACTTCGTTCGCGCCGTATTGAAATGTCTTTTTAATTGGGTTCACTGGTTTCTCACTTTATTAACGACGCAATCCGAGTTTTGCTATCAAATCTTTGTAACGCTGCTGATTCTTGGATTTCAGATAATCCAGTAAATTGCGACGCTGGTTAACCATCTTCAACAAGCCGCGGCGTGAATGATGGTCGTGAATATGCTGTTTGAAATGCTCGGTCAAATGACCGATCTGGTGCGACAGCAGCGCAACCTGCACTTCGGGTGATCCGGTGTCACCGTTACCTTGCTGATAATCAGCGATAATTGCAGCCTTCTGTTCAGCTGACATTGCCATGGATAAAACCTCTGTGGGCCCGAAAAAGGCAGGTATTCTACCTATCTGCGCAGGTGGTAACAAGAACTTTCACCGGATTAATCCCGGTAATTACCCGGGACTATCCCGGATAGTGCTATCTCGCTGTATTCATTAACCTTTTTGCTTTCAACTCGCCTTCCGGATCAACTTCCCCAAGGCCGATAAAATCGCCATCAACTGACACCAGCCGATAAATCCCCGGTGCCCGATCGTGACCCGACTGAAACCGTTTTCCATGACATATGTCGACACGGGTTGCATCGTCCAGTTTCAATTCGGGAAACTGCGCCAGGGTCGCTGTTACCGGAAGCAGCAACCCGTCGATCCGATCCATTCCCTGTTGTCCAGGCTGCTGCAATCGCTCTATTGTAACCGCGTCCTGTTCACTGAAATGTTCCACCGCCGAACGATGCAGGGCAGTTAAATGTGCCCCACATCCGAGCGCAGCGCCGATATCCTCGGCAAGCGTCCTGACATAGGTGCCCTTGGAACAGGATACTTCAAATGTAAAACTGTCACCGGTAACGGCCTGCAGTGTAAGTTCGTCAATTTTTACCTGGCGCGGTTTACGCTCAACCTGCTTGCCCTGGCGAGCCAGTTGATAAAGCCGCTGACCCTCGTGCTTGAGCGCGGAATACATTGGTGGAACCTGCTCGATCTCACCGACAAAACGCTCGAGGATTTGCCTGATTTGGACTTCATCGACTCGTACTGGCCTGGTTTCAAGCACGTCACCTTCGGCGTCACCCGTGGTAGTCGTCTGGCCCAGGCGACAGCAGGCACGGTAAGTCTTGTTAGCACCGAGCAGAAAGCTGGAAAACTTGGTTGCCTCACCCAGGCAAATCGGCAATACCCCGGTCGCCAGTGGATCCAGGCTGCCACAATGCCCTGCCTTACGGGCGCGATAGAGTTTTCGTACCTGCTGTAAAGCCTGGTTTGAACTGAGGCCGAGGGGTTTATCAAGAATCAGGATACCGTCGACATCCCGATAATCACTGGACCCCTTTTTGCCAGCCATTAGTGGTTGGCTTTGATCTTGTCGTTAGCGACCACAGAGTCGATCAAATCGGATAACCGGCGTCCCCGGATATCGGTATCGTCGTATATAAAACTGAGTTTGGGGGTAACGCGAGCCTTGAGACTTTTACCGATTTCGTGCTGCAGGAAACCACTGGCTCGATTCAATGCCTCGAGACAGTCGCTGGCGTCATCCGGGTCCAGTACACTGAAGAAAACCCGGGCATGCGCCAGGTCCTTGCTGACCTCGACTTCGAGTATGCTCGGCATCGACAGGCGCGGGTCTTTCAAACCACTTTGAATCAGGGCGGCCAATGCACGCTGGATCTGCGAGGCGATCCGTTCACTGCGCGGGTAATCTTTGGGCATGCTTAAGATTTCTCAGTCGAGGCTGCGCGCAACTTCGATGCGCTCAAACACCTCGATTTGATCGCCCGGTTTCACGTCATTGTAATTCTTGACCGCGATACCGCATTCGGTGCCCATGCGCACTTCTTCAACCGGATCCTTGAAACGTCGCAGCGACTCGAGTTCACCTTCATAGATGACCACGTTATCACGCAAAACGCGAATCGGTTGACCTTTACGCACCACGCCTTCGACCACAATCGAACCGGCAACATCGCCAAATTTCGGGGAGCGGAATACATCCTTGACCTCGGCCAGGCCAATAATTTTTTCCTGGGAATCCGGAGCTAACATACCCGACATTAAAGCCTTGATATCATCGATAATGTCGTAGATAACACTGTAATAGCGAATATCGATCCCGTAATCCCCGGCGACCCGTTTCGCCGCCGCGTCCGCACGCACATTAAATCCAATCACGATGGCATCAGACGCAGCGGCCAGGTTGATATCGGATTCGTTGATACCCCCGACGCCGGTGGAAACCAGCTTGGCGCGTACTTCCTCGGTCGATAGTTTTTCCAGCGACTCGCGAATTGCCTCGGAGCTCCCCTGCACATCGGCTTTAATCAAAACGTTGATCTCGGCGACTTCGCCTTCTTCCATCGCATCGAACATACCCTGCAGCTTGGCTTTATGCTGGTCGGCGAGCTTGCTTTCACGTGTCTTGGCTTCACGCGTGGCGGCGAATTCACGCGCCTTGCGCTCATTTTCTACCACGAAGACTTCGTCACCGGCATTGGGCACGCCTGACAGGCCAAGCACAACCGCAGGCATCGACGGTCCGGCAGATTTTATCGCCGTGGCCGATTCGTCATACATCGCGCGTATCCGACCAAACTGGGTCCCGGCGAGTAACAGTTGTCCCTGTTGCAACAGCCCCGACCGGACCAGCACCGTTGCCACCGGACCGCGGCCCTTATCAAGCGAAGCTTCGATGACGATACCCTTGGCATTGCCTTTATCGACCGCTTCGAGCTCGAGAACTTCGGCCTGTAACAGGATCGAATCGAGTAGAGCGTCGATCCCCTCCCCGCTAATGGCGGATACATTGATGAAAATATTCTCACCACCCCATTCCTCGGGGATAACTTCGAGTGCGGCAAGTTCATTCTTCACCCGGTCCGGATCCGAATCTTCTTTATCAATCTTGTTGACGGCAACGACCAATGGCACCTCTGCCGCTGCCGCGTGCTGGATCGCTTCCTTGGTCTGCGGCATAACACCATCGTCGGCGGCTACCACCAGCACAACGATATCGGTCGCCTGGGCACCACGGGCGCGCATCGCGGAAAATGCGGCGTGGCCCGGGGTGTCGAGGAAGGTAATGATGCCCTTGTCGGTCTCGACATGGTAGGCACCGATATGCTGGGTGATACCCCCCGCTTCACCGGAGGTAACCCTGGATTTACGAATATAATCTAGTAGCGAGGTTTTACCATGGTCGACATGGCCCATGATCGTCACCACCGGCGGGCGAGTCACCTTGTCCTGACCTTCCTGCTCGGCGCTGGCCTGCAGTTCTTTTTCGAAGTCGTCTTCGCTTGCGGCGGTAACCACGTTGTGTCCCAATTCTTCAACCACCAGCGTCGCGGTATCGCGGTCGAGCACCTCGTTGATGGTCGCCATGGTTCCCATTTGCATCAGTACCTTGATCACGTCGCCGGCCTTAATCGCCATACGTTGTGACAGTTCAGCCACGGTTATCGCCTCGGGAATTTCGACACTGCGCACCACCGGGGCGGTTGGTTTTTCGAAGCCGTGCAGGTTCTTGATATCGTGTACCTGTCTTTGCCCCTTCTTGAACTTCTGCTTTCGGTTCGGCTGGTGTGCAGATTCCTTGACGTGCAGTTCCTTGCGCCCGTAACGGGTGCCCTTGTCTTCGTGCTTGCCGTGCTTACCCGGTTTTTCGGCCGTTACCGCAGCCGCGCTCGCCGCAGCTGCGGCCTCGAGTGCGACACGTGCTGCCTCTTCTGCAGCTTCGGCAGCCTCGGTTTCGGCACGCTGCTGCTCGATTGCTTTTTGCGCGGCTTCAACTTCCTGCAGGCTTCTTTCGTAAGCCTTCTTTTCTGCCTCGTCGCGTACCGCCTGTTCCTCGGCCGCCCTGGCCGCCTCGGCCTGTTCCTGGGCCGCTTCCTCGGCCTGCCTGGCCGCTTCTTCAGCCTGCTGCTGCTCCGCCCTGGTTTGCTCTTCGACCTCAGCCTCGGCTTCCTGCTGAATCTTCTCTTCTTCCGCCTCGACGTCGGCACGACGAACGTAGGTACGCTTCTTACGTACCTCGACATTGATCGTCTTGGTCGTAACATTGCGTCCCGAGCTACCGGCTACTCTGAGCTCGCTTTTGCTCTTGCGGCGCAGGGTGATCTTCTTCGGGCCTTCAGAATCCTCCTTGCCATGACTACTGCGCAGTGATTCCAGCAATTTCATTTTATCTTCATCAGAAATTGGGGCGTTCTCGTCCTTGACTTCTACACCCGCGGTGTTGAGCTGGTCGAGCAACTTTTCGACATTGATGCCGATTACTTCTGAAAGTTGTTTAGCTGTAATTACATTTGCCATGATTTTGTTTCCACCTGCTAATTTGATTCCGTAGCCGCCGCGCTGACCTGCTCAGCTTCCGCCTCGGCAAACCAGGGTTCGCGCGCTTTCATGATCAATTTTCCCGCAAACTCGGCATCGATTCCGTCAATTTCTTCCAGCTCGTCGGTCGATTGCTCGGCCAGGTCTTCCATGGTGCATATGCCAACGCGCGAAAGTTTGTGTGCGAGCTCGCTGGTCATAAATTCCATGTTGAGCAAATCATCCTGCGGCTCGCCGGCTTCGGCAGTCTCTTCCTTTGCAATGGCCATTGTCAGCAACGCATCGCGTGCACGCCCGCGCAGCTCCTGCACGATCTCCTCGTCAAACTCTTCGATCTCGATGAGTTCAGATTCCGGGATATAAGCCACCTCGTCTATCGTGGTCAGGCCTTCCTGGACCAGGATAATTGCGACTTCTTCGTCGACATCCAGCTGGCTCATGAAATTCTCAACCAATTGACGCGACTCGCCTTCCGATTTCTCTTCAGCAGCAGCTTCATCCATGACGTTCAAGGTCCAACCGGTTAGCTGGCTGGCGAGCTTGATATTCTGACCGCCACGTCCAATCGCCTGCGAGAGCTTGTCTTCCGGCACCGCGATATCCATCGAGTTTGATTCTTCATCGATAACTATAGACGTAACTTCAGCGGGCGACATCGCGTTTACCGCAAACTGGGCCGCGTTCTCGTCCCACAGAATGATATCAACCCGCTCACCGGCAAGTTCATTGGAAACCGACTGCACGCGCGAACCACGCATGCCGACACAGGCGCCGACGGGGTCCATGCGCGGGTCGTTGCTCTTGACCGCAATCTTGGCACGCATACCGGGATCACGCGCCGCGGAAACGATTTCGATTAAATCCTGGCCTACTTCGGGAACTTCCAGCTTGAATAGCTCAATCAGAAATTCAGGTGCGGTACGGCTGATAAATAACTGCGGACCGCGCACTTCCGAGGCGATTTTGTATAGGTAACCGCGCACCCGGTCACTGGGGCGTACCGATTCACGCGGAATCATTTCCTCGCGCGGAATAAAGCCCTCGGCATTGTCTCCCAGATCCACGTAGACATTGCCCCGTTCGACGCGTTTCACCTGGCCCATGACGAGCGAACCCTCGCGATCTTGATAGGCATCGATGACCTTGCGGCGTTCGGCTTCGCGCACTTTCTGCACGATGACCTGTTTGGCGGTCTGCGCCGCGATACGCCCGAACTCTACCGATTCGATCTGCTCTTCGACAAAATCACCGAGCTCGATTTCGGGTTGATCGATTTGTGCCGCCTCGAGCGTTATCTGGTGTAATGGCTCTTCGAGGCCCCCGTTTTCAGCCGGCTCGACGACCTCCCAACGGCGAAAGGTATCGTAGTCACCGGTTTCGCGATCGATATCGACCCGCACTTCTATATCCTGCTGGTGTTTCTTCCGCGTCGCCGACGCAAGTGCGGCCTCGATCGCTTCAAATATAATTTCACGATCCACACCCTTCTCGTTTGAGACGGTATCAGCTACTAGCAGGATTTCTTTATTTTCCATCGTCGTTACTCGCAATATGTTCAGTTATCCGATTGCTCTGCGCGGCAACCGGTCTTAAATATCGCCGACCAGGTTCGCTTTCGCGATGTCGGCATAAGGCAGATCAAACTGTTCTCCATCTACCTCGATCTTTACCCACTTCGAATCAGCCACACCCTGCAGCTCACCCTTGAAATTCTTACGTCCCAGTTGACCTACTGCTAATTTGACCTTCGCCTGCCTGCCGACAAATTTTTCAAAATCTGCCAGCTTAAACAGTGGTCGGTCGATACCCGGCGAAGAAATCTCCAGGTCATAGGCCTGCTTGATTGGTTCCTCGACATCGAGGATACCGCTGAGCTGGTGGCTGATCGCCGCGCAATCATCCACGCTGACACCGTTATCACGGTCGATATATACCCTTAGGGTGCCATGGCCACCTGCGCCCTGAAACTCGACGCCGACGAGTTCATATCCCATCGACTCAACCACCGGTTCAAACAGTTGCGTTAAATCCCGCACGTTTCACGTCCTAAAAAAACCACTCAAATACTTACCAATAAAAAAGGCCCTAAAGGGCCTTTTAACTGACTACTGACTTGTCGTTGGATCAGGATCCATCGTTAGCCAGTTAAATTTTGGTAGCGGAGAGCGTTAATCCGCCGGGCTAGTCCTGTGCCCTTCGGGCTGAGAGTCCATCTCCACCGCTTGCGGGCGCGAATGTACGCCTTTTTGCACAAAAAATCAATAGGATACCTTAAGGTATTGCATCGTAATTATTATCCGCAGGGGTCACTCTTGGTGCGATTAATTGTGTGGTGGGCTGATTGGACAAGTATAATTGCGCTAATGACAAGCATCATGAGCGGGGACGGGGGACCTGGAGAATAGGGAAGCATTTTTACTGATTTAAGGAAACCGTGATAGCAGCGTTTCAGAATCAGAGCGTCAAGCGATTAGATTTTCGCTACTGGTTTAAAGGGAAGCACATACATTTTGTAGTATTGCTCGGACAACATTTTTGCATAGGAGATATGCGCAGAAGTAAGTTTAGATTCAATTTCCTTTAACTGCGACAAGGCTCCTGACGACTTATCAAGAGCCGCAACTTTACACCATGTATAAGCCATTATTTGATTCTTTCTTACACCGGACCCCAGTGCATACATGCAGCCCAATCGAAGCTGTGCACCGCTGTGGCCACGTTTGGCCAATTTCATACACCACCTGGAAACCAGCGTCGAACACCAGGTCTTAACGTTAACTTGATGGGATGTTTCACCAATTTGAAATCGCGCAATACCGTTCTGGCACGTGGGATTCAAATTCGTGAACTCATCATCGAATAGAAATTCGTTCACAGCCGATTGATTAAGCGCGTAATCTCGATCGTTCCCAACTGTTGCAGTATCGAACATTGCATCCATTTCTAGGCCTTCAATCTCGATATCCGTATCTCCTTCGATGTCATTAGTATCTCTATTGGTTGACTGTTGGCCAAGGACTATGTCTATCTGGCTTTCGGAATCAGTATCAAGAACTATGTCAATCGCAGCCTCTGATCCTTGTTCAAGCCAGAGGTCAACGAATTCCGATTCGATACGTTTTTTATCTTCGACGCCATCAATTTCGAGTTCAGTATCATCCTCAGGGTCACAACTGAATCGGTTCTGCGAGCCAGAAGTTTCTACCAATTCGACGACGTCGGCTTGGAGACGGCTAATACCTTCAATTCCGTCAACTTCAAGCACAGTGTCATCTTTGCTGAGACAATTAGCCCGGTTCGTAACTTTCATAATAGTCCCGCCGGAATTGCCATAGTTTCAAACTGTTAACCATCTATAAATCTATTAAAAATGTCGTTACCTTGTACTGATCATGCAATATTATTCAAGCCTATCCAGAACGGTCAATAATTACCAATCAGTGACGGGAATGGGCTAAACGTTATTCAGACACTACGAGCAGTCTTATTTCTCGTTAATTTTCAGGCTTCTAATAGTTTTACATGATCCGCTTTGTACCTTAAAAATTATGTGACATAGGTCATAAACTAACCAAGATGCAACCGACGTCTTGGGGTTTTGATAGTCTAGGAGAGAAGGTTAAGGTAAGAAACAATTACAGGAATTCTGAGGAATAAATAGCGACCAAATAATGCCGACAGTAGTAGGATGGGCCCACAAATGCAGAAACCCGTCCCCTTGAACACCTTCCGGGCGAATGCCACATTTTGCTATAGGAAAGATAGCCAACCTTGTTGAAGTTCCTTAAATCCTTTCAATTCCCAAAAGATACTTTAAGTATAGAGTTGGTTAATGTGCTTGATGAGTCTGGTTTGTGTGATGAGAGCGTGATGGTCGAACTGGTTGTAAATTTGCCCCCCAGGGATACCCAGTTCAAACAGGGGGTGGGGGCCTGTAGAACGCCGGTCTATTTAAATAGACTCTCACACCCACATCAAAGCAGACTTCGAAAATCAGGGGAAACAGGGTTTTGGTTTATAGATTCTTGCTCGGGCCTGAAATTAAAATTCAGCTCTCGTTCGAACACTGCTTAATATTTAGATTCAGAGAGTGCCTAAACCGAGGTGCGTCTGCTCACTCCAATAAAACCAAGCAGTGCTGTACCAAACAACCAAAACGCAGCCGGTACCGGCACTGGCGAAACGTCTGCGTGGACGAGCACTTCATCGTTAACACAAGACATCGTTAAATAGGTAATGATACTGCCACCTGTCTTTTCATTGAACAAGCTTAACAAGCTGAGGTCAAAGGCTCCCTCGAGGATATTGTGGCCTTTTTTATTTTTGGTGTATGTCCCCGAAAATTTTCCGCCTCCAACTGCTTCTCCTTCTTTCATTTTAAAGGTATCGGTAACATGCCCCCGTGCTCCATTGTATATATCTGAACCGTTCCACTCAGATACCTTATAAATCTGGAAATCTGCGCGCTTTTGATTTTTCTTCAGATCACCATCTTTTGAGAGCCCCAGTAGGCGTATCGCGTAATCCCAAGCGGATGAGTTTTTGGTCGGGTTTATCGGATCGGCATGCCCCTTACCATCGACATTAATTGCAATATCGCCCAAATATAGACTCTGCCGACCATATTTATTTTCACCTCTCAGGATACTACCGCCCAGGGCACCAAATTTGAAAAGTGATTTATCTTTGGATCTTTCGATATCAATTCCAAGATACTTGATATCCCAGGGATTACCGCCACTACCGTCGTTAAATTCCTGGTGTGTCTTACGTGTTTTATGGCTGTTCCACTTGCCGCTACCCTCGATCCCATTGGTATCCCATTGATATTGACTTGCAAATGAATCAACCAGTGTCGATGCCATCGTCGTTGAGGCAGGTAAAGCAAACATAAACATGACCAGTAAAGTTAAGGTTAATCTTGATTTCATAATTCTGGTCCTTTAAATTGTTTGGTATTAAAACTTAAAGGGATACTAGGATTCAGGCTGAATTTCGGAATCACTCAAATGGGTTAAATCACCTTTCAAATTATTGGTTTTGGGACGACGTTGGCATTCCTAATGTGAACTTTCGCACTGTTTCTGTTGGCGCGGCCCAAGCGTGAGTCGCGAAGTGAACTTTTTGTTGCTGCCACCCGGTATTCAGACAATTGTGAGAGCGGGATATTTAGATAACTGAGGAACTATATAATTTCCCCTTTCGCGGCAGTCCGACCGGTTTCCTTACGGACATCGAAGAGCCGGTATCAGGATTAACTTTTCAAATTAAGATGCCCAGGGCAAAAAAGAAGCAGCCTTTTGGGCTGCTTAATATTATGGTTCGGACGACCTGAATCCTGGTACCTCCGCTTTAGCCTATGAAGCCTTAGGGCATTGAGCCGAACAACCATACCGGGAACCGTAGCAGCACCGGATAATCATTTGCGTTAGCATGTACTTCATTATCAGCGCAATAATCTATTTAACCGGTGCCTGTTGAAATACTAGGATTCTGGCTGAATACCCGAATCGCTTATACAGAGTAAATCCATTTGGGTTTCATGGTAATTGTGTGGGTTACTTCACATTGCAGACATAAAAAATCCCGCAGGTTGGCGGAGCATATTATCTAAATCATCAAACACGACTTCGGCGATCTTCGGCATTATTGAGTATCTCGGCTTTGTGTCCTTCGTTCGAGCACTACGTCAATCCGATCCTGTGACCCTTGTTCAAGTAACAGGTCGACAGTTTCCAATTCGGGATTAACTTTATCTTCGATACCATCAATTTCGAGGTTAGTGTCATCCTTGGGGCCACGACTAAACTGACTCTGAAGCCCAGGATTCTCTGCCGGCTCGAAAAGTTCCGATTCGAGATGAGCGGCATCTTCGATGCCATCAATTTCGAGTTCAGTGTCATCTTCTGGATCACAACTATTCCGGTTCGATTTCTTCATTACAGAATCGATTTTACACCTTTTCTCTGCGGATAAATATTGGGGTGGGGTAAGAGAGACGAACTCACGACATTCAGCAGACATAATAAACCTGCGCGGAGGCAGGTTTTGGCTCGGGCAGCGCTACACGCTGTTCAAAATTGCATCCATGCGATTTTGTGAACCTAATTAGGTTCCATACTCCCGCCAATCCATATACAAAAAGAAAGCCTCGAACATTCGTAAGAGGCTTTCTTTTTGTATATGGATTGGTAGCGGGGGCAGGATTTGGCTCGCACATCCATGTGCTCGGTCCTTCGGACCGCTCGCTTTGCGGGCGCCGCCAATTCGCTTCGGGCGAATTGGTGAACCTGTTTACGGTTCCATCCGAGCCCCCAATTTCCATATATAAAATTATTAACCGTGCAGCCTTGTGAACGGTTAATAATTTTATATATGGAAATTGGTAGCGGGGGCAGGATTTGAACCTACGACCTTCGGGTTATGAGCCCGACGAGCTACCAAGCTGCTCCACCCCGCATCAGAGGCGCAGAATAATAGCTAGGTTAGAGGGAATTTACAAGGGTTAGATGGCTAGTTAATCACTAACTGAATGCGAGGATGCAGTAGACCATTAACGTCGACGGGAACATGCCCAGTAGGATCAGGCTCAGGCTGTTCGCGCCCAGTAAAACCTTGACATCGAGTGCTTCCTTGATGGTCGTGGTTTGCTCGGCCAAAGGTTTATCGAAATACATGACCTTGATGATCCGCAGGTAGTAAAACAGGCCGATAACCGAGAACAGCACCGCGAGTACGGCGAGCCAGACCATGTCCACCTGGACCAGTGCCTGGAGTATGGTCAGCTTGGCGTAAAAGCCAACGGTCGGTGGTACCCCTGCCATGGAAAACATTGCGATAGCGAGCAAGGCCGCATACCAGGGGTTACTATCGTTTAATCCCGACAGGTCGCTGATATTTTCGGCCTCGAATCCCTTGCGATTCAGTACCAGTAACACGCCGAAAGCGGCAGCTGCCGTGAGTGCGTATGTGATGGTATAAAACATCGCCGAGGAATAACCATTTGCGGTAGCCGTTAATATTCCCAGCAGTATGAACCCGACATGGGAAATGGTCGAGTAAGCCAGCATGCGCTTAAAGTTGGTCTGTGCAATCGCAATGATATTGCCCACGGCCAGCGATGCGACCGCGAGTACCATCAGCATTTGTGACCAGTCGACCTGCAGATCACCGAGACCATCGACCAGCAGGCGAATGGCCATCGCAAACCCGGCGATTTTAGGCGCCGTACCGATGAACAGCGTCACCGAGGTCGGCGAGCCCTGGTAAATATCGGGTAGCCACATATGGAAAGGCACCGCGCCCAGTTTAAACGAGAGCCCAACCACGATAAAGGTCAGCGCAAAACCGAGCGCAACCGGATGTTGTGACATCTGGCTATTGACTGCTACCGAAAGCTGGTTGATATCGAGCGTGCCGGTGATGCCATAAAATATCGAGATACCGTAAAGCAACAATCCGGACGCCATTGCGCCCAGCACGAAGTATTTCATTGCCGACTCGGATGCGCTCAATGAATTTTTATTAAAGGCGATCATCGCGTAAAGCGACAGCGACAGTAATTCCAGCCCGAGGTAAACCAGCAGAAACGAATGCGCCGAAATCATCACCATCATGCCGAGCGTCGCGAACAGGCCGAGCACGTAGTATTCACCCTTGTAGATGTCGTGATCGCTCAGATAATCGCGTGAATAGACGAACACCAGGATGGTTACCACGCAAACCGCTATCTTCAGCACCACGGCCAGTTGATCGAGCACAAATGACCCTCCGAAGCTGCTGACCGCCGTCACCGGTGCCACCGCGATCACCGCGGCGATTGCCAGCACCAGCGTCAATACCGACAGCAGCAGCGTGAATCCCCGCTTTCCCTGTGGCAGGAATAGATCCACCACCAGCACCAGGCAGGTCATCGCCAGCATCACCATTTCAGGTAACGCGGGCATTAAATCAGGCTGTATGAACTCGGCGGTCATATCTTGGTATTCGCAATGTGATTGAGCAGGTTGTCGATGGTCGGGTGCATAACCTCAACCAGTGGATCCGGCCACAGGCCGAGACCCAGCACGGCCAGCGCCAGCAGCGCCAGGAACAGGAACTCGCGCTTGTTGATGTCGTTCAATACCCGCACGTTGTCGTTGGCAATGTCGCCGTAAATCACGCGCTTGACCATCCACAGGGTATAGGCGGCACCCAGAATCAGTGTCGTCGCCGCGAGGAACGCGATCCAGAAACTGGCCTTGAAACTCGCCAGGATGACCATGAATTCACCGACAAAACCCGAGGTACCGGGCAAGCCGGCGTTCGCCATCGCAAAAAACACCATGAAGGCGGCAAATACCGGCATGGTGTTAGCCACCCCGCCGTAGTCGGCAATCTGGCGACTGTGCATGCGGTCATAGAGAACCCCAACACAGAGGAACATTGCTCCCGATATGAAACCATGCGACACCATTTGCACCATGCCGCCCTCGAGCGCAAGCGCAGCACCCTGGTCGCCAAACCCGGAGTCAAAGATGCGGAATACGATGAAAAACCCGAGAGTTACAAATCCCATGTGCGCAATCGATGAGTAGGCAATCAACTTCTTCATGTCACGCTGCACCAGTGCCACGAAACCAATGTATACCACTGCGGTTAATGACATGGTGATAATCAGCCAGTCGAGCTCGGCACTGGCGTCCGGGGTTATCGGCAGGCTGAAACGCAGGAATCCATAACCGCCGATTTTCAACATGATGGCAGCCAGGATGACCGAGCCCCCGGTCGGCGCTTCAACGTGCGCGTCCGGCAACCAGGTATGCACCGGCCACATCGGCACCTTGACTGCGAAGGCGACCAGCATAGCGAGGAAAATCAATACCTGCTCGTTGAGTGACAGCTGCAGGTGGTGAAAGTCGAAAATCGCGAAACTGCCACTTCGGGTGTACATGTAAATCAGCGCCACCAGCATCAACACCGAGCCGATAAAGGTATAGAGGAAGAACTTCAGCGTTGCGTAGATGCGATTCGCGCCACCCCAGATACCGATGACGAGAAACATCGGGATCAGCATGGCCTCGAAGAAGATATAAAACAGGATCGAGTCGAGCGCGGCAAAGGTGCCGAACATGAAGCCTTCCATGATCAAGAATGCCGCCATGTACTGCGAGACGCGGTACTGGATGACTTCCCAGGCCGAAATAATAACGATGACAGTGGTAAATGAGGTCAGCAGGATCAATGGCATCGAGATTCCATCGATACCGACGTAGTACTCGATATTGAACACGCCTATCCATTCGTGGCGTTCAACGAATTGCATCAAGTGGGTGCTGGTGTTGAACTGGGTATACAGCGGCACTGTCAGCAGGAACGTAATCAGCGACACCACCAGCGCGATCTTACGCGCACCCGCAGGATTGCTGTCACCGGCAAACAATACCAGGATGCCACCGAAAATCGGTGTCCAGATCACGAGGCTCAATAATGGCCAGTCAGCATACATAGTTTAACGATTACCTTTATTCTTTTTCTGCCTTAACCCAGAACAACCCATCCCAACAGCAGGATCAGTCCCGAAATCATCGCAAATGCGTAATGGTTCAGGTAGCCCGTCTGCGTGTAGCGCACGACGCTCGAAACCCAACCTACCAGTCGAGCACTGCCGTTGACGATCAATCCATCAATCATCAATGCATCACCGAGTCGCCACAACACCTGGCCGATACCCCGGGCGCTGGTCGCAAACACGATTTCGTTAAAGCGATCGAAGTAGTACTTGTTATCGAGCACGTTATAGATCCAGATGAACCTCTGCTTAAGACTGGTCGCCAACTGCGGGTTCTTGAGATAAATGTACCAGGCACTGCCGACCCCGGCTGCGGCCAGGTAGACCGGCAGACCCGCGAAACCGTGCAGTACAAAATTAGCCGGTCCGTGGAAGGCCTCGGCGACCGCCGCCATCGCGCCGTGTTCGTTAAAAATAATGATGGCCTGGTCAAAGAAGTCACTGAACAACACGGCATCGATGGTAATCCAGCCGATGATGGCGGACGGTATCGCCAGTAAAATCAAAGGCACCGTGACCACGGCAGGCGTTTCGTGCAGGTGCGAGCGGGTATGTTCATCCATGCGTTCCTCGCCGTGGAAAACCAGGAAGAACATGCGGAACGAATAGAAAGCGGTAACAAACACACCGAGCAGCACCGCGAGGTAGGCATAACCGGCGCCCCAGACCTCGGCGTTATGCGTCGCGATCAGGATCGCGTCCTTGGAAAAGTAACCCGAAGACCCCGGGAATCCGATCAGCGCCAGTGAGCCGACCAGCGACACCCAGTAGGTGATCGGCATGTACTTCTTGAGCCCACCCATTTTGCGAATGTCCTGCTCGTGGTGCATGGCGATGATGACCGAACCCGCCGCGAGGAAGAGCAGCGCCTTGAAAAACGCGTGCGTCATGAGGTGGAATATGGCCGCCGAGTAAGCCGAGGCACCCAGTGCCACGGTCATGTAACCCAGCTGTGACAGCGTCGAATAAGCCACGACTCGCTTGATATCGTTTTGCACGATACCGATCAGGCCCATGAAAATAGCCGTGGTCGCACCGATCACGATGACAAACGACAGCGCCGTGCTCGATAGTTCGAACAGTGGCGACATTCTTGCGACCATGAAAATACCCGCGGTTACCATGGTCGCGGCATGGATCAGGGCTGATATCGGCGTCGGACCTTCCATCGAATCGGGCAGCCAGACATGCAGCGGCACCTGCGCCGACTTACCCATCGCACCGATAAACAACAGGATGCAGGCCAGCGTGATGACCGACCAGTCGAGGCCCGGGATGACCTGCATCGTCGCCGTCACCATGGCGTCGGCACGGTCGAATACCTCGTAGTAGTCGAGCGACCCGGTAAACATCAGCACCACCGCGATACCGAGCAGAAAACCAAAATCCCCGACCCGGTTGACGAGGAAGGCTTTCATGTTGGCGTAGATCGCGGTTTCGCGTTTAAACCAGAAGCCGATCAATAAATAGGACATCAGTCCAACCGCTTCCCAGCCAAAAAACAGCTGCAGGAAGTTATTTGACATGACCAGCATCAGCATCGAAAAGGTGAACAGCGAGATGTAGCAAAAGAAACGCTGGTATCCGTCATCGTCATGCATGTAACCGATGGTGTAGATATGCACCATCAACGACACAGCGGTTACGACGGTAATCATCAAGGCGGTCAGGCCATCGATCAGAAAACCAACCTCGAAACGGATACCATCGCTGATCATCCAGGTATACACCGCCTGGTTATAGATTGGCGCCCCGTCGAAGGCGACGTCCTTGAGCACGATCAACGACAGAATAAAGGATACCGCAACCCCGAGGATCGTCACGGTATGCGCACCGGCGCGACCGATCTTTTTACCGAAGAATCCGGCGATCAGCGCACCCAGCAACGAAGCCAGCGGGATGGCGAGGTAAACGGATTCCATACTCACCACTTCAGCTCCTTGATATCTTCAACGTTGATCGAGCGCTTGTTACGGAACAGGACCACCAGGATGGCAAGGCCGATAGCCGCTTCGGCAGCAGCAACGGTAAGAATAAAGAAGACGAAGACCTGGCCTGCGAGATCATCGAGGTAATGCGAGAAAGCGATGAAATTGAGATTAACCGACAACAGCATCAATTCGATCGACATCAACAGGATGATTATGTTCTTGCGATTGATGACGATGCCCGCAATCGAAATGCTGAACAGCACCGCGGCAAGAATCAGGTAATGGCTTAGCGTGACCGTCATCATTGTTCTTCGCTCGACGGCATGTCGACGATCCGCAAACGATCCGACTTGCGCACCTTCATTTGGTCTGACGGGCTCTGATACTTGGTTTGTGTGCGCTTGCGCATGGTCAATGAGATCGCGGCGATAATCGCCACCAGCAGGATCACCGCGGCGATTTCAAATGCGAACACGTACTCGGTATAGAGAACGCCCCCCAGGGCCTTGGTATTGCTGTAATCGGCAGGTTTCGCGACTGGCTCCGATCCCGCTTCGAGTACGAAAATATCACTGGTCACAACACTTAGCATCAGCAGCAACATAATCACCGCTACCGCTAGTCCGAGTGGCAGATATCGCACGAAACCTTCGCGTAGACGCGCAACATTGATATCGAGCATCATGACGACGAAGATAAACAACACCATGACCGCACCGACATAAACCAGCACCAGGCTGATCGCGAGGAACTCGGCCTCCAGCGTCATCCAGATGACCGCACTGGTAAAAAAGGTCAGCACCAGAGACAGGGTTGCATGAACCGGGTTTTTCACGGTCACGACCGCGCAGGCGCTAACCACCGTAGCGACGGCAAAAACATAAAATATGATGGTTTCTATCATTTCAATTGGTTTAACGGTAAGGAGCGTCCGCCGACCGATCCGCGGCGAGCTGCGCCTCGTAACGATCACCGATCTCCAGCAACTTTTCCTTGGTCATAATATTTTCACCCCGGTTTTCGAAGTGATACTCAAATATATTGGTTTCGACGATCGAATCGACCGGGCATGCCTCTTCACAAAAGCCGCAATAGATGCACTTGAACAGGTCAATGTCATAGCGTGTGGTACGGCGGGTTCCGTCCGCTCGCTGCTCCGATTCGATCGTTATTGCAAGCGCAGGACATACCGCCTCGCAGAGTTTACAGGCGATACAGCGCTCCTCGCCGTTGGCATAGCGACGCAACGCGTGCAGGCCCCTGAAACGAGGGCTGATGGGGGTTTTTTCTTCCGGGTACTGGACGGTAAACTTTTTGCGGAAAAAATAACGCCCCGTCACGCTCATTCCCTTGAGTAATTCGAGGAACAGAAAACTTTTCAGGTAATAATGTATTTTCGCAAACATAGGCTTAATCAAACCATGGGCCGATTTTGAAATAGACCGCAACACCCTCGACCGCGAGCCAGAAAATGGTTACCGGCAACAGCACTTTCCAGCCGAGGCGCATGATCTGGTCGTAACGGTAGCGCGGGAAAGTCGCCCGGAACCACAGGAACAGCAGCATGAAGACCGCAGTCTTGCCAAACAGCCAGCCGGTGCCATCACCGACAAGCTCGGGAATGGGGCTCAACCAGCCGCCGAAAAACAGCAGTGCGCATAGCATCGCGATCAGAATCATGTTCGCGTATTCGGCGAGGAAGAATACCGCGAAGGTCATGCCTGAATACTCGACGTGAAATCCGGCAACGATTTCGGATTCCCCCTCGGCCACATCGAAGGGTGCGCGATTGGTTTCGGCTACCCCCGAAATCAGGTAGACGAAGAACAATGGTAATAACGGGATGAAGAACCAGTGTTCGAGGCCTCCCGCCTGCTTGTTGACGATATCGCCGAGGTTAAGACTACCGCCGACCATCAATACACCGACCAGGGCGAAGCCCATCGCGATTTCATAGGCCACGATCTGCGCCGCCGAGCGCATCGCACCGAGCAGCGCATACTTGGAGTTGGATGCCCAGCCGGCAATGATGACCCCATACACTCCGACCGACGTCATCGCCAGGATATAGAGCAGACCGGCGTTAATATTGCTGAATACCAGCGTGTCATTAAACGGGATTACCGCCCAGGCCGCCATCGCCGGGGCGAAGGTGATTACCGGCGCAATGATAAACAGGTAACGATTGGAATTGGTCGGGATGATGATTTCCTTGAACATCAACTTGAACATATCCGCAAACGGCTGGAACAGGCCCTTGGGCCCGACCCGGTTCGGGCCTTTCCTGATTTGCATGTAACCGATGACCTTGCGTTCTGCCAGCGTGTAATAGGCAACCACGATGAACAGCGGCAGCAGAATGGCTAGCGCCTTGACACCACTGTAGATCGTGTACTGCACGTATTCGTGCAACCATTCCCATATCGATACCAGGAAATCCATCAGGACACCTTTTCCAGGGATATCTTGCCGAAGGCATCGGCAAGGTGCTTGACCGCATCGATACCAGCTGGGACATAAACGCAGCCCGCCGGTATACCCTCATCAATACGCAGCGGTAAAACCGCGGTACCCTTACCCTGCTTGACCTGAACCTGGTCGCAGTTGATCAGCTTGATATCCTGCGCCTGTTGGCGATTCATGATTACCGCGGATTGGGCTTTCATCAGCGGGGTGGCCTGCAGCGCAACCGATTGGCGCGCCATCTCATCACTCGCGTAAATCGGGGTAATGCCGATTTTCTGAAGTGACTTTTTATTTTCCGGCAGGACTTTCGCGCTTGATTCGATGCCGCAGATATTGCTTAGCGCGACATCACTGCACAACGCCTTGAGTTCATTCTTGACCGCAACCGAATCCGCATAATCAAATTCTCCCGGTTTCAACACCTGGCCCAGGGCAGCCAGGATCTTCCAGCCCTGGCGGCTTTCACCCCTGGAGTGCACGCAGCCGTTGAAGCTCTGCCACAAACCTTCGACATTAACAAAACTACCCGAAGTTTCGACGGTTGTGGCTAATGGCAGCACCAGGCTCGCCTGGTGTTGAATAAAGTCGTTATCGAAGCTGCTGATCGCAATCACGCTTTCATTGTTGTCAGAGAGGGCAGTTACCGAGTTGGTATCGAGTAACGGATTGACCGCCAGGGTCAGCAGCACCTTGTGCCTGGCCGTCAGGATATCAGCGGCATGTTCCCCGGACTGATCCACGGCGACACCGGCCGCAGCACGATGCGGCGTTGTGCCAGCAAGGCAGGCACCCGCGCTGTTTGCGGAAACCGACAGGTACCCCAGGGTCGCATCGCTTGCGCTGGTTATGGCTTCGCATATTTCCTGTAACAACGCGAGATGAGGGTTGGATAAAGCCTGCACACCGACGATAACGGCTGCATTGTCGGCGTCCAGCAACGAGCGGGCGATAGCCTGGTGCTGCGTAGATGGTTCGCATCCAGCGACTATCTTTGCAAGATGCCCGGTAAGGGGGTTAGCGCTGATTTCGGCGAGCGCGATGGCGACCGCGGCAAGATCGCTAAGCAGTTGCGCGGCCGATCCAACCAGTTCGGTCTGCAAGGCAAAATTATACTGCTCGGCAACGTGTCCGATTGCCGATACCCTGGCATTATTGTTCAGCACCGCCTTGCGCAGGCGATGCGACAACAAAGGTTGCTCGTAGCGCAGGTTTCCGGCGACGATCAACGCGGCGTCCAGGATTTCAACCGATTCCAGTGAACGTCCCAGCCAGGGCATGACCGGGGCGTGGTCCTGGCTTGAGAAATCGACCTGGGTCAGGCGATGATCGATATTGTTCGAGCCGAGACTGCGGGTCAGTTTTTGCGCGAGGTAATGCTCTTCCAGGGTCGCCTGGGGACTGACCAGCGTGGCAATATCGTTGCCAGCCTCGACCAGAATTCCGGCCGCGGCATTTAGCGCGGTTTCCCAGTCAACGGGTTTGAGTTCCCCGTTATCACGCATCATCGGTTGGGTAATGCGTTGCTCTGCCTTGACCGCGGTGTAGCTAAAGCGGTCGCGATCCGAAATCCAGGATTCATTGATCGATTCATTCTCGCGCGGCACTACCCGAATAACCTCATTCCCACGTGTATGTACGTAGGTATTAGAGCCAACGCAGTCGTGCGCCGAAACCGCGGCATGCTGGGTCAATTCCCAGGGACGCGCGGTGTAGCGAGAGGGTTTTGCCGTCAACGCACCCACCGGGCACACATCGATAACGTTGCCGGACATCTCGGATACAATCGCTTTTTCGATATAGGTGCCGATTTCCATGAATTCACCGCGCCCGGTTGCTCCAAGCTCCGGCATACCGGCGATTTCATCGCCGAAACGCACGCAGCGCGTACAATGGATGCAGCGCGTGAAATCGGTCGCAATCAGGGGACCGATATTCTTATCCATGACCACGCGTTTTTGCTCGGTATACTTTGACACGCCCTCGCCAAATCCCATCGCAACGTCCTGCAGTTCACATTCACCACCCTGGTCGCAAATCGGGCAATCCAGCGGGTGATTGATCAGCAGAAACTCCATGGTCGACTTTTGCGCCGCGAGCGCACCCTTTGACCGGGTCTCGACCACCATGCCATCCATGCAATGGGTGGCGCAGGCCGGCATCGGCTTCGGAGAGCGTTCTATTTCCACCAGGCACATCCGACAATTCGCCGCCACCGAGAGACGCTTGTGATAGCAAAAGCGCGGGATCACAATATCGTTTTCGTCAGCCACATCGATCAACAGGCGTCCCGCCTGGGTTTCGATCTGCTGGCCATTTATGGTGACGGTTATGTTATCGCTCATTGCTAATCTTCTCGATCAGGCCGCGTTATCAATTATCGAACGCTTATGCTCAACGTAGTATTCAAATTCATGGCGGAAGTGCTTGATGAAACTCCATACCGGCATCGCCGCGGCATCGCCGAGCGCACAGATCGTTCGACCTTCGATCTTGTGTGACACTTCTTCGAGCTGCTCGATATCTTCCGGACGCCCCTTGCCCTCGACAATGCGGGTCAGCATGCGATAAAGCCAACCGGTACCTTCCCGGCAGGGGGTGCATTGACCGCAGGATTCCGAGAAATAAAAGCGCGAGATGCGTCTTAAGGCGACCACCATATCGGTCGATTCATCCATCACGATGACCGCCCCCGAACCCAGCATCGACCCGGCCTTGGTGATAGAGTCGTAGTCCATGGTGCACTCCATCATAATCTCACCCGGCAACACCGGTACCGAGGAACCGCCCGGAATGACTGCTTTCAATTTATGTCCATTCCTGACACCGCCTGCCATCTCGAGCAGGTCCCTGAACGGTGTTCCCATCGAAATTTCAAAGTTACCCGGCTTGTTCAAATGTCCGGACATCGAAAAGCATTTAACCCCGCCATTATTGGGAATACCGAGTTCGGCAAACCATTGCGCACCATTGCGAATAATCGACGGCGCCGAGGCCAGCGACTCGGTGTTGTTGATCGTGGTTGGCTTGCCATAAAGTCCATAGTTGGCCGGAAACGGGGGCTTGTAGCGTGGCTGGCCTTTTTTGCCCTCGAGCGATTCCAGTAACGCGGTTTCCTCGCCACAGATATAGGCGCCGGCACCGAGCGCCGGGTAAAGATCAAAATCAACCCCACTGCCCAGTACATTCTTACCGAGATACCTGGCCTCGTAGGCTTCCCTGACCGCGGTTTCAAAACGCTGTGCGGGTTCATCCATGAATTCTCCACGCATGTAGTTGTAACCGACCGTGGCACCGATAGCATAACCACAGATAGCCATACCCTCGACCAGTGCATGTGGATTAAAGCGCAGTATATCGCGATCCTTACAGGTACCGGGTTCCGATTCGTCGGAATTACACACGATGTACTTCTGCCCCGGCGCGTTGCGCGGCATGAAGCTCCATTTCAATCCGGTCGGGAAACCCGCACCGCCACGACCGCGCAGACCCGAGGCCTTGACTTCCTCGATAACGTCTTCGGCCGACATACCGTCCACCAGGATTTTTTTCAGTGCTTCGTAACCACCCACCTTCAAATAGCTTTCCATCGACCATGGCTGATCGAATTGCAGGGTTGCGAAACAGACTTCGTTAGCCATTGTTACTCCAGCGCATCCAGGATTTCATCGACTTTTTCGGGCGTCAGGTCTACGTGATAGACATGATCGACCTGCATCATCGGACCACCCGAACAGGCGGCCAGGCATTCTTCCTCGCACTTCAGGTAGATGCGCCCGTCGTCCGTACTTTCCCCGATCTTGATTCCCAGCTTGTTTTCGACATGTTCAACTATGCTGTCCGAACCCATTAACATGCAGGAAATATTGGTGCAAATCGCGACATTGTGTCGCGCCACCGGTTTGGTTTCGAACATCGAGTAAAACGAGGCCACCTCGTAGACATGGATCGGCGATAATTCGAGGTACTCGGCAACCGCATCCATCAGATCCGTGGTTAAAAATCCCCGGTTCTGATGTTGCGCGGCGCTCAGGGCCTGCAACACGGCCGAACGCTTGTGCTCGGGCGGAAAACGGGCAACCCAGTGATCGATCTCGGCACGCGTATGATCGTTGAGCAAGTCTATCCTGGACATGGTTTCGATTGCCATTAGCGGTCGATCTCCCCGAACACGATATCCTGGGTGCCGATGATCGCGACCACATCGGCCAGCATATGGCCCTGCGCCATTTCATTCATACTGGAGAGATGGGCGAACCCGGGGGCACGTATCTTGAGCCGGTAGGGCTTGTTGGCACCGTCGGACACCAGGTAAACACCGAATTCGCCTTTCGGGTGTTCGATGCTGGTGTATACCTCGCCTTCGGGCAGTGTGTAACCCTCAGTAAAAAGCTTGAAATGATGAATCAGGCCTTCCATGTCGGCCTTGAGTTCTTCGCGGCGCGGAGGCGCCACCTTGTGATTTTCGGAGATGACAATTCCCGGGTTGGCGCGTAACCACTGGATACACTGCTTGATGATGCTGTTTGACTGGCGCATCTCCTCGACCCGCACCAGGTAACGATCGTAACAATCCCCGTTGGTACCGACCGGAATGCTAAAATCCATGCGATCGTATACTTCGTAGGGCTGCTTCTTGCGCAGATCCCATTCGACTCCCGAACCACGCAGCATCGGCCCGGTAAAACCGAGTTGATAAGCACGATCTTCGGATACCACACCAATGCCGACGGTACGTTGTTTCCAGATTCGATTGTCGGTTAACAGGGTTTCGTACTCGTCGATATAAGTCGGAAACCGGCGCGCGAAATCCTCGGCGAAATCAAGCAGGCTGCCCTGCCGATTTTCATTCAAGCGCGCGGCTTCCTTACTACTGCGCCAGCGGCTTTCAAGATACTGTGGCATCGCATCGGGTAGATCACGAGCGACTCCACCCGGTCGATAATAGGTCGCATGCATACGTGCACCGGATACCGCCTCGTACATATCCATCAGGTCTTCGCGCTCACGAAATGCATACAGGAACATCGTCATCGCGCCTACATCGAGCGCATGGGTACCGATCCACATCAGGTGATTCAGGATGCGCGTAATTTCATCGAACATGACGCGGATATAGCGGGCACGCTCGGGTATCTCGATGTCGAGTAATTTTTCAATCGCGAGCACGTAACCATGCTCATTACACATCATGGAAACGTAATCAAGACGATCCATGTAGCCGATGGTTTGATTGTAAGGCTTGGTTTCGGCGAGTTTTTCGGTGGCGCGATGCAATAGCCCGATATGCGGGTCGGCGCGTTCGATGACTTCACCGTCCATTTCCAGTACCAGGCGCAATACTCCGTGCGCGGCCGGGTGCTGGGGTCCGAAATTGAGGGTGTAATTCTTGATCTCAGGCATCGTCCTGTGCCTCTTCCTGATCGTCCATCAGGTAACGGTGATCCTGCCGTTTAACGCGTGGCACCAGCACCCGTGCTTCAATTGTTACCGGCTCGTAGACAACGCGTTCGCGTTCCGGGTCATATCGCATTTCGACATTACCGACCATTGGGAAATCCTTGCGAAACGGGTGACCGACAAAGCCGTAGTCAGTCAGTATGCGACGCAAATCGGGATGGTCGCTAAACAGGATACCGAACAGATCGAAAGCCTCGCGCTCATACCAGTCTGCCGATGCCCAGATACCGGTAACGGTAGGAACCATCGGAAAGTCATCGTCGTTGGCGAACACCCGCAGGCGCAGGCGCCGGTTATGCGCGTAGGAAATCAAATGATACACCGCGGCAAAGCGCCTGCCCTGTGGTGTCAGTGATTCCAGCTCATCACCAAACTGCAAACGCCCGGATGACGACGCCGCTGTAACACCGCGGCTGAAACCGGAGCGGCTGGCGTCTTCGGTTATCCATTCATCACGACCAAACTGGGAATAATCGACACCGCATACATCGAGTAACTGCTGAAATTGAAACTGGGAATCGTCACGTAACTCGGTCGCAACAGCGACAAGATTGTCGGCAGCAACTTCAAGCGTCACTTCGTTGAAACCGACCACGACCGAGTCGACTCTGTCACCAAACGCCGCTCGCAGCGCATCAGCCAGTTGCTGTCTGGGATTCGACATATTAGCGCGCTATGGTATTGGTGCGTTTGATTTTGTTTTGCAGCTGTAATATGCCATACAGCAGCGCCTCCGCGGTTGGCGGGCAACCGGGCACATAAACATCGACCGGAACAACCCGGTCACAGCCACGCACCACGGCATATGAATAGTGATAGTAGCCGCCGCCGTTGGCGCAGGAACCCATCGAGATTACCCAGCGTGGTTCCGCCATCTGGTCATAAACTTTGCGCAGCGCCGGGGCCATCTTGTTCACCAGCGTCCCCGCCACTATCATGACATCCGACTGGCGCGGACTCGGCCTGAATATGATACCGAATCGATCCAGGTCGTAGCGCGCCGCGCCTGCCTGCATCATTTCAACCGCACAGCAGGCCAGCCCGAAAGTCATCGGCCACATCGAACCGGTACGCGCCCAGTTGATTAGTTTATCGGCCGAGGTGGTAACAAAACCCTGTTCTAAAACGCCTTCTATTCCCATTCGAGGGCACCTTTCTTCCACTCGTAGATAAAACCGACGACCAGCACCGATAGGAAAACTGCCATCGAGACCAGGCCAAAAGTGCCCACCTGGTCCAACACGATCGCCCAGGGAAACAGGAAGGCGATCTCGAGATCAAAAATGATAAAAAGAATCGCCACCAGGTAGTAACGCACATCGAATTTCATGCGGCTGTCTTCGAAGGCTTCGAAGCCGCACTCGTATGGGGAATTTTTTTCCGCGTCCGGGCGCGAGGGTCCCAGAAGTTTGCCCAGAATGATGAATACAGAGCCCATCACGAGCGTTATGCACATGAAAATCAGGATCGGTAGGTAATTACCTAACATGTTTCGAGTACTTCCCCCGGAGAGCCCGCATTAGTAAAGCGAGGCGCCAGTCTATTGTGGCCCCTATATAGTGTCAAGAAATCTCCAAGCCGCGTCATAATTCGCATCCATATCGTTAAAAAACCCGGCTCCGGGCGGCCCGGAACCAGGTTCTCGATTGCACTGTTTCGATCCGTTCAATCCCGGGTCAAAACTAAAAAAATGGTGCCGATGGCCGGAGTCGAACCGGCACAGCTTTCGCCACTACCCCCTCAAGATAGCGTGTCTACCAATTCCACCACATCGGCATTGCCCCGACCTACTCGGCTGGGGGTAAATCTGATTCCGGCGAACTGCCCTGTTGTGGTACCGCAGGAGGCACATCGCCTTCTTCCTGCATCGGCACAACAATGGCATCCTGGGCGGTAACGCTGCCGGTCACACTATCGGGCGCACTGCGATTGCTGGTGACATAAGCCAGCGCGAGGCAGACCAGGAAAAACAATATAGCAACGCCGGTTGTGACCCTGCTGAGGAAGTTACCCGAGCCACGCGCACCAAAAACGGTGGCCGATGCCCCGCTGCCAAATGCCGCACCTGCATCAGCACCCTTGCCATGCTGTATCAGGATGAGTGCGATCAGGGAGATCGATAATAAAACTTGAGCTATCAGTAAGATGCTGTTGATATTTTCCATAAATACTTCCTAAGCTGATTGGGCGATGGCCAGAAAATCGTCGGCTTTGAGCGCTGCACCGCCGATCAACCCGCCATCGATATCCGGTTGTGACAATAGTTCCGCCGCATTTGACGGATTCATGCTGCCACCATATAAAATCTGTACCTGTTGTGCGACTCCGGAGTCGAGCTGTTCGAGTTTAGCGCGGATAAACGCATGTACCGCCTGTGCCTGCCCGGGTGTAGCAACTTTCCCGGTGCCGATTGCCCACACCGGCTCGTAGGCGATCACTGCCCTGGCTATACCTTCAATTCCACAGAGATCGAGAACCGCATCGATCTGTCTCGTCACAACCGTTTCGGTCACACCCTGCTCACGCTCGTCCAGGGTCTCGCCAACGCAGAGGATCGGAATTATCCCCGCGCTTAAGGCCATCGAAAATCTTGCCGCTACCAGCTGGTCCGATTCCAGGTATAGCGCACGGCGTTCCGAGTGACCCACGATCGCGTAACTGCAACCGCATTCTTTCAGCATCGCGGCCGATATCTCTCCGGTAAAGGCACCCGCTTCCCGGTCGCAGACATTTTGGGCGCCGAGCGAAATCCCGGTTTCAGCCAGCATCCCCCCCACTTTCATTAGAAACACGGCAGGCGGGCATACCGCAAGTTCAGCGTTACCGGGATCGCCGGCCTTAATACCTTCAACCAGGTCGATGACGGATTGCAGACTTCCGTTCATCTTCCAGTTGCCCGCTATCAGGCTAGAACGCATATTTGTTACCGGTTTTTTAAAGGCGGCAAAGATTACTCACCTCGGCCGCATAAATCAATCTGGATTTAGGTGATTTGGCCTATTTTAGGGTCCCAATGATAGATTGCCGCTAGTTTTCTGCGGCTTCCCTGACGGCTTGCGCCAGTATCTCAGCTGTTTTTTCAACCTGCTCCTGCTGCTGACCTTCTACCATGACACGAATCAGCGGCTCGGTGCCGGAAGGACGCAGCAAAACCCTGCCCGAATCTGCCAGTGTGGATTCTGCCGACCTGAGCGCGTCCTGTACCAGCGGAGACTTATCCAGGTCGAGCTTCTTCGAGACTGGCACATTAATCATGGTTTGCGGGTAAATTTCCATTTCAGCACAGGCTTCGGTGAGCGTCTGCCCGCTGCTGCCCAGTCCATCGAGAACCTGTAACGCTGCGATAATTCCATCGCCGGTCGTGGTTTTATCCAGGCATATCAGGTGACCGGAAGACTCACCACCCAGGTACCAGCCGAACTCAACCAGTTTTTCCAGCACGTAGCGATCGCCCACCGCCGCGCGCTCAAAAGGAATATTATTAGCCTTGAACGCATGTTCACAGCCGAGATTGGTCATCAAGGTACCAACCACACCGCCATCGAGTTTCCCCCTGAGCAGTTTATTCTTGGCGATTATATAAAGTAACTGATCACCGTTTTTCACGTCACCGCGAGCGTCCATCATCATCACGCGATCACCGTCACCATCGAATGCGATACCCATGTCGGCCTGATTTTCGAGCACGTGAGCGCGCATACTTTCAGCGTATAGCGCACCCACTTCATGGTTAATATTCAAGCCATTGGGGCTGGTGCCCACTTCGATCACCTCCGCACCCAACTCGCGAAAAACAGCTGGCGCTATATGGTAGGTGGCGCCATTGGCACAGTCGACCACGAGTTTAAGACCACGCAAGGACTTGTGGAATGCAATCGAACTCTTGCAAAACTCGATGTAACGGCCCCTGGCATCTTCCATTCGCGTCGCCTTGCCGATCTGCTCCGGTTCGACCATTACCAGTTCCTGGTCCAGCATGCTCTCGATCTCCTGCTCGGTCGCATCGGGCAGTTTGAAGCCATCGCTATTGAAAAACTTTACCCCGTCGTCATGGTATGGATTATGCG
>Ga0224508_10000808_pt1 | contig 29194 bp, 28 predicted proteins | sample SF_Jan12_sed_USG_4_FD_170157 | JGI IMG/M metagenome (GOLD analysis project Ga0224508, IMG submission 170157) | Sediment microbial communities from San Francisco Bay, California, United States - SF_Jan12_sed_USGS_21 | ecosystem: Environmental > Aquatic > Marine > Sediment | place: USA...
GTGCTGGCTGAAGCGCAGAAACTCGGCGGAACCTGCGCCTTTATCGACGCCGAACATGCGCTCGACCCGTCTTATGCCAAGAAGCTCGGCGTCAATCTCGACGAACTCCTGATTTCGCAGCCGGATGCCGGCGAACAGGCGCTGGAAATCGCCGATACGCTGGTCCGGTCCGGCGCCATCGACGTGCTCGTCATCGACTCGGTGGCTGCATTGGTGCCGCGGGCCGAGCTGGAAGGCGAAATGGGCGACAACCATGTCGGCCTGCACGCACGCCTGATGAGCCAGGCGATGCGCAAGCTGACGGGATCGATCAACCGGTCCAAGACCATGGTGATCTTCATCAACCAGATTCGCATGAAGATCGGCGTGATGTTCGGCAGCCCGGAGACCACGAGCGGCGGCAACGCGCTGAAGTTCTATGCCAGCGTACGCCTCGATATCCGCCGGATCGGCCAGATCAAGGACCGTGACGATGTGATCGGCAACCAGACCCGGGTCAAGGTGGTGAAGAACAAGGTGGCGCCGCCTTTCAAGGTGGTCGAATTCGATATCATTTACGGCGAAGGCATTTCCAAGACCGGCGAACTGCTCGATCTCGGGGTCAATGCGGGCATCGTCGAAAAATCCGGCTCCTGGTTCTCCTGCGACGATCAGCGGATCGGTCAGGGGCGCGAAAACGCGAAGACTTTCCTCAAGGAAAATCCCGATTTGGCGACGAGCATCGAACGGCGCATTCGTGAAAACGCGGGGATCCTGTCGGAAGTCATGCTCGAAGGGCCGCTTGGCGACGAAGGTGAAGAAAGTGACGATGCGGAAGGCCTCGGCGCGCCGGAAACGGACGTGGCGGGCAACGCCTAAAAACGACCTCCCACTGGCAAACTCTCGCGGCGCCGGCCCCTCCGGCGCCGCTTTTGTGCGCGCGGGCGGGTCCGGGCCGTGCCGTGCGCCGGTCGCTGGACAGGGTGCAAAGGGCGCGGTACAACCGCGAACCGGCTTCGACGGGGAAATTATAAGGATTCCGCGCGTTTCAAGCGGCGGCCGCATGCCATGACCACCACCAACGAAATCCGCTCCGCCTTTCTCGAATACTTCGCCAAGCATGGCCACGAAGTCGTCGATTCGTCGCCGCTGGTGCCGCGCAACGATCCGACGCTGCTGTTCACCAATGCGGGCATGGTGCAATTCAAGAACGTGTTCACCGGCGCCGAGCAGCGGTCCTACAACCGCGCCGTGACCTCGCAGAAATGCGTGCGCGCCGGCGGCAAGCATAACGACCTCGAAAACGTCGGCTATACCGCGCGCCATCACACCTTCTTCGAGATGCTCGGCAATTTCTCCTTCGGCGACTATTTCAAGGATGTGGCCATCGAATTGGCCTGGAACCTGGTGACGAAGGAATACGGCCTGCCGGCCGATAAGCTGCTGGTCACGGTCTATGCGGAGGATGACGACGCGGCCCAGCTGTGGAAGAAGATCGCCGGCCTGCCGGAGGATCGGATCATCCGCATCGCCACGTCCGACAATTTCTGGGCGATGGGCGACACCGGCCCCTGCGGCCCGTGTTCGGAAATTTTCTTCGACCATGGACCCGGTATTCCCGGCGGACCGCCCGGCAGTCCGGATGAGGATGGCGACCGGTTCATCGAGATCTGGAACCTCGTCTTCATGCAATACGAGCAGGTCAGCGCCGGTGACCGGGTCTCCTTGCCAAAGCCGTCGATCGATACGGGCATGGGGCTGGAGCGCATCACCGCCGTGTTGCAGGGCACGCACGACAATTACGACATCGACCTGATGCGGGGGCTGATCGAGGCGTCGGCGGAAGCCAGCGGCAGTGCAGCGGACGGCGACCATGGCGTGTCGCACCGGGTCATCGCCGATCATCTGCGCGCGTCCAGTTTCCTGATTGCCGACGGCGTGCTGCCCGGTAATGAAGGGCGCGGCTATGTGTTGCGCCGGATCATGCGCCGCGCCATGCGCCATGCGCATATCCTCGGCTGCCGCGAGCCGCTGCTGCACCGGCTTGTGCCGGCGCTGGTATCGGCGATGGGGCAGCACTACCGCGACTTGGTCCGCTACGAGGCGTTGATTACGGAGACGCTCAAACTCGAGGAAACCCGGTTCAAGGACATGCTCGGCCGGGGCTTGCGCCTGCTGGAGGACGAGACCGGCAAGCTCGGCGACGGGCAGACACTGGCCGGCGATGTCGCCTTCCGGCTTTATGACACTTATGGTTTTCCGCTCGATTTGACGCAGGACATCCTGCGCGGTCAGGGACGGAGCGTCGATACCGCGGGATTCGACTCCGCGATGGAAAAACAGCGCGCCGCGGCGCGCAAGGCGTGGTCGGGCTCGGGCGAGGCCGCCACCGAAACGGTGTGGTTCGATCTGCGGGAAAAAATCGGGGCGACGGAATTTCTCGGCTACGAGACCGAAAGAGCCGAGGGTGTGATCACGGCGCTGGTCGTCGGCGGTACGCCGGTCGAGGCCGCCGAGGCTGGGCAGGACGCGCTGGTGATCGTCAATCAAACGCCCTTCTATGGTGAATCCGGCGGCCAGATGGGCGATCACGGCATCCTGTTTTCGTCCGGCGGTGCGGAATTCGCCGTATCGGACACGACCAAGAAGCTGGACGACATGCATATCCATGTCGGCACGATCAATAAGGGCTCGCTCGCGGTCGGCGATGAGGTGGAGCTGCGGGTCGACGGTGACCGGCGCAACCGGCTTCGCGCCAACCATTCGGTCACCCATTTGATGCATGAGGCGCTGCGGCGCGCCCTCGGCGATCATGTGACCCAGAAAGGCTCACAGGTCGCGCCCGACACCATGCGGTTCGATTTCAGCCATCCGAAGCCGATGACGGCAGAAGAAATTGCCGCGGTCGAGGCGGAGGTCAACCGGCGCATCCGCGGCAATGGCGCGGTGCGCACGCGGCTGATGACGCCGGACGATGCGGTGGAAGCCGGCGCGCTTGCCTTGTTCGGTGAGAAATACGGCGACGAAGTGCGCGTGGTCTCGATGGGTGACGAGGCGGGCGAAGCGGGTCGGTATTTTTCGACCGAACTGTGCGGCGGCACCCATGTGCGGCGCACCGGCGATATCGGATTTTTCAAGATCACGTCGGAAAGCGCGGTCGCGGCGGGGGTACGGCGGGTCGAGGCGGTGACCGGCGATGCGGCCATCCGGTATGTGGCGGCGCAACAGGCGGCGTTGTCCGAGGTGGCGGCGACCTTGAAGACCGGCGCCGCCGAGGTTCCGGCGCGCATCGCGGCGCTGCTGGATGAGCGCAGCAAGCTCAATCGCGAACTTTCCGAGCTGCGCCAAAAACTGGCGGCGGGCGGCGGCGGTGGCGGATCGGCCGCGCCGGAGACGCGGGAGGTCGACGGCGTCAAACTGGCGACCCGGAACCTCGACGGGGTGCCGCCGAAGGAGTTGAAGCCCCTGGTCGACACCTTGAAGAAGCAGATTGAATCGGGCGTCGTCGCCGTCGTCGCGGTCAACGAGGGCAAGGCGTCGCTGGTGGTCGGCGTCACCGCCGATCTGACCGACCGGTTCGATGCGGTCGCGCTGGTGCGCGCCGGCTCGCAAGCGATCGGCGGCAAGGGCGGCGGCGGCCGGCCGGATATGGCGCAGGCGGGCGGGCCGGACGGTTCCGGCGCGGCCGGGGCGCTTGCCGCGATTGAGCAGGCAATGGCTGCTGCGTGAGCGGACAGGACCAGCCTGGAAAGGCGGCATGCCGGCGGCACCTTGATTGTCCGCCGTTCGGGCCGTAAATTGCGCCGCATCGCACACCCCTTCCGCTGACCACAATCAGGACATTTCATGCGCTTCGAAGGTACTGATAGCTATGTCGCGACCGAGGATCTGATGATCGCGGTCAACGCGGCGATAGCGCTCGAGCGGCCGTTGTTGATCAAGGGCGAGCCGGGCACCGGCAAGACGATCTTGGCTCATGAGATTTCCAAGGCGCTCGACGCGCCGTTGATCGAGTGGCACGTCAAATCGACCACCAAGGCGCAGCACGGGCTGTATGAATATGACGCGGTCAAGCGGCTGCGCGACAGTCAGCTCGGTGATGAGCGGGTGCACGATATCGCCAACTACATCGTGCGCGGCAAGCTCTGGGAGTCCTTCACGGCGGACAAGCGCCCGGTTCTGCTGATCGACGAAATCGACAAGGCCGACATCGAGTTTCCCAACGATCTGCTGCTCGAAATCGACCGCATGGAATTCTACGTCTATGAGACGCAGGAGCAGGTCAAGGCCGAGCAGCGGCCGATCGTCATCATCACGTCGAACAATGAAAAAGAGTTGCCGGACGCTTTTCTGCGCCGCTGTTTCTTCCACTACATTTCATTTCCGGATCACGACACGATGGATGAAATCGTGCGCGTCCATTATCCCGATATTCAGCAAATGCTGATCCGCGAAGCGTTCAAAGTCTTTTTCGACATTCGCGAAGTGCCCGGCTTGAAAAAGCGGCCCTCGACCTCGGAGCTGCTCGATTGGTTGAAGCTCCTGATGATCGAGGATATCCCGCCCGAGGCGTTGCGCAGCAACGATCCCAGTACGCTGATCCCGCCGCTCTATGGTGCGTTGCTCAAGAACGAGCAGGACGTACAATTGCTGGAACGGCTGGCCTTCATGTCACGGCGCGAACGCAGCGGCGGATAAGCCAACCGCCCGGCGGAGGAATGGCCGATGTTCTTTAACTTCTTCACCGAATTGCGTCAGGCCGGCGTGCCCGTTTCCATCAAGGAATACCTGATGTTGATGGGCGCGATGGAGAAGGGCGTCGCCGACTACAACATCGATAATTTCTATTACCTCAGCCGTTCGGCCCTGGTGAAGGATGAACGCCATCTCGACCGGTTCGATCAGGTCTTCGGCCACATCTTCAAGGGGCTGGAGCGCAGCGACGAAGACACCGTTGCCGAAATTCCCGAAGAATGGCTGAAGAAACTGGCCGAGTTGTATCTCAGCGAGGAAGAGAAGAAGGAGATCGAAGCGCTCGGCGGTTGGGAAAAATTGATGGAGACGCTGAAGAAGCGGCTCGAGGAACAGCAGAAGCGCCATCAGGGCGGCAACAAATGGATCGGCACCGCCGGGAAGTCGCCCTTCGGCGCCTATGGCTACAATCCCGAGGGCGTGCGGATCGGCCAAAAGGAATCGCGCAATCGCCGGGCCGTCAAAGTCTGGGACCGGCGGGAATACAAGAACCTCGACGACCGCGTCGAGATCGGCACCCGCAACATCAAGGTGGCGCTGCGCCGGTTGCGCAAGTTCATCCGCCAGGGTCTGCCGACCGAATTGGACATGCCCGACACGATCCGGTCGACCGCCAATAATGCGGGCTATCTCGATATCAAGATGGTGCCGGAGCGGCGCAACACGGTGAAGGTCCTGCTGTTTCTCGACGCCGGCGGGTCGATGGACGATCACGTCAAGGTGTGCGAGGAGCTGTTTTCCGCGGCCCGCAGCGAATTCAAGCATATGGAGTTCTTCTACTTCCACAATTGTCTTTACGAGCGGGTCTGGAAGGACAATCGCCGGCGCCATACGGAAAAGATCGATACCTGGGAGGTGCTCCGCACCTATCCCGCCGACTACAAGGTTATCTTCGTCGGTGATGCGACGATGAGCCCCTATGAAATCGTCTATCCGGGCGGCAGCGTCGAACATTGGAATGAAGAGGCAGGGAATGTCTGGATGGAGCGCGTGCTGAGTCTTTACCAGCGCGCGATCTGGCTCAATCCGCAGCCGCGCGAAGTGTGGGATTATTATGAGTCGCTGCGGGTTATGAAGACGGTCATGGGGGACCGCATGTTTCCGCTCACCCTCGAAGGCCTCGATGAAGGCATGCGGGAACTGGCGCGATAGGCGCATCCGGCCGACGGGGCTTCCGTCCGGCGCCGCGTAGTGCGATAAACCGAATCATGGTTCGACACATCTTTGTAGCGGGATTGCTCGCCGTAATCCTGGCGGGCTGCGGCTTGGCCCGGAATTTCGCGGGCGAGCCGGTGAAAACCTCGCTGCCACAAAATTTCAAGGGCAAGCTCGGCGCGACGTCGGTCGCGGTATGCTACGTCGATGGGGACCCCAGGGCGCCGGAGGTTGTCACCGCGGTGCGTGAGCTTTGCAAGGAGCCGGGATCGACGGTCTCCTTTCACTCAAGTGATCTTATCTTCAACGATTGTCCGTTTATGAAGAAACGCCGCGCGGTCTATTTCTGCACCGCCCCGGCGCTGACCCCAGGCCAGGTCGCACCATCCGGGAATAAAAAGGGCCCGCCGAAGGCGAGCCCTTTCCGATAATTCGCGCTACCGGTTCCGGTTAGGCCCCCCAGGGCTTAATGGCCGCCTTCAGGGCCTTGTACCCTTCGATGAAGCCCGGGCGATCCCTGCCGTAAATTTCGTCGAATTTGGCAAGCGCCGCATCGAGCCAGGCGCGCAGTTCCTTGTTGTCCGGGTTCGCGTCGAGATAGGCGTCGCGGATCAGCACGAAGTGGATGCGCGGATCGTACGGCCGCTTGGTTCCCCCCATCGACTCGTCGCCATCGAGCAGCCGCAGCAGCATGGCGTCGGCCGAACCGAGGGTCTGTTCGTGAATCGGCGGTCCCGACATACGGTGCATGACCGATGTCATGTCCCGTCCATTGCCGGTGGTATACCCCATGTCGTTCCAGAGGTCGCCTGCCTTGTCGCCGACACCGAGATGGTCGGCGACTTTCTGCCCGAACGACCGCAGCGGATCGGAGACGTCCGCCATCAAGTCCGTAAGGCGGTCGCCGTCGAGGTCGGTCGCCAGCACGATACAGTCCTGCTTTTCGATCAGGTCCCAAAGCAACAGGCCGAAATTCGTGTCGGAGATGTGCTGCTCGATCCGGCCGCCCCAATTTTCCATGCCGTCCTTGAAGTCGGAGGGCAGCAAGGCGACGATGCGATCCACCGCTTCCCGGTGTTCGACATAGCCGTCCACCGCGTATTTGCGGCCGACTTCGAACTTGGTTCCCTGGAGCATCCAGGAATGGATCCCGGCATTGATGCCGTCTTCCATGGCCTGGGTCGGCTTCATGGCGACGCGGCCGAGTTTGCCCGTCTCATGCACCATCTTGAGGAATAGGCGGTTGGCATAGGCCATCTGAATGCCCGGCGTGTTCATTTCAGAGTGGATATTGCCGGTTTTCGCGTCGACGCTGAATTTCGCCCTGTCCTGCGAATAGGGCAGGCACGGCATGCAGCGGACACACGTTATCGGGCCATAGGGCCGGACGTTGCAGAACACACCGGCCTGGGTGCGCAACGGCGCATTGGCCGATTTGCCCATGACGACGACCTTGCCGCCCTTGCCGTCGTTGACATAGGCATCGCCGGCGGTCGACCACTTGATCGACGTGCACGGCATGTTGCCGAACCAGGCCAGCGACGCGAGTTTGGTGTCGTGCCGGTATTGCGACCACATCGGCACGCCGTAGTAGGGAAGGCCGAGGATGTCGATCGCCGCGATGGTGCCGAGCAGCGCATACGCGTCGGTGAGCGAATGGGCGACCGGATTGACGGTGCCGTCGTGGTTTCCGCCCTTCCAGACGACGGCGTCCGGATAGCCGTCGGGCCGCACATCGGTGGGCTCGAAAAGGCCGGACAGGAGTCCGAACAGGTCACCGCCTTCGGACTCGGTTCGTGCGATGGACATCAGATCGATCATGTAGGCTTCTTCCTATTGGGGTTGGTACGACGATGCGGATATTCGAATGCGGGGACCGCCGGTGCGGCCGAGCGATGCAGTGTTTCCGCCCCGCTGCGGAGTGCCCAATCGTCGCATTTTTCCTGCAAACACGAAAGTGCGGACAGCCGCATTCCTGTTGTCAGGTGATTGGCGTTCAGGCGGTGCGGCGAACTGAATGTCTCCACAATAGACTGCGACGGCACGCCAGCGGGCGCACAATAGCATTGTTGCGCGGACAGGCAAGGTGTCCGCAGATAGACGTTAAAGCCACTTTGTTTCAACTGGTTGCGTCGATGCCGGCATGGCTCGCAGGGCGGGTAGAACCTCATCCGCCTCGGCAACGCTGCGGACCAGCTCGCTTTGATCGGGATGCATGTATTTCCCGTCCACCGCGGCCTGCAGCATCGCCTTGAGCGGCGCCCAATAGCCATCCTGGTCGAGCAGGACGATCGGCTTATCGTGCAGGCCGAGTTGACGCCATGTGATGATTTCGAAGGCCTCGTCGAGGGTGCCGAGGCCGCCGGGCAGGATTGCGAAGCCGTCCGCCAGCTCCGCCATCTTCTCTTTGCGGCTGTGCATGGAGTCGGTGACGATCATTTCCGAGCATCCCGTATGGGCCAGTTCCAGGTCGCGCAGAAAGCTCGGAATAACGCCGATAACCTTGCCGCCCGCCGCCAACGCGCCGTCGGCCGCGTCGCCCATCAAGCCGATATGGCCGCCGCCGAAGATCAGGGTGACGCCGTTTTCGGCCAGCAATCCGCCGAACCGCCGCGCCGCGGCGCGGTGCGTTTTCGGCCCCTGCGAAGAAGAGCCGCAATAGATGCATACGGATCGGATCGTGGACATCGCACCCGCCTGATTTCAAGAAACAGGGACAGTAGGAGGGGCGTCTTGGAATGGCAAGAAGTCTCGTTTCAAGAAACAGCGGCCGGCCGGGCAGGTTCTTCTGCCTGGTCGGTTTTGCCCCGGGGATCGGCACCCTACCCCCGGCATGGATTATGATGATAAGCTCGGTAATTGGTCGCAGGAATTACGGTACGAAGACCGGCATGCCACCATCATAATCGCGAGGTGAGAGAATTATGAGTATGGTCGCTGAAAAACAGACGATGAAAATCAGCAAGATCAAGGAGCATATCGGCGCCGAGGTGACCGGTATCGATCTGCGCGATCCCATCGACGAGGAAACCCGTCAGCGGATCTATGACGCCCTGGTCGATAATGTCGCCCTGGTGATCCGCGATCAGAACTTTACCGCCGCGGACTTCCAGGCCGCGGCCAGCCTGTTCGGCGAGCTGATGGAAGATCAGAACCGCCTCTACCTTGCGCCCGGCCTGCCGCTGGTGAGCGTGCTGTCGAACCGCCACAAGGACAGCAAGGGAAATCAGGCGAAGGTGCAGAAGAACGCCACCTGGCACACCGACCATACCAATCAGGAATTTCCGCCGAAATTCACCTCGCTGTATCCGGTGGAACTGCCGGACAGCGGCGGCGGCACATCGGTCTGCAACATGCGCGACGCCTATGAAGCGCTGCCGGAAGATCTTCGGCAGCGAATTACCGGGATGAAGACGGCCAATACGCTGATCAGCAGCGCGCGCGCCGCCATCGGCAACCCCGACATCCTTCGCACCCAGCAGGAAATGGAGGCCGACTTCACGATCCAGCCGCTGGTGCGGACCCATCCGGAGCGCGGCACCAAGGCGATCTGGTTCCACACGGGCAAAACCGAGAAAATCCTCGGAATGGAGCCGGTCGAAACGCAGGAATTCCTGGCCGAGCTGCTGGAAACAGCGATCCGCCCGGAATTCGTCTATGTGCATGAATGGAAGCTGGGCGATATGCTGATCGTCGACAATCGATCGGCGATGCATCGGGCCGGCTTCGACTATGACCCGAACCAGCACCGCATGCTCTATCGCGCTCTCGTCCGGGGCGAACGGCCGCATTAAGTCCGGTTGGCACTGCCGCGGGTTGAAATCACAACAATAAGGGGGAACCGCCATGGCGGATGGGGATAAATCACGGACGACCGAGGGTCAGGGACGGCTGTACGACAATGTTCTGGATACCATCGGCAATACGCCGTGTATCCGCGTCAACAATCTGGCGCCGGACCATGTGCGGCTGTACGTGAAGGCGGAGGCTTTCAATCCGGCCGCGTCGGTCAAGGACCGCCTGGCGGTCAGCATTATCGAGGAAGCGGAACGCAGCGGTGCGCTGAAACCCGGCCAAACGGTGGTCGAGGCGACCAGCGGCAATACGGGCATCGGCTTGGCGATGGTCTGCGCGTTCAAGGGTTATCCGCTTGTCGTGACGATGGCGGACAGTTTTTCGATCGAGCGGCGAAAACTGATGCGGTTTCTCGGCGCAAAAGTCGTGCTGACGCCGCGGGCGGAAAAGGGTTTCGGCATGTACCAGAAAGCCAAGGAACTGGCCGAAGCGAATGGCTGGTTTCTGGCGCGGCAGTTCGAGACCGACGTGAACGCGAAGATTCATGAAAATACTACCGCGCGTGAAATCCTGTCTGATTTCGAGGGCGATCGTCTGGATTACTGGGTAACGGGATACGGCACCGGCGGCACCGTTACCGGCGTGGGCCGCGTGCTGCGCAAGAAGCGGCCGGAAACCAAGATAATCCTGAGCGAGCCGGCGAATGCGCAGCTTCTCGGCAGCGGGCAGGGGCAGGAGCGCAGTGCGGACGGAGCGCCGGCCGTCAGCCATTCGGCCTTCGAGCCGCATCCGATTCAGGGCTGGACGCCCGATTTCATCCCGCTCGTCTTGCAGGAATCGATCGACAACGGGCTGTATGACGAAGTGATCCCGGTTCCCGGGCCGGTTGGAATTGAATGGTCCCAAAAATTAGCGCAGAGCGAGGGCATATTCGCCGGCATATCCGGCGGCTCGACATTCGCCATTGCGATGCAGATTGCGGAAAAGGCCGAACCCGGGTCGGTAATTCTTTGCATGCTGCCGGACACCGGTGAGCGGTATCTGTCATCGCCCCTGTTCGAGACGATCGAAGAGGAAATGACCGAGGAAGAAATCGCGCTTTCGCGGTCCACACCGGGATTCCATATGCCCGCTGCCTGATCTTCTTGGGCGGGCCGTGTGAGCGTTGCGGCAATGACGGCCGGGTTCCCGGATTTTCCGGCCGGATGCCCGCCAATCGCCATCATTGCGCCGAGTCGCCCGCAGGGTTACAAATTGGCGTCTGAAATCGCATTTGCGAGGCGGTGTGAATCGAAACGTCATCATCGGCGCAGTGGCGATCGCCATCGGCATTGCCGTTGTGATCATACTCAGCATGTTTGAGGTTACGACGGAACAGATGCCGGCAGAGGCGCAGAAAGCCGCGCCGGGGGCAACCGCGTCGAAACCCGCCGTTCCCGCACAGCCGGAATCCGCGCCGCCGAAACCGGGGGCGCGGCCGATGCAGTCAACCAAGCAGGTACCGCCGCAATCGCAGCCGGACCAGCAGGCGCGCGCCGCCGCCGACAATAAGGGCAAGATGCCCGGCGCGAAGACAGCGGGCGCGCCGAGTTTCGACATCATCCGAATCAGCCCCAAGGGCGAGGCCGTGTTTGCCGGCCGGGCCGAGCCGGGCGCGCAGGTCACGCTGTATAATGATGGCAAGGAATTGGGCCGCGTAACCGCCGACGCGCGCGGTGAATGGGTCTACGTTCCGGAACAGGCCTTGCCCTCTGGAAGCGCCAAACTGACCATTGCCGCAAAGAATGCGGATGGGGCGGTCAGCCGGTCCGACAAGGTCGCGGTTATCGTCGTACCGGAACAGGCCGCGCCGGCAACCGCTTCGTCCCCGAAAATGCCATCGTCGACCGCATCCGCGCCGCCGCCGATGGCCGTGCTGGTTCCCAGGGAAGGGCAGAGCCGGCTGCTGCAGGCGCCGGCGCCCGGTCCCGGTGTCGGCACGGTCGCGTTGCGGCTCCAGGTGATCGATTACGATGAAGACGGCAGGTTGTCGCTGCGCGGCAAGGGGAAGCCGGGGGCGGCGATTCGCATCTATGTCGACAATGGGCCGATCGGCGAGGCCAAGGTTCCGTCCGACGGAGAATGGCAGGTACGGCCCGATCAACCCGTGGCGCCGGGCACCTATAATTTGCGGATTGACCAGATCGCGGCTGGTAAGGTGTCGGAGCGGGTCGAGTTGCCGTTTACCCGCGCCGCGCCGTTGAAGAGCCGCCCCGGGGAAAACTATTTCATCGTGCAGCCCGGCAACAGCCTGTGGCGTATCGCCCGCCGGTCCTACGGCGACGGTATACTCTACACGGTGATCTATCAGGCCAACCTCGATCAGATCCGCGATCCGGATTTGATCTATCCCGGGCAGGTTTTTGCAGTGCCCGCCTCCGCAATCCGTTAGCGGCGCAGCGGATTTACGATTTCTTCCGAAATATGGCGGATAGTCCGGACTCTCAGCGGATCGAGACGACAAATCCAGCCGAAGCCCCGCACGCCCGGCCGAACGGACGGTCGATAACACTCTCTCCAGTCATTACAAGGATTCCGCCGTGTCGACGTTGAAGGAAACTCTCAAACCCGTCCTCTTTCCGGTCCACCGGGCCGGATGGCCGTTTATCGCCATCTTTGCGGGAGTGACGCTGTTGGGCGCGGTCTTTTGGGGATCGTTTCTATTCGTCGGCGGTGCCTTGACCATTTGGTGTCTCTGTTTCTTCCGCGATCCCGATCGCATGACCCCGGATCGCGAAGGACTGGTCATCAGCCCGGCTGACGGCGTGGTACAGATGATCGTGCCCGCGGCGCCGCCACCGGAGCTGGAAATGGGCGCCGATCCGCTCACCCGCATCAGCGTCTTCATGAATGTCTTCAATTGCCACGTCAATCGCAGCCCGGTCGAAGGGGAGGTGCGCAAGCTGGCCTATCGCCCGGGGAAATTTCTCAATGCGTCGCTTGATAAGGCGAGCGAGCATAACGAGCGGCAGTCGGTCCGGCTTGCCATGGCGGATGGGCGCGAGGTGGCCTGCGTGCAAATCGCGGGGCTCGTGGCGCGCCGCATCGTTTGCGAGATCGAAGCGGAGCAAAAACTCCGCACCGGCGAGCGTATCGGCATGATCCGGTTCGGTAGCCGTGTCGATGTGTATTTGCCGAATGGGGTAGCGCCGTTGGTCGTGACCGGGCAGACTACGGTCGCCGGAGAGACAGTCCTCGCCGATTTAGCGGGTTCCGAGCCCGCGCGAACAGGGGAAATACGCTGATGTTGAAACGTCGCCGATTTCGTCGTGTTCCACGGTTGAAGGGGCAAACCTTTAACCGCCTCGTGCCGAACATCATCACCGTCGGTGCGTTATCCGCGGGATTGACCGCGATTCGCTTTGCATTCGAAGGGCGATGGCAGTTCGCCGTAACGGCCATTTTAGTCGCCGCCGTGCTCGATGCGCTGGACGGACGCATGGCGCGACTGCTGAAATCGGCAAGCGATTTCGGTGCCGAATTGGACTCGCTGTCCGATGTGATCGCCTTCGGCGTGGCGCCGGCGATCGTCGTCTATCTTTGGGTGCTCAGCGGTGTTGAGGGCCCCGGCTGGATTGCCGTGCTGTTCTTCACCGTCTGTTGCGCGCTCCGGCTGGCGCGGTTCAATACCTCGATCGATAAGCTGCCGCCCTATGCCTACAATTATTTCACCGGCGTGCCGGCCCCCGCCGGCGCCGGATTGGCAATCTTGCCGATGATCGCCAGTTTCGAGTTCGGGCCCGCGATTGCCGCAAATCCCATATTCGTGGGTGTTTGGATGGTGCTGGTGGGCGGAACGATGGTCAGCCGGCTGCCGACCTATTCCTTCAAGAAGCTGAAGATTCCGCAAAACTATGTGCTGGTTGTTCTTGTCGCAGCCGGCCTGGTCGTCGCCGGCCTGGCAAGTGCGCCCTGGCGGACGTTACTGGTTGTCGGCGTGCTCTATCTGGTGACGATTCCTTTCGCCTCCATGTCCTATCTGCGTCTCCGCCGCGAGGCCGAACGGCTGCATGACGATTCCGACGATGCGCCGGATCAGGATGAGGACGGGGATGAAGGCGGCAGCGGCGAGGGGGAAACGACGACGCCGCATCTGCGTCCGGTATAGATCCGCGCCTAGTCCGGGTGCGCGGCCGGAGCGGTCGCACCCTGCCGTACCACGTCGCGCCGCGTGCCGACGCCGCCCACATGGCTGTTCAACGGCACCTCGGTGAGCGCCGCGATATCGCGCGCCGCAGCGAGCACTTCGTCCGGGTCCAATCCGGTTTCGATCCCCATCATGTCGAAAAAATGCACGATGTCCTCGGTCGGCAGATTGCCGATCGATCCGACGCCACCCGGAAAGGCGATGCCGCCGCCGATGCCGCAAATCGATCCCTCGACGATGGTGACGCCCGCATCGAGGGCGGCAATCAGATTGGCCGGCGCCAGGCCCATCTTCTCATGCAAATGGAAGCTGAATTCGCAGTCGGGGAACTGGTCATGGGCGCGCCGGAAGAGATCGCCGACATGTCGCGGGTCTTCCATGCCGGTGCTGGCGGCGAGATAGAAACGGCGAATGCCGGCATTGCGCAATCGCGCCACGCAGTCGAGCGTCGCTTCCGGCGGGATAACGCCTTCATAGGGGCAGAACATCGACATGCCCAGCGCCATCACGAATGCCCGTCCGGCCTCGTCGGCGACGCGGAAACAGTCGCCGCCGGCGGTGATGACTTCGTCCAGTGTCATATTCTGGTTCTTGGCCAGATAGCTGGCGCTGACGGTCATCAGGCCAAGAATTTCATCGATATTCGTGGCAACCGCTCGAATCGCGCCCTTCTTGTTCGGCACCAGCGCGCGATAGACCGTGCCCGGCCGGCGCTTTATTCGCTCCAGTACCTCTTCCGCATCGGTCAGCATCGGAACCACCCTTGGGTGGGTGAAGCTGGTGACCTCGATGACCGGCAGGCCGGCATCGCTTAACCGGTCGATCATCGCTACTTTTTTGTCCGTATCGACCCAATGATCGAGCGATTGCAACCCGTCGCGCGGGCCGACCTCGACGACGGTGGCCTTGGGGGGGAGGGACAGCATTACTCTTCCTTTCTCAGTCTAGATCGTAGCCGGCTTCCTTCAGCATATCCTCATCGAAACCCAGTTGGTCGATCAGGACGTCTCGGTTGCTTGACCCGAGCCGCGGCCCGGCATGCCGGATGCCACCGGGCGTTCGCGAAAACTTTCCGACCACGTTTTGCATGCGGATGGGACCGCCGAGCTCGTCGTCCTCAACCGAAAAAATATTGCCGCGGGCCTGAATGTGCGGGTCTTCGAAGATGTCCTTGACGCTGTTGCACGCGGCGGCGGTGGCGTCGAATTTTACGAACAAGGCGATCAAGTCCTCCCGGTCGAATTTTTCGATCGCTTCCTGCAGCGCCTCGTCGAGGGCGACCGAGTTTTGGATGCGGAGCCGGTTGTCGATGAAACGTTCGTCGGTGACCAGCTCGGGTATCCCCAATGCGTCGCACATGCGCTCGAAAGTGGACTGGGCGCTACCGGATATCGAGACCCATTTGTCGTCCTTCGTGCGGTACGTGTTGCGGGGCGCGGTGAAGGGCAGGCGGCTGCCGTTTCGTTCCTGAACGATCCCGAGCTGATCGTAATCGACGACCTGCGGGCCGAGCAGTGTCAAGAGCGGTTCATAGATCGCATAGTCGACGACCTGTCCCTTACCTGATCGATTCTTCTCCTGCAAGGCGACCAGGGCGAGAAACGCGCCCATCAGACCGGAAGTGTCGTCGGCCAGCCCGAAACCTGGAAGCAATGGCGGCCGGTCCGGGTAACCGGTGATATAGGCGTAGCCGGAATATCCTTCGGCCAGCGTGCCGAACCCCGGCCGTGTGCTGTTCGGCCCGGTTTGGCCAAAGCCGGTGAGGCGGATCATGATGAGGCCCGGATTGATCGCACTGAGCTCCTCATAGCCGAGGCCCCATTTTTCGAGGGTTCCCTTACGGTAGTTCTCGACAATGATGTCGGCGTCCTCGATCAGCCGCTTCACGATATCGACGCCGAGTGGTGTGCGCAGATCGGCGGTTATCGACCGTTTGTTGCGGTTGATCAGTTTGTACATCAACCCGACGCCGTTCTTGTTGTTTCCCCAGTAACGGACTTCGTCACCGGTCCCGGGCCGCTCGACCTTGATCACGTCGGCGCCGAAATCCGCGAGAAACATCGACGAGAGCGGCCCCGCCAGAAAATTCGAGATGTCGATCACCTTGACGCCCGCGAGCGGCTGCGCCGATTGTTCAGTCTCCGCCGTCATTGATTTTCCCTGTCTGAAAGTTCCAGTATTCGAAATGCCGCGCATCATCGCGTCCGGGCGCCGTCGCATCAACCCGGCAAGTTCGGTATGCGGTTCACCGGGGCGAGGCAATGCGCTACCCTTTGGCTGTCGGCGCTGCGCCGACCGCGGGTAGGGTCAGATTTCGAGGAGCGCGCATGACCTATCGATTCGAACCGGTAGACGGAACGTTCGCCTGTGAAGTTCATGGTCTTTCCTTGTGGCAGCCGTTGGACGACGCAGCGGTGGCGCAAATTGCGGAGCGCTGGAGCAACCAAGGGGTGCTCATCTTCCGCCGGCAATCGTTGAGCGAAGCGGAACTCGTGACGTTTAGCCGGCGGTTTGGCGATCCGGACGTGATTGTCCGAACCGACTGGCAAGCGGCCACGCCCGAGGTTGTGCAGATATCGAACATGAAGGATTCCGCCGGCCGGTCGATCGGCGGTCTGGGGGCCGGGGAACTCGGCTGGCACACCGATCAATCCTATGTCGCCGATCCGGCCACCGGCAGCGTGCTGTATATGGTGGAAATGCCGCGAGATGGGGGACGGACCTATTGGGCGAACCTGCAGTTGGCCTATGACGCGCTACCGGAGAAGACCAAGACGCGGATCGACGGGATGAGTGGCGTCTACGACTACGTGGCGCGGCAATCCACCTATGACGATGAACCGGAAATGTCAGAGGAACTGCGGCGCAAGACGCCGCCGGTGACCCATCCGTTGGTCAATCGTCATCCGGTTACGGGCAAAAAGTCGTTGTATCTGGATCCGACGACGTCGGTGGGGATTGCGGAACTACCGGGGGCGCAGGGCCGGGCGCTGCTCGACGAATTGAACGAACACGCGACGCAGCCCGATTTCGTTTACGCCCATGAATGGCAGATCGGCGACGTCGTTATGTGGGACAACGGATTCCTGTTGCATCGACGGGATCCGTTCGACGCCGGCCAGAACCGTTTGTTGAAACGAACGACGCTGCGCCTGTCGCCGGCGCATCATATCGTTCCGCCGTCTACTCTGATCGCAGCCTAGGATCGAGCACGTCCCGCAGCGCATCCCCGAAGAGGTTGAAGCCAAAGACCGCGAGCGTGATCGCGAGTCCCGGGAAGATCGGCACCCATGGGGCGCTTTCGGCGTATTCCTCGGCGCCGCCTTGCAGCATCAGCCCCCATGACGGTGTCGGTTCCTGCACGCCGAGTCCGAGATAGGACAACGACGCTTCGAGCAGGATCGCCTGGCCGATATTTGCGGTCATGATGATCAAATAGGGCGCCATCACGTTCGGCGCCATGTGCCGCAGAATGATGCGGGTACTGCTGAATCCCAGGGCGCGCGCGGCATCGACATAGGGGATCTCGCGGATCGCCAAGGCGTTCGAGCGCACAATGCGGGCCGCATCGGGAATAAACGGCAGACAAATTGCGAAGATGACATGGTGCAGTTCGGAACCGAATACGGCGACCACCGTGAGCGCGATGATGATCGTCGGAAAGGCGATAAAGACATCCATCACCCGCTGCAAGATCAGATCCACCGTGCCGCCGAAATACGCGCTTCCAACGCCAAGAATGAGGCCGGTTGTCGCGCCCGTGACCGCCGCGACAATGCCGATGAAAAGCGCCGTCCGGGCGCCGTAAATCAGCCGCGATACCTGATCGCGGCCGAATTGATCGGTACCCAGCCAAAATTCCGAACCGGGCGCCATCAGCATGTATTCGAACGCGGCGGCTTCGGGTTCGTACGGCGCGATGACGTTGGCGAAAACCGCCAAGAAGATCATTATCAGCACGATCAAACCGCCGGTAGCGCCCAACGGATATTTGTGGATCATTTCTTTGGCGGAAACATACCAGGGGCGTCGGCCGAGTTGGGCGACATCCAAGTCTTCCAGATATGGCGTGGTTGACACCAGCGAGCCTCCCATGTGGATACGGCGGCGTAGAACGACTGACCGCCGCGTCATAGAGGACGCGGCGGTCAGGGTCAACGGATGATTATACTAAACGCCGATTGGTTACTGAGACCTTAAGCGCGGATCGAGTTCGTCCCGTACGGCATCGCCGAACAGGTTGAAGCCGAACACCGCGACGGTAATCGCAAGGCCGGGGAAGATCGGCACCCATGGGGCGCTTTCGGCGTATTCTTCCGCACCGCCCTGGAGCATCAATCCCCAGGCCGGAGTGGGTTCCTGCACGCCGAGGCCGAGATAGGACAGCGACGCTTCGAGCAGGATGGCCTGGCCGACAAAGGCGGTCAGCATGATCAGGAACGGTGCCATCACGTTCGGCGCCATATGCCGCAGGATAATGCGCATATGGGAGAAGCCGAGCGCCCGGGCGGCGTCCACGTATGGAATTTCCCGGATCGCCAGCGCATTGGACCGCACCACGCGGGCGCAACGTGGAATAAACGGGATGGTGATCGCGATGATCACGTTTTGAATTCCGGTGCCGAAGATGGCGACGACGGCCAACGCCATGATGATCAGCGGGAAGGCCATGAAGACATCCATGATCCGCTGGAAGATAAGATCAATCGTACCGCCGAAATAGGCGCTGCCGACACCAAGCACGAGGCCGATAAACGCGCCGACGAACGCGGCGGTGAAGCCGACCAACAGGGCGGTTCGGGCGCCGTAGACGACCCGGGTCCAGATATCGCGGCCCATTTGGTCGGTGCCAAGCCAGAAATCGACGCCCGGCGCCGTCAACATATGTTCGAACGAGTTCGACTCCGGATCGAATGGCGTCAGGATATCGGCAAAGACGGCGAGGGTGATCATTATGAGGACGAGCAGTCCACCGAATGCTCCAAGCGGGTTCTTGGCTAGCGTGGCGGTAAACCGTTCCCAACGTGTTCGCGTGTCGAACAGTTCTTCAAGTTCAGTCGTTGCGCCGGATTCTTCTACCGTTGTCATCGAATTTCCTCCCTAGCTGTAGCGGATCCGGGGATCCAGCCACGCGTAGAAGATATCAACCACGAAGTTGGTTACCACGAAGATGAATGCCACCAGCATGACCAATGCTTGGGTCAGGCTGTAGTCATGGTTCGTCACGGATTCGACAAACAATTTGCCGAGGCCGTTCAGATTGAACACCTGCTCGGTGACGACGAGTCCGCCCATCAGGAAGGCAAACTCGATACCGATGACCGTAACAACCGGCAACATCGCGTTTTTCAGCGCGTGACGATTGATGATCACTTTCTCGAGCAGTCCCTTCGCGCGCGCCGTGCGAACATAATCTTCGCGCAGCACTTCGAGCAGGGCCGATCGGGTCATGCGTGTCGCGACCGCGGAATAGCGGTATCCGGTGGCCAATGCCGGCCAGATCAATTGCGACAGATTACCGAGCGGATCTTTCCAGGGATCGACATACTCAATCGGTGGCATCCAGGCTTCCCCGAGCCATGCCTGTGTGGATATCAGGAGACCGAGAATGATCAGAATCCCGAGCCAGAAGGATGGCAGCGCGATACCGGCAATGCTGAAGGTCCGGACGATATAGTCGATCCAGGTATTCTGTTTGATCGCGGAAATCGTTCCCATCGGGATCGAAATGATGATGCTTACCAACGTCGCCATGACGGCGATCTGCAGCGATAATTCAAACCGCAGGCCGATTTCTTCGGTAATGGCCCGGCTGGTCCACATGGAATCGCCTAGGTCGAACGTCGCAAAGCCCCAGACGAAGCTGAGGAATTGTTCCCAGATTGGTCTGGTGATGCCGAGATTGATCCGGCATTGCTCAATGGCCGTTTCATCGACGAAGGAACCCTCGCCGGCCATCCGCAGCGCACACACGTCGCCGGGAATCAGCCGCAGGAGGCCGAAAACCAGAATCGCCGCCCCAATCAGGGTCGGGATCATCAGGAATATGCGCTTAATTGTATATTTGTACATTAATTCGCTCCGAGATTTTCCCTCCCGCCGCCCGATGCGGCGAGAGGGATATCTTTAGCTCATCAACCGCTTACTGCAGCTTCGGATCGAGCCAAACCTGGTCAAGCGACTGGTTCAGATAGTGACTGGGCGCTATTTTCCACCCTTTCACATAGCTCCGATGCGGATTGATTTTGTACCACCAGAACGAGGTCATGTAGTGCACCTGATCCGACAGGATGTATTTTTCGTAGGCGCGGAGCTTCTGATACTGCTTCTTGGAATCCGCTTCGTTGAGCATGTCCAAATACAGATCAGTGACCTTTTGGTCCGTATGGTTCGAGTAGTTGTTGCCCGCGCCCTTGATCCACTTGGACACGTCGATCGTCGGATTGATCACGGTCTGGCAGTTGAAGTCGACGGCGACGTCGAAATCGCGCGTCTTGCGCAGACCCGCATACCACGGACCCGACGGCAGCACCTTCTGATCGGCCTTGGCGCCGATTTTACGCCATTGGTCAATATACCACGTGCCGACGACCTTATAAGGCTGGTCGACCGCCCGGTTCCACAAGGTGACCTTGAGGTTCGGATGGCCGGCGTCCTGAAGCAGCTTTTTCGCGCGCGCCCGGCTCGCCCGGACGTCCTTGGCATAGCCGTTCAAGGACTGCAGCCACCGCTTCGAGCCTTCCAGCGGATGGCCCGGGAAGGTAACGCCGCCAACCGTCTTGACCAGCGCGATCTTCGACAGATACCGGGAACCGCCCCAGCGGTCGAAGGCGAGGGTCAGTGCCTGGCGAACGCGCTTGTCTTGGAACCGCTTCAGTTTCTGGTTCGGCGTGGCCCCCATCAGGCAATTCCAGTTGCTTTCCTGGACCTTGATCTTTTTGCCAAGGGCTTTGACCAGATCGTCACGTGCCTTCGGCGGGAAGCCGCGAAATTCGATCGCCGCCCGATTGCCTCGGATCGCCTGCAGGCGAACCGACATCTTCGGCGCAGAAATCGCCTTGTAGCCGTCCAGATAGGGTAGGCCCTTGACGTGGAACTTGTCGAACCGGGCGCCTTCTACGAACGCACCGGGTTGATGCTGAACAAACTTGAACGCACCGGTTCCGTTGATGTTCTTCTTGTGCCAATTGTAGCCGTGCTCGTCGAGGTCCTTCTTCGAATAGGTGAAGTTGAACGGCGACGCCAAGGCCGGGATCATCGCGGACAACGGCCGTTTCAGTTGCACGTGCAGGGTTGTCGCATTGGGCGCGTCAACGCTTGCCACTTGGGTGTACCAAGCCTTGCGCGAACTCGGGATGCCTTCCGGCGGGAACATGATCTTGTCCAGCGTCGCCTTGACGTCGGCCGAGGTCAGCGGCGTGCCGTCATGGAAGAGGACGTTTGACTTGATCTTGAAGGTGATCGTCTTACCACCGTTGGTGGTTACCGGTTTGCCTTCGCAGAGATCGCAAATAATGTCCGTCGGAGACTGCGGATTGTTGGGATTGACCCGCAGCAACGTGCTGTAAAACGGCCGGATCGGATGGATCATGCCGAATGTCGTCTCCCGATGCCCGTCATAGGACGGGATCTTACTGCCAACCACGAAGCTCAAAACGCCGCCTCTGGCAGGCGTTTCCTGTGCCGACGCAGTAATCGTCGCGCTGGTGGCCAGAGCCGCCCCCAGACCCGCAATTGCCACTAGCAATGCTCTAAATTTCATCATTTCCCCAATTCTCCTTCCTGCTTGCAGGAATACTGTCGTTTCCCAAATCCCGGAGCCAGCCTTGACTATACCGTCTATTGCGCCGCCAACGGGTGTTATTTTCTAGTTTTCCGATCACACTTCATGACAGGCCACCCAATGGCCTGGTTTGATCTCCCTGAATTCCGGCATAGATTTCGGACAACCGTCCGCGGCAAGCTCACACCGAGGATGGAAGACGCAGCCGCTCGGCGGGTTGATCGGGCTGGGGATTTCTCCCTTGATCACCTGATGCGCGCGTTTGGCTTCGATTGTCGGGTCGGGAATTGGCACGGCGTCGAGCAACGCCTTGGTGTACGGGTGGATCGGATTTTCGAACAGTTCGTCGCATTCGGCCAATTCGACCATCTTGCCGAGATACATAACCGCGACACGATGGCAAAGATGGCGCACGACACTGAGATCGTGCGAGATAAAGAGGTATGTAAGGCCAAGCTCGTCGCGCAGATCTTCCAACAGGTTGATCACCTGCGCCTGAATCGACACGTCGAGCGCCGAAACCGCTTCGTCACATACGATGAATTCCGGATCCATCGCCAGCGCCCGAGCGACACCGACCCGTTGCCGCTGGCCGCCGCTCATCTCATGCGGATAGCGGTCTGCGAACCGGGTGCTCAATCCGCAAAGGTTGAGCAAATCCATTACCCGTTTGTCGCGATCAGCTTGATCTTCAATGATCTTATGCACGCGCATCGGTTCGCTCAGAATGTCTCTGATCTTCATTCGGGGGTTCAGCGAACTATACGGATCCTGAAAGATCACCTGGATCTTCTGCCGAAACGGGATCATATCGCTGGAACCGAGATTATTCAGGTTGGTTCCTTCGTAAATGATCTCACCCGCCGTGGGTTTCTCGAGCTGCAGGATACAGCGTCCCGTCGTCGTCTTGCCGCAGCCGGATTCACCGACCAGGCCAAGCGTCTCGCCCTTGCGGATGCTGAACGAAATGCCGTCCACCGCTTTAACATGGGCGACGACCTTGGGAATCAGGATGCCCTCGGTCACCGGGAAGTGCATTTTGAGGCCATTGACCTCGATCAAATTGTCACCAAGGCCGGGCTGGACGCCAGGCGTGGCTCCGCCGTCTTGAATTGCCGATGCTTCACTCATGATGCTACTTTCTCAATCTCGGCAAGGTTTTGTTTTTCCCAACACGCGGAAGAGTGACCCGGCGAAACTTCCTCTAATGTCGGGTTTTCCCGCGCACAACGATCGACTGCGAAGCGGCACCGTGGCCGGAACGGACAACCGTCGTCCAGCCGCGCAAGATCGGGCGGTTGACCATCGACCGGATCGAGTTTCGCTTGCCGGGTCTGATCGAGCCTCGGCACTGATTTCAGGAGCGCCAGCGTGTAGGGGTGCTTCGGGTTATGGTAGATTTCCTCGGCCGTGCCCGTTTCGATGATTTTGCCCGCGTACATCACGTTTACACGATCGGCGTAGCGCGCCACGACGCCGAGGTTATGGGTGATGATAATCATCGCGACGCCGAGGTCGCGGGTCAGGTTCTTCATCAACTCCAGAATTTGCGCCTGAATGGTCACGTCGAGCGCCGTTGTCGGCTCGTCGGCGATGATCAGTTTCGGCTCGCAGGCCAGCGCGATGGCGATCATGACCCGCTGGCGCATACCGCCGGACAGATGATGCGGATATTGCGCCAGCCGGCGGTCGGGTTCGGAAATTCCCACCATGCCCAGCAGCGCGACGGCGCGTGCGTTGGCTTCCTCGTCGCTCATGCCGAGATGGTGCTGCAGCGTCTCGGTAATCTGCAATCCGATGCTCAGCACAGGGTTCAACGAGGTCATCGGCTCCTGAAAGATCATGGCGATGTCGTTGCCGCGCACGCTGCGCATGTCCGCGTCGCTCAGTTCCAGAAGATTTCGGCCCTGAAAATGAATGCTGCCGCCCACAATCCTGCCGGGTGGGTCGGCAACCAATCGCAGGATGGAAAGTGCGCTTACGGACTTGCCGCAGCCGGACTCACCAACAACTGCAACCGTCTCGCCTTCCTTAACGGAATATGAGATGCCGTCGACTGCTTTCACCGTACCGGCGGAGGTGAAAAACTGGGTTTGAAGACCCTCAATCTCAAGAAGATCGTTCACGCGCCCCCCTATCCTATTTGTTGAAATTTTTTGGTTGATTGGTAACCGGGAAACAGACGGTACGGACCGCTGATAAAGTTGTCAACGGACATATGGGAGCCGGAAAATCCGGGCGCTGTTGAATGAAATTTCAGCATGGTTTTGCAACATGCGTGGCGGCAGTTCCCGAGGCTTGCGCACCCGGTGCACCACGTTCTATCCCTTCGCACGGTACCGAAGTAGTTTGATTTTAATGTCGGCTACCAAAACAGCGCCAATCGTGGCGCTGTCGGTGCTTTGAATAGCATGCCGTGGGCAGATGTCAACGATGCGAAGATGGTCCCGCGCTCCGCATCACGCCGCAGTGTCGTGGATATTTCGAGCCCGAGCGATCAGCCTCGTGCCGCTTTAGCCGACATAATTCAGCGGTAGCGCGGTGGTGTGCTTGATCCGTTCCATCGCGAAGCTTGACGTGACGTCGCTCAATTCGATTTCGGCGATCAACCGTTTGTAGACCTTGTCGTAGGCGGCAATGTCCGGCACGACGATCCGCAGCAGATAATCGACGTCGCCGCTCATGCGGTAAAATTCCACCACTTCATCGATCTTGGCGACGACGCTCGCGAATTTCTCGAACCAATCGATGTCGTGTCGAGTGGTGCGAATGTTGACGAACACGGTCACGCCGACATTCAATTTTTCAGGATTGAGAATCGCCGCCTCGCGCTCGATCACCCCGGCTTCCTGCAAGTTCCGAATGCGGCGCCAGCATGGGGTGGTGGAGAGGCCGACCCGCTCGGCGACTTCAGCCACGGAGAGGCTGGAGTCGCCCTGCAGAATGCCGAGTATCTTGCGATCGAACGCGTCCATTTCAGTAAATTAATTTAGCAATGTAAAAATTAATAGAAAAATAATCTACCTATGCCTTAATCGGTGGTGGTATTTGGTAACATTTCCCTGTGAATCGATAGTACAGTCCGGATCCATGATGCGGAAACTCTTTACGGAACACTCGGCGTCGGTCGGCGAAAGCTACCTGCAACATTTAGCCGCCGCCGCCGGATTTTCGATCCGGCTCTTTGCCGGCTCGGTGGCCTGCCTTGTTCATGCGGTCTTCCCGTTCCTCTGCGTCCGTACCGGCAGCGGCATCATCCGCACGCTCAATGACCGGATGGTCACGAACCGCGCTTCAAGCGGGTCCATAGCGCCGGACCAAGCGGACGGCACGCGCACCGCGTAAAATCGGCCAGATACGGACGATCGCCGCCGGCGGTGCCGGCTACGGCGGATTTGAGCCCCGGTTTCCCATCCGCGAAATCTCCCTCTGATCTCGTTTCTCCCATGCCGCCTCTTGACATTGGGGTCCGTTTTGTCATATTTTTCTGTCGTGACAGAAATAATGGAAATATCGGAATGAAACTTACGCCAGTCATGGAACGCTACATCCTCCATTGGGGGGAAATGGGCACCCGATGGGGCACCAACCGGTCGGTCGCGCAGATCCATGCGCTGTTGTATCTGACGTCACAGCCGATGCCGGCGGAGGAAATTGCCGATACGCTGTCGATCGCGCGCTCCAATGTCAGCACCAGCCTGCGCGAACTGCAGGGCTGGGGATTGATTACGATGACCCATGCGATGGGTGATCGGCGCGACCATTTCGAGGCGAAAAAAGACGTTTGGGAAATGCTGACCATCATCGTCGAGGAACGCAAGCGACGCGAAATCGATCCGACTCTCAGCATGCTGCGCCAATGCGTGCTGGAGGCGGGCAACGACAAGGAGACCGATCCGCAGGTTATCGAGCGGATTGAAAATATGCTCGGCTTCATCGATTCGCTGTCCGGCTGGTACGAGCAGGTCAAGAAAATGCCGAAGCCGACGCTGGTCTCGCTGATGAAAATGGGCGCCAAGGTGGCGAGCTTCGCGCCCGCCAGGAAATAAAAAATTTTACGGTGAAATTTCAGTTAATACAGAAATGAATGTTTCAACAAAAATGAAAGTCGGGAATTCGAACTCACCCGAGGGAATGAAGGGCGAGCCATGTTTAACCTCACAGGAGCAAAATCATGAATGTCGTTGCAACACACGTGGTGTATCTGGTCGTCAGTTTCATCCTGACCGTCTGGGTGGCGCGGTCCTTGAGCAAGAATGGCCGCGTCTTCCTGGTCGACAGTTTCGGCGCGAACGAGGAACTAGCCGATTCGGTGAATCATCTTCTGGTGGTCGGGTTCTATCTGATCAATGCCGGCTACGTGACGCTCGCCCTTCGATACGGCGAGAAGCCGCACACGCTTGTGGACTCGATCGAGTTTCTCAGCACCAAGATCGGCCTGGTGCTGGTGGTCCTGGGTGCCATGCATTTCTTCAACATGTACGTCATTGCGCGTCTTCGCCGCCGTTTCCCTGGAGACGGTGAATCGGCGCCTGCTCCTTGGGGACCGCGAAACGGCGCCTGCAATTGAACCGACGCCGGCCGCCGAAGTGGCGGGCTGACGTCGGTGCGGACAGAGCTGATCGAGTGTAAGTGGGAGAAGAAGAATGCGCATACTTGTCACGGGAGCGACGGGGTTTGTGGGTGGTGCGCTGGCGCGGCGGTTGATGGCGGACGGTCATGATGTCATCGCCGCCGGCCGGGACGCGGTGGAATTGCACCGGCTGTATCCGGGTTGCGAAACCGCCGTAATGGACTACGGAAAGGTCACGCGGCCGGACGATTGGCTCGCCGAATTGCAGGATGTCGAGGCGGTGATTAACGCCGCCGGCGTCATCGGCGAATCCAATGCCGCGCGGTGCGAGACGGTGAATGGCCGCGGCGCCTGTCTGCTGTTCGATGCCTGCGTGCTGATGGGCGTGGAGCGGGTGCTGCAGATTTCCTGTAGCGATATGGCGGGGTCGCCCGCGGGCGCCCGCCACGGCAACATCCGCCGGGCCGACGACTATCTCGCCGGCCTCGATCCCGCCGGGGTCCAGCTCGATTGGACGGTGCTGCGGCCGGGTCGGCTCGGCGGATTGGGGTGGCTGAAATCGGGACCGGAGCCGGTCATGGCCATCGGCGAATTCGCCGACCGGGTTGCATGGGTGGTCGCTGCGCCACGGCCGCTGCCGCGCTTGATTACATTCGACGAATGCGGCGCGCCGCTCTGTGCCGCCGAGGCCTGACCGATGGATCCCCTCTGGCTCAAGCTTGTGCACATCCTCGGGGCCGTCGTGCTGTTCGGGACCGGCTTGGGAACGGCGTTTCAGATGTGGCGCGCGCACCGTAAGGGAAATGTGACCGCGATTGCTCAGACCGCCCGATCGGTGGTCGTGGCGGATTGGATTTTCACCGCGCCCGCGGTCGTCGTCCAGCCGGTCACCGGGTTGCTGTTGGTGCGCGCCGCGGGACACGACCTGAGCGCCGGCTGGATTACGGTTGCCATCGGGTTGTTTTTCCTGGCGGGGCTTTGCTGGTTGCCGGTGGTTTGGCTGCAATACCGCATGGCGGCGTATGCGGCGCGGGCAGCGGCGGACGATCGGCCGCTGCCGCCGGCCTATCACCACACCGCGCGGGTCTGGTTCTGGCTCGGCTGGCCGGCGTTTTTATCGGTCCTCGGCATCTTCTATCTGATGGTCTTCAAACCGGAGATTTGACCATGGCGGGTGGCGGCACATCGTTTCCGATCTTGGTCCTTGGCGGCTACGGGGAATTCGGCCGCCGCATCAGCCGGCTGCTGGCCCGCGATCCGGCGCTGCGCGTTATCGTCGCCGGCCGCTCGCGCGCCAAGGCGGAGATTTTTGCCGCCGATATCCGGCGCGAGGCACCTGCCGCACGGGTCGAGCCGTTGGCGTTCGATATCCGGCAGGCGCTTCCGGAAGCCTTGGCGGAAACCGGCGCGCGGTTGGTCATTCATTGCGTCGGCCCGTTCCAGCACCAAGGGTACGCGGTCGCGGAAACCTGTATCGCGGCGGGTGTCCATTACATCGACATTGCCGACGATCGGGCGTTCGTTTGCGGCTTCGATACGCTTGGCGCGATTGCCGAGGCGAAGGATGTCCTTGCGGTCAGCGGCGCCAGCAGCGTGCCGGGCCTTTCCTCGACCGTGGTGGAAATGCTGCGGGACGGGGTCGACCGGGTAGAGGCGGTGGAGATTGCGATAGCATCGGGCAATCAGGCGGCGTCGGGCGTCGCGGTGATCGCGGCGATCCTGGGATACCTCGGCCGGCCCATTCCGCGCTGGCGGGACGGCCGTTGGGCGGAGGTCCATGGCTGGCAGGATCTGCGCCGCCGCACGATCGCCGGATTGGGAATCCGCTGGCTCGCGGCCTGCGATGTGCCCGACACCGCCTTGTTGCCCAGCCGCATCCCCGAATTGCGAAGCGCGTCTTTTCACGCCGGCCATGAGCTGCCGGCGTTGCATTTCATGTTGTGGGGCCTGTCGTGGCTCCGGCGGCTTCGGTTGCTGCCGTCGCTCGACCGCTTCGCGCCGATGTTCCGGCGCGCGGCGTTGCTGGTCGCGCGCTTCGGTTCCGGCCGCGGCGGCATGAGCGTCGACCTGATCGGGCGGGACGCTCAGGGTGCGCCCGTGCGGCGCAACTGGACGATTGTCGCCGAGGGCGGGCAGGGTCCCTGGATTCCCTGTCTCCCGGCGGTCATTCTCGCCCGCAAGCTGGCGTCGGGAGCCTTGCGGCCGCGGGGCGCCACACCCTGCTGGAACCTGTTCGATCTCGATGAATTTGCCGATGCGTTGGCGGAATTCGATATCCGCATGACGGTCGACAGCACGCCCTTTCCGGCACATGGAATGGCGCCATGACCCGATCGACGACTTTATATAGGCGTGTGCTGGGCGAGGTCTTCGACTCCCTGCCGCCGGAAATCAAGGGGGTCCACGATCTGCCGGAAGGCGGCGTCGCGCGCGGCCGCTGTCATGTCCGGCGCGGACGATGCCTGTTCGCCCGTTGGATCGCCACGATGCTCCGGTTTCCCTCTCCGGGGCGGAACCTGCCGGTGACGGTCCGCTTCGAACACCGCGATAGCCGCGAGGTTTGGCGGCGCGACTTTGCCGGACATGAAATGACCTCGATCCAGGAACCGGCGAAAGCCGGCGGCCGGCTGGTCGAGCGGTTCGGCCCGTGCGCGGTCGAGCTGGCGGTGCCGGCCGGGCCCGACGGGCTGCGGTTGGAGCCGCGCCGAATGTGGCTGTTCGGCGTGCCGCTGCCGCGTTTCTTGTTGCCGCAAATCCAGGCGAGCGAACGGGTGCTGCGCGGGCGCTTCCGCTTCGACGTTCGTATCGCGCTGCCGTTGCTTGGCCTGCTGGTGCATTACCGGGCCTATCTCCTGCCGGTCACGGCGGTTGGGGAAGACGGGCCTGCCCGTGACGAATGAACCGCGGATCCTGATGCTGTTCGACGGCGTCTGCGTTTTTTGCAGCGGTGCGGCGCAATTTATTTTGTCCC
>Ga0224508_10000809_pt1 | contig 29175 bp, 22 predicted proteins | sample SF_Jan12_sed_USG_4_FD_170157 | JGI IMG/M metagenome (GOLD analysis project Ga0224508, IMG submission 170157) | Sediment microbial communities from San Francisco Bay, California, United States - SF_Jan12_sed_USGS_21 | ecosystem: Environmental > Aquatic > Marine > Sediment | place: USA...
CGCGGTCGACATGGCGTCCTCGATGGCCTGATCCTGGTCGATGTACCGGTAGGTCGCCAGCCGGCCCGCGTAGTCGACCGGGCAGTCGACGGCCGATGCGATTTGTTGCTGCAGCTCGGCGTTTCGTCTCTCGTTCTCGCCGCTGACCGTCGGCACCGGGTAGTGCCGGCGCGGTGCCCCGGGGTGTTCCTCGGACACAACCGTTCCCATCACGTGCTGCCCACTCGCGTGTTTGGTCTCGACGGTGCGCGTGTAGGGGACCCGGTGCGACGGCCGGTTGACGACGTACGCGGGCGTCACCGTCATGTTCGGCTCGGCCGTCGGGATGAAGCGCGAATGCATCTCGATCCCACGCCACTCGAGCTCCCCCGAGCAGCCGGCCAGTTCGTCGAGGGGCGCGGTCACGATCAGGCGATCGAACCGGCGGGAGAGGTCCACTGCGGTGGCGAGATCGACAGTCGTCTCGAAGTGGCACCCGATGTCGCCGACGATCGCCTCGATCACCGGGTTGACGCCGTCAGGGGCAAAGAACTCCCATCGGTCGCGAAAGAGTCGGCGGTACCCGTCGCGTCGCAGTTCGACGCGCTTGGGAGCGAACCTCCACGAGAGCTCCCGCGGGTCGCGGCCCCACTGCTTCTCGGTATAGCCGCGGATGAAGAGGCCGTAGAGTGTCCGTCCCATCATCGAGACCACGTAGTCCTCGAAGTTCTGCCCATGGGGTCGCTCCGGCAACCCGGCCAGCTCGCGTTCGACGGTCGGCCACACCGGTAACTGTTCCAGCTCGGATACCTGCGGCGGCCACGACAGCATGATCGGTGCGTCCGTGTCGTCGAGATGGACCTCGGTCACTACGCAGTGCTCATACGGCCGCGACAGCCCGAAACGATCGACGAAGCGCTGTACCACCGGGTTCGACGTGTGGAAGATGTGGGCGCCGTTCGGCTCGTAGACGACGCCATCGAGGACCTCGGCCCGGGAGTGGCCACCGACGACCGACGAACGTTCGAAGATCTCGACCGAACAGCCCGCATCGGCCAGTAGGCGCGCGACGACTGCACCGGTCCAGCCCGCGCCGATGACCGCAACGTGTTCCATGGACCCTCCAGGTGCCGATGCTACTGGCGTGCGGGCCTCGCCCCGGGACGAGACGCCGGCCCGCCGCGCTGGTCGCGCCGACGGGATCGAGTCGACAATGGGGCAGTGTTCATTGCCTCCGGCCTTGCCGACTACGCCGTCGCTTGTTTCTGGGTTGCGCTGTTCCTCGCGCCGATCACGATCGCGGTCTGGGCGCTGCTCGATGCCGCCAGTCGGCCGGCATGGGTGTGGGCGCTTGCTCGACGAAGTCGCGTGGCCTGGATGGTTGCTGCGATGGTGAGCGTTCCGCTGGTGTTCGCCGGCTTGCCGATCGTCGGCTACTACCTCTTGACGGTTCGACCGACCCTCCGGGCGGTCGAGTCCGGCGACCTCTCGGCCTAGGGGCCGATCACCACAGCTCGCTCGGCGGCGGCCCGGTTCGTTGCAGCCACCCGTCGCGGAGCGCGAGCCAGCGAGCGCGGGGATGAAACCATGGGGCGCGGGTGGAGGGGCGGACCCGACCCCAGACGAGCTGGCCGATCGCCATCAACGAGCGGAACACCACCGGCCAGCGGCCGGCATGATCGCGGAGCAACAAGAGGGTGTTGCGCTGCTTGAGGTAGTCGACGACGGCTCCGTTGCCCGATGTGCCCGGGTTCGCCACCATCGCCCCCCGTACGACACCGACCTGCCACCCGGCCCGCCGGGCGCGAAGGCCGAGATCGGCTTCTTCGCCGTACGCGAAGTATCGCTCGTCGAAGAGGCCTATCTCGCCGAGACACGCCCGATGAGCGACGAGCAGGGTCCCGTGGGGGAAGTCGGCCGGTTCGAAGCCCGCATGGCCGAGTGCGGGTCCCGGGATCGCGCCGAGGAACGGGTCGACCATCGGCCGGGCCTGGTCGCCGACGTCGGCGCAGACCAGTCCGACCGGCCCCTGACCCTCGAGGGCGGCGAACAGCGTTTCCAGAGTGCCGGGCTCGAGACGAGCATCGTGGGGCGCAACGATCACCCATTCCCCGTTGCCGTTCGCCAGCCACCGTCGGAGCCCGACATCGGCCGTCGGGCCGAATCCCAGGTTGTCGCCGAGCTCGATGATCGCGACGGGCGGAGATATCGCAGCCAATCGTGCTCGTTCTGCGGGTGCTGACGCGTTGTCGACCACCACGATGTCGGTCGTGATCGACTGACGTCGGAACCCGGCGATCGTCTCGATGCATGCGTCGGCCGAGTTGCGGTGGACGATCACCACCGTGATCGGGTCGATACCGGCCGGCACGAGCGCCTCAGCGCAGAGGCTGCGCCGTCGGCGTGAGCGGCGACGGGAGCTGCGTGGTCCCGGACAGCGCCCGGTCGACCGCGGCCGCACACGAGCGCCCCTCGGCGATTGCCCACACGATGAGGCTCTGGCCCCGACCCATGTCGCCGCAGACGTACACGCCATCGACGTTGGTCGCCCATGACCGGTCGCGGCCCACCGTGCCCCGATCGGTGAGCTCGACACCCAGATCGTCCAAGAGGCCACCGGTCTCGGGCCCGGTGAAACCCATTGCCAGCAGGACCATCTGAGCCGGGAACTCACGTTCGGTACCAGGAATCGACTCGAAGCTCATGCGGCCGTCTGTCACGGTCTGTTCGACCTCGACGGTGCGAAGCGCCGCCAGGTTGCCGTCGGCGTCGGCGACGAACTCGGTGGTGTTGATGGCGAACTCGCGCGCCCCGCCCTCCTCGTGTGCGGACGACACCCGGTACATCATCGGCCACGTCGGCCATGGATTCGCGCCCGGTCGCTCATCGGGTGGTCGCGGCATGATCTCGAACTGGTGGATCGAGGCCGCGCCCTGACGATGGGCCGTGCCGAGGCAGTCGGCTCCGGTATCGCCACCACCGATGATGATCACGTCCTTGCCCGCGGCGGTGATGGGCGGCTCGTCGATGTCGCCCTCCTGGACCCGGTTCGACCATGGCAGGTACTCCATGGCCTGATGTATCCCGGCGGCTTCTCGGCCCGGCACCGGGAGGTCCCGCCAGCGGGTTGCGCCACCCGCGAGCACGACCGCGTCGAAGTCGGCCCGGAGCGATTCGGCGCTGATGTCGACACCGACGTCGACGCCGGCCCGGAACTCCGTGCCCTCGGCTCGCATCTGGTCGATGCGGCGCTCGAGGTGCCGCTTCTCCATCTTGAACTCGGGGATGCCGTAGCGGAGCAGCCCGCCGATGCGGTCGGCCCGCTCGAATACGACGGCGTCGTGGCCCGCGCGTGTGAGCTGTTGGGCGGCAGCGAGCCCAGCCGGGCCCGAGCCGACGACCGCCACCCGGCGCCCGGACCGCACCGACGGCAGGATCGGCTCGACCCAACCCTCGGCCCAGGCCCGATCGATGATCTCCACCTCGACCTGTTTGATGGTCACGGGGTCCTCGTTGATGCCGAGCACACACGCCGCCTCGCACGGTGCTGGGCACAACCGTCCGGTGAACTCGGGGAAGTTGTTGGTGGCATGGAGTCGATCTATCGCGGCCCGCCAGTGGTTGCGGTAGACCAGGTCGTTCCAGTCGGGGATGAGGTTTCCCAGCGGGCAACCGTCGTTGCAGAACGGGATGCCGCAGTCCATGCAGCGGCTTGCCTGGGTCTCGACCTGGTCGACCGGGAACTCCTCGTACACCTCGTTCCAGTCGAGGAGCCGGACCGGCACGGGCCGCCGTGACGGCAGCTTCCTGCCGTGCTTCATGAATCCTCTGACATCACCCATGACCGGCTACCCGTGGGCCGCGGCCATGACGGCCAGATCGGGATCGATACCGTCGCGCTCTGCCGCCGCGATGGCGCCGAGCACTCGCTTGTAGTCCTTCGGCATGATCTTCACGAACCGTTGCGAGTGCCCGCTCCAGTCCGCGAGGATGCGAGCTGCGACACCGGATGCGGTGTGTTCACCGTGTCGGGTGATCCGGGCGCGAAGCCAGTCGAGATCGTCGGGGTCGAGCGGGTCGAGATCGACCATGTCGGGGTTCACGCGCTTCGGGAAGGAGCCGTCGACGTCGTAGACGTAGGCGATACCCCCGGACATGCCGGCGCCGAAGTTGCGCCCGGTCGCGCCGAGCACGACCGTCCTGCCGCCCGTCATGTACTCGCAGCCGTGGTCGCCGATGCCCTCGACGACCGCGATCGCCCCCGAGTTGCGCACGCAGAACCGCTCGCCGACCACGCCGCGGACGAACAGCTCGCCGCTGGTCGCGCCGTAGAGGATCACGTTGCCGGCGATCACGTTCTCCTCGGGTAGGAAGGGTACGTCGGCGGGCGGACGGACCACGATGCGGCCGCCCGAGAGGCCCTTGCCGACGTAGTCGTTGGCGTCGCCGGTGAGATCGAGTGTGATGCCGGCCGGGACGAAGGCCCCGAAGCTGTTGCCGGCCGAACCGTCGAAGCGGACCGTGATGGTGTCGTCGGGCAGGCCGGCTGGGCCGTATCGACGGGTCACCTGGTTCCCCAGCATCGTGCCGACGGTGCGGTTGACATTGTGAATCGGGAGCCGGATGTCGACCACCTCTCCCCGATCCAGCGCAGGGCCGGCGAGCTCGATCAGGTCGTTGTCCAACGCCTTGTCGAGCCCGTGATCCTGCGTCGTAGTGCAGAAGCGACTGGCACCGTCGGGTAGCCCGGGCTGATAGAGAATGGGCGACAGATCCAGGCCGGCGGCCTTCCAGTGGTCGACGGCGTCGGAGACGTCGAGCGCAGCGACCTGGCCGATGGCCTCCTCGAGGTTGCGGAATCCGAGCTCGGCGAGCAGCTCGCGGACCTCCTCGGCGATGTATTCCATGAAGGTCACGACGAACTCGGGTTGGCCGGTGAACTTCGATCGCAGCTCCGGGTTCTGGGTGGCCACGCCGACCGGACAGGTGTCGAGATGACAGACCCGCATCATCACGCATCCCATGACGACGAGTGGTGCCGTGGCGAAGCCGTACTCCTCGGCCCCGAGAAGAGCAGCGATCATGACGTCGCGACCGGTCTTGAGCTGGCCGTCGGTCTGCACGACGATGCGATCGCGCAAACCGTTGAGCAGCAGTGTCTGTTGCGTCTCGGCGAGACCGAGCTCCCACGGGGTTCCGGCGTGTTTGATCGACGTCAGCGGCGATGCGCCGGTTCCGCCGTCGAATCCGGAGATGAGCACGACGTCGGCGTGGGCCTTCGACACGCCCGCGGCCACCGTGCCGACGCCGAGCTCGGCCACGAGCTTCACATGGATCCGCGCCTCGGGATTCGCGTTCTTGAGATCGTGGATGAGCTGCGCCAGGTCCTCGATGGAGTAGATGTCGTGATGTGGAGGCGGTGAGATGAGCCCGACACCCGGCGTCGAGTACCGCACGTCGGCGATCCATGGCCACACCTTGTGGCCGGGGAGCTGGCCTCCCTCGCCGGGCTTGGCGCCCTGGGCCATCTTGATCTGGATGTCGTCGGCGTTCACGAGGTACTCGCTGGTGACGCCGAAGCGCCCCGACGCAGCCTGCTTGATGGCAGAGCGTCGGAGATCGCCGTTGGCGTCGGGGATGTAGCGAGCGGAGTTCTCGCCACCCTCGCCAGTGTTCGACTTCGCGCCGATCCGGTTCATCGCGATGGCGAGCGTCTCGTGGGCCTCGGCGGAGATGGAGCCGTACGACATGGCCCCGGTCGAGAATCGCTTGACGATCTCGCTGACCGGCTCGACCTCGTCGATCGGCACGGGCGCCCGATCGCTGTCGAGGCGGAACATGCCCCGCAGCGTGGCCAGGTCGCGCGACTGGTCGTTCACCCGGGCGGTGTACTGCTTGAAGATGTCGTAACGACCCTCACGGGTGGCGTGTTGGAGCTTGAACACCGTTTCGGGGTTGAACAGGTGGTATTCGCCTTCGCGGCGCCACTGGTACTCGCCGCCGACCTCGAGCTCGCGGTGCGCACGCTGCTCGGGCTTCGATGGGTATGCGAGCCGGTGTCGGACGCCGACCTCGGTGGCGAGCTGGGTGTAGCCGACGCCGCCGAGTCGGCTGACGGTGCCGGAGAAGACCTCGAGCACGAGTGCATGGCCGAGGCCGATGGCCTCGAAGATCTGCGAACCCGTGTACGACCGAACGGTGGAGATCCCCATCTTCGACATGACCTTCAACATGCCGAGATCGCACGCCTTCACGTAATTGGCACGTGCCGTGGCCTTGTCGATCGATCGGTCGAGCCCGTGCAGCTCGGCATCGATCATGTGGTCGATGGTCTCGAATGCGAGATAGGGGTTGACCGCGGTCGCTCCGTAGCCGAGCAACATGCAGAGGTGATGCACCTCACGGGCCTCGCCGGTCTCGACGACCAGTCCGACCTTCGTCCGGGTCTTCTCGCGGACGAGATGATGATGTACGGCGGAGATGGCCATGACCGAGGGGATCGGCGCGAGCTCGGCGTTGGCGCCCCTGTCGCTCAACACGATGATGTTGATGCCGGCCTCGATGGCGGCGCTCACGTGCTGGCGGATGCCCGCTATCGCGGCCCGCAGACCCGAGCCGCTCTCGTTCGCCGGGTAGACGCACGGAATCACCTCGACTGTGAAGTCGGCGTGGTCACCCGTGCCGTCGAGCGCGGCCATGCTGGCGAGCTGCTCGTTCGTGATGACCGGATGGGGTATGAACAGCTGGCGGCAGGACTCGGCTCGCGGATCGAGGAGGTTGCCCTCGGGCCCGAGCCAGTTGCAGACGGCGGTGACCAGCTCCTCCCGGATCGCATCGAGTGGTGGGTTCGTCACCTGGGCGAACAGCTGCTTGAAGTAGTCGAAGAGCAACCGGGGGCGGCTCGACAGCACCGCGAGGGGTGTATCGGTGCCCATCGACCCGATTGCTTCCTTCCCGTCGCGGGCCATCGGTGCGATGAGTAGCTTGAGCTCCTCATGGGTGTAGCCGAACATCTGTTGGCGGACCTCGAGCGACTCCGAGGGCGGGAGTGGCGCGGCCGGCTCGAGATCGTCGAGCTCGATCTGCTGCTCGGCGAGCCACTCGTCGTACGGCCGCGCGCCGGCGAGGCGCTCCTTGATCTCGCGGTCGCGGACGATGCGGCCCTCGGCGGTGTCGATGAGGAACATTCGACCGGGCTGCAGGCGGCCCTTCTCGACGATCTTGTTCGAGGGCACGTCGACCACACCGACCTCGGACGCCATGATGACGAGGTCGTCGTCGGTGACCCAGTATCGCGACGGCCGCAGGCCGTTGCGATCGAGCACCGCGCCGATGACGCTGCCGTCGGTGAACGCGATCGACGCCGGCCCGTCCCATGGCTCCATCAGCGACGCGTGGTAGCGATAGAACGCCGTGAGCTCGGGGCTCATCGACTCGTGGTTCTCCCAGGGCTCGGGAATCATCATGAGCACGGCTTCGGGCAATGAGTAGCCGCCCATGTAGAGCAATTCGAGGGCCTCGTCGAACCCGGCGGTGTCGGACGCACCCGGCGTGCAGATCGGGAAGATCCGTTCGAGATCGCCCGGCAGCTCGGGGGCAGCGAGCAATGCCTCGCGAGCGCGCATCCAGTTGCGGTTGCCCTGCACCGTGTTGATCTCGCCGTTGTGGGCGACGAACCGGTACGGATGGGCAAGCGGCCACGACGGGAAGGTGTTGGTCGAGAATCGTGAATGGACGATGGCCAGCGCGCTCTCGACCCGCACGTCGGTCAGCTCGGGGAAGAACTCGGTGAGCTGCGGAGTGGTGAGCATGCCCTTGTAGATGAAGGTTCGGCCCGACAGGCTCGGGAAGTACACCGACGTGAGCTTCGAGGCCCGGCTGCCCATGGCCTTGCGGTCGACGACATCGTCGGACTCGAAGGTGATCTCGTGCTCGATGCGCTTGCGCAACACGAAGGAGCGCCGCTCCAGATCGAGGCCGGACGAGCCAGGGAACGCGAAGAACGGCTGCCAGAACGACGGCATGGTCGAAAGCGCCCCGGCCCCGAGCATGGAGGGGTCGGTCGGTACCTCCCGCCAACCGAGAACGATGAAACCCTCGGTCGCGGCGATCTTCTCGATCTGTTCGCGAACCTGCATCGCCAGCTCGTGATCGTTGGGGAGGAACCCGATGCCGGTCGCATACTCGCCCTCGGGCGGGAGGTCGATGTCGACAATGTCGCGGAAGAAGCGATCGGGCACCTGGATCAACATGCCGGCGCCGTCGCCGCTGTTGTGCTCGGCGCCGAGCGCGCCGCGATGTTGGAGCTTGCAGAGCGCTCCGAATCCGGTGGCGACGATCTCGTGGCTCCGGCGTCCCTTGAGATCGACCACGAAGTTGACGCCGCACGAGTCGTGTTCGTTCCCGGGGTGATACAGGCCCTGGGCCGGCGGCAGGTCGGGATTCGACGGCGCGACTTCGATCTCGGCGACTCGCTTCGGGGAGTGACGGATCGACTCGTGCTGGCTCATGCGTTCTCTCTACGCGCTCATCTGGACGGACCGGACCACCGGATGACGACCGCGTGCGATCGCGTGCCGGGGGAAGGGACGACGATGGCCCGAGAACCGGAGCGAATGATCGTACCGCCCGCGGCCCGCTCCGGACGAACCACCCCACGTCGTCCCGACCAGGGTCGGCGTCGTTGCGGGCCCGGTTCGAATCGCCTCGTGCGCTCCGCGTGGCGCCGATCAACCATGATGGGGGCCATGACATCACAGCCAGCCGGGGGCCCTGCCGATCTGTTCGCCTACCTCGACGGGTCGCCGTCGCCGTTCCACGCGGTCGGGTCCACGGCCTCCCGGCTCGGTGCGGCCGGTTTCGTGGAGCGAGACGAGGCGGCGGCGTGGTCGACGGATCCCGGCCGCTGGTTCATCCGTCGGGGCGGCAGCATCGTGGCGTGGGTGACCACTGAGCGCCACCGCCCGACCTCGGGCTTCCGTGTCGTCGGCGCACACACCGACAGCCCCAATCTCCGGGTCAAGCCCGGACCCGACACGGGCCGGGCCGGACATCGCCAGATCGGCGTCGAGATCTACGGCGGTGTGCTCCTGAACTCGTGGCTCGACCGCGATCTCGGGTTGTCGGGCCGGATCGTCCTCGATTCCGACGGTTCGCTCGACGAGACGCTCCTGCTGGTCGACCGGCCCCTGATGCGTGTCCCCCAGTTGGCGATCCACCTCGATCGCGACATCACCCAGAGCGGGCTCCAGCTCAACCCCCAACAGCACCTCGTGCCCACATGGGGTCTCGGCACCAGCTCGCCGGGAGAGCTCATGGACTTCGTCGCCGATCAGGCCGGCGTCGGTCCCGGCTCCATCCTCGGGTGGGACCTCATGCTGCACGACCTCACGCCCGCCACCCTCGGCGGTGTCGACGACGAGTTCATCTTCTCGGCGCGGCTCGACAACCTCCTCTCGTGTCACAGCGCCACGGTCGCCCTCGTCTCGGCCGCCGGCGGTGATCCGGACGCCATTCCGGTGATCTGCCTGTTCGACCACGAGGAGGTCGGCAGCGTGTCGGCTTCTGGGGCGTCGTCATCGATGCTGCCCTCGGTGCTCGAGCGGATCATTGCGACGCTCGGCGGTGGGCGCGACGAACTGCATGTCGCCCTCGCGGGGTCGGCCTGCGTCTCGGCCGACGGCGCCCACGGCACCCATCCGAACTACGCCGATCGGCACGAGCCCGACCATCACATCGCGCTGAACGGTGGCCCGGTGATCAAGCACAACGCCAACGAGCGGTACGCCACCAACGGCACGTCGGCTGCGATGTTCGCCCGGGCATGTCGCGACGCGGGCCTCGACGTCCAGCATTTCGTCAACCGCGCCGACATGCCGTGCGGTTCGACCATCGGTCCCGTCACCGCGGCCCGGCTCGGCATCGACACCGTCGATGCCGGTGTCGCCCAGCTCGCGATGCACTCGGCCAGGGAGATGGTCGGATCCGCCGACCCGGCCCGGTTCACCGGGGCGCTCACTGCGTTCTTGCAGGCCGATTGACCCGCGGTGACGACCCTGGCCGGCGTGGTCAGGACTCCGACGACAACCCGAAGATGCGCCTGACCTGCACCACCGCCTGCGGCTTCGCGAAGACGACGAGGTGGTCACGCCCGCGCAGCTCGCTCCACCCCCTCGCGATCTGGGCCTTGCCATCGCGAACGATCGCCCCGATCAGCACGTCCTTCGGCAGCCCGAGGTCCGAGACCAGCTGACCGTCGGCCTGGCTGCTGTCGGGGACCTCGATCTCGATCACCTCGAAGTCGCCGGCGAGGAAGGTAGCAACCGCGGTGACACCGCCGCGCACGAACCGCAACACCGCGTTGGCGCTGGCGATGCGGGGCGAGAGCGCGACATCGATGCCGACCTGATCGAGCAGGCGTCGGTACGAGAGACCATGCAGCACCGCAATGGTCTCCTTCGCGCCAAGGGACTTCGCGTACAGGCACGCCAAGATGTTGGCGTCGTCCTCGCCGGTGAGCGCGACGACGGCGTCGACCTCACCGATGTCGGCTTCGGTCAGCAGATCGGCGTCGGTGATCTCGCCCTGCAACACCATGACCCCGTCGAGCCTCTCTGCCAGCTCATGGGCCCGCTCGGGGTTGTGTTCGACCAGTGTCACCTCGGCATGGCGCTGTGCCAGTTCGTCGGCCAGGATCTCGGCGGTGCGCCCGCCCCCCAGCAGCATGACGCGACGGGGTATTCCCCGGTGCAACCCGAGCAGCCCCATCAGCTCCCGCCGGGCGCGACGCTTACAGACGACGCGGAGCGTGTCGTCTGGTAGCAGCCGTTGATCGCCCCTCGGGATGATCGTGTCGGCGCCGCGCGTGACCGCTCCGACGAGGAAGTCCCAGTCTGGCTCGTACTCCTGGGCAATGTCGTGGAGCGTTCGGTTGGCCAGCGGCGCGTCCTCGGCCAGCTTCGTGCCGATGACGATGACCTCGCCGCCACCCATCACCGCGACCTCCGACGCCCCGGGGAACTGGAGCAGGTCGAGGACCTCGTGGGCGACCTCACGATCCGGGTCGATCACCAGGTCGGCGCCGACGGCGTCGCGCAGCTCGGCGGCCTCGTGACCCCGCAGACACGACGCCTCGATGCGCGCGACCGCCCGCTCGACGCCGTGTTGTCTCGCGAAGAGGCAGGCGATCAGATTGACCTCATCGACCTGGGTGACCGCGACCATGAGATCGGCACGGTCGATGCCTGCCTCGCGCAAGACGTCGGGGTGGGTACCGCTGCCGAGCACGGTCAGCACATCGAGCTTCTCCTGCACCCGGCGGAGCCGGCCGCGGTGCTGCTCGACGACCGCCACGTCGTTACCTTCCTTGGAGAGGATCTCGGCCACATAGGACCCGACCTCGCCCGCGCCGATCACGATGATGTGCATTGGCGGCCAGGCTATCCCGACGCGGATTGCCGGCGGCGGTACGTGCGCTGATCGGTCACGACCATGTCGAGGGCGACGTCGTGGTCGGCGACGGGGACGGCCGGGACCTTCTGGAAGTCGTAGGCCACGCCGACCAGCAGCGGTCGACCCCCGGTGACCGCGGCGAGCGTGCGGTCGTAGAATCCCTTGCCTCGACCGGCCCGGTTGCACGCCTCGTCGAACACGACGAGGGGCACGAGCACGACATCGAAGTCGCCGACCCGGTGTGATGCCCCGTCGACCGGGTGCGTCGTGCCGAGGCGGCCGACCTCGAGGGTGCTCGATGGACTCAGGGAACGGAAGGTCAACGACTCGATGCCGAGAACCGGCACGGCGAGCTCCACTGCATCGCGGTGACAACGTTCGTGCAGCGATGCAAGATCGGGTTCACCATCGTCCGCGAGGTAGGACGCGAGCAGACCGATGTCGTCCTCGAGAACACATGTGATCGCGCTCACGATCGCCGCGTCGGCCCGCCGACGCTCCGCCTCGCCGAGGCGACGGCGCGCCTCCCGGGCGCTCCGCCGGAGCGCTGGGAGCCGGTCTCGATCGGCCGAGGAGCCGTTCATCTCCAATGTTGGCGCTCACCCCCCGACGCCAGTAGGTTCGTGCGGTTCCACGGCCCCGCCTCAAGGAGGAGACGACTTCCGATGGATGCCGTCCCATATCTTGCTGCCCTGAGTGCGCTCGCCGCGCTCGGACTCGCAGCATTCTTCTACATCAACGTCAAGGCCGCATCGCCGGGCAACGAGCGCATGGTGTTCTTGATGACCGAGATCCAGAAGGGGGCCAGGGCATTCCTGAAGCAGGAGTACACGTGGGTGGCCGGATTCGTCGTGATCATGGCGATCCTGATCGGCATCCTCATCGATCCGGCCGGGCTGGCGGCAGTCACGTATGTCCTCGGGGCGGTGTTGTCCGCCACGGCCGGCTACATCGGCATGACCGTGGCCACGATGGCCAACGCCCGAACCACCGAAGCGGCCAAGGACGGCCCGGGCAAGGCCCTGCCCCTCGCCTTCCGCGGGGGTGCCGTGATGGGGTTCACCGTCGCCGGCCTTGCGCTGCTGGGCCTCTCGGTCGTCTACATCGTCTTCGTCGACCTCGCCGGCTCCGACGACGCCTTCAATCTGCTCACGACCTTCGGGTTGGGTGCCAGTTCGATAGCCCTGTTCAGCAGGGTCGGTGGCGGCATCTACACCAAGGCCGCCGACGTGGGCGCCGATCTCGTCGGCAAGGTCGAGGCCGGGATTCCCGAGGACGATCCCCGCAACCCGGCGACGATTGCCGACAACGTCGGCGACAACGTGGGTGACGTCGCCGGCATGGGCGCCGACCTGTTCGAGAGCTACGGCGGCTCCATCATCGCCCCGATCGCGCTGACGGCCTTCACGATCCTCGCCGCGGACCCGAGCGCGACGACCGACATCGTCAGCGACAACGCCGCCGACCTCCTGCTCTTCCCGCTCGCCATCGCCGCGGTGGGCATGGTTGCCTCCATCATCGGCTCGTTCACCGTCAGAGGCGGCGCCAGTACCGACAGCAAGGCACTCGCCCGACAGTTGCACATGGGTACCAACGTCGCCATGGCAGCCACGGTGATAGGCACATTGATCATTGCCGGCCTGGTCTTCTCCGACGACCAGTACGAGAAGTGGTGGGGCCTTGGCGTCTCGGTCATCGGTGGCCTGCTCGTCGGCTGGGCCATCGGCAAGGTCGCCGAGATCTGGACCAGCGATCACTTCCGACCGGTCAAGAAGATCGCCAAGCAGACCGAGACGGGCCCGGCCACGACCATTCTCGCGGGGATCTCCGGCGGCATGTTGTCGGTCGGGGCGTCGGTTGGCCTCGTCGTCTCCGGTGTGCTCATCGCCTACCAGGGTGGCCAGTGGACCCTCGGCGATGACGGCACGTTCGGGGGTATCTACGGCATCGCCGTCGCCGCGATCGGCATGCTCGCCACCACCGGCGTGGTGGTCTCGGTCGACGCCTACGGCCCGATTGCCGACAACGCCGGCGGCATCGCCGAGATGGCCGAGCTCGACCCGAGCGTTCGCGAGGTGACAGACGCGCTCGACTCGTTGGGGAACACGACGGCTGCGGTCGCCAAGGGCTTCGCGGTCGGCTCGGCCGCGCTCACATCGCTCGCGCTCTTCAAGACCTTCGAGGTCGCCCTCCAGCAGGCCGACCCCGGCTTCGTGCTCTCACTCGACGTCGGTGAGGTCGACGTCTTCGTCGGCCTGTTCCTTGGTGCGATGTTGCCGTTCGTGTTCGCTGCGCTCACCATCGACGCAGTTGGACGAGCAGCCAACCAGATGATCGAGGAGGTCCGGCGGCAGTTTCGCGAGATACCCGGCCTACGCGAGGGCAAGGAGGGAGTCGTTCCCGACTCCGCTCGCTGTGTCGCGATCTCGACGAACGCATCGCTGAAGGAGATGGTGCTTCCGGGTTCGCTGGCCGTGGTGGTGCCGCTCGCGATCGGTTTCATCGATGTGGACACCCTCGGCGGGTTCCTCGCAGGTGCGCTCGTCACCGGATTCGCCCTCGCCATCTTCATGGCCAACGCCGGTGGCGCATGGGACAACGCGAAGAAATACATCGAGGCCGGCGCCCACGGGGGCAAGGGATCGGATCAGCACAAGGCCGCGGTCGTCGGCGACACGGTCGGTGATCCGTTCAAGGACACCTCCGGCCCGTCGATGAACATCTTGTTGAAGGTCATGACGATCGTGTCTTTGGTCTTCGCCTCGGCGTTCGTCTGAGCCATCGAGCGTCAGAGCACGAGCCATTCCGTGGTGACGACCCGGTTGTCGTTCGTGGTGATCGCGAGCTGCACCCGTCCGGGGCTGATATCGCCGAAGACGAAACGACCGACGGCGTCGGCTTGGCCGTGCTGGCGTCCGCCGTCGGAGCGCAGCTCGATGGCAGCCGTCTGACCCGGGACGAGCTGTCCGACCAGTCGGCGGGAGTGCTCCGAGGTGACCATGACCTCGATCTCGACGCCGGGAGCGCGGAAGGTGACTTGTCGCTCGGCGTCGCCGGAGCTCCTGGCGCCGACGAGCTCGTCGGTCATCGAGTCGAACACGAGCTCGGCCAGCTCCTCGTCGATGGTCCGCCAGGTGAAGGCGGCCCGGGCCGCCTCGACGACCTGGTCCGGAACCGGATCGGCTCCGTCGATCGCCCGACCGAGAAGCTCGAGCAGCTCCTCGTCTTCTCGTGCCATCAGGCACCACCTTTCGTGTTGTCGGCCGACTCGTCCATGAGTCGCCGCAGGCGTTCGAGACATCGAGCCCTGGTCGGTCCGATGCTGCCGACGGGGCGACCGGTTATCTCGGAGATCCGCTCGTAGCCAAGAGGTGGATCGGCACAGAGCAGCCGCAGGAGGAGTTGTTGGTCGTCGGAGAGCTGCCGGAAGGCATCGAGCGCCTCGCCCAGTGTCTCGTCGTCGAGCAGCCGCTCGTCGAGAACGGGCGCACCGACATCGGGGCGGTCGTCGAGCATCTCGGTGGGTTCGTCGCGCTGGGTGCGACGGAGTACCCGGAGCGACTCGTTTCGGGCCGTCGTCGCCAGCCATCCCGCGAGTCGTTCGGGATCTCGGATGCGCTCGCAATTCTCGGCCAGCCGCAACCAGACCGTCTGGGAGACGTCAGCGGCCGTGGCGCTGTCGAGGCGGAAGCCTCTGGTCACGGACCACACGAGCCGTCCGAAGCGGTCGACCAGGCCGTTCCACGCGGCTTGATCTCCACCGGCGGCGCGGGCGAGCAGATCGGTCGTCGCGACATCGTCCATCGGGATCGAGCCTATGGCCGGTCGTGTCCGGGTGTCGGTGTTTGCGGGCATCACCCACCTGAGACGCCAGGCCGCCCCCTGATACCCGGGAGCCGAGAAACTTCTTGCTTCAACGGGCGTCGTCGGTGCCGATGCAGATGAACGAGCTCGCCGCCGCGACCATGGTCGGCGTCGCGGCCGGACCGATGGCCGCCGCCGACGCGGCGAGCGCCGAGGACGGGCGGAGCCCGGAGGCGAGCGCGGCATGGAGGCCGAGCATCAGCGGCGTGGTCCCGTCATCGGAAACCGGCGTGACCGGCGCGATGACCGACCGGACGCCGAGACCGATCAGCGCGCTGGCCGTCCCGAGGAGCTCGTCGCCGCTGCGCACACCCGTCACCGCAGCATCGCAGGCCGGAAGAATGACGGTCCGGGGCACGGCCGGGAGTCGTTCGATGTCGTAGACGGTCAGCGAGCCGTCGGCGAGCTCGAGCGACGAGAAGAGTGGATTGTCGGCCCGAAACGAGCCGTGAGCAGCAAGGTGGACCAGCTCGGCCGACCCGAGCAGATCGAGAGTTTCGGACACCGTTGCCCGTCGCCCCGTCCGCCGCACCGCACCGTGATGGCGCCGGTGGAGGGTCTCCACCTCTCGGCGCGCGGCGGGCAACCCGGGTCCGGCGATGAGGGCAACACCGTCGCCATGCGTTGGATCGGCGCCGACGGCACGGTCCCACACGGCAACGCTCGGGGCGACCGTCACGACCGCTCCGCGTGAGGCGAACACTGCCGACCACGGCACGCCATGGAGGGAACCCGTTGGCACGACGACGACGGCCGCGGTGGTCGGTGGTAGCGGCAGTGGGTCGACGACCGCGGCGGCGAGGCGTCGCAGGGAGTAGTCGAGCGACTGTCCGGCGGCCTCGACCGCCGCAGCATCGCGGCCCCGTCGCGCCAGCCGGCTCATGGCGAACAACGCAGCCTGTTTGTCGTCGACGACCGGAGCGATCTCGCCGAGCGGGACGAGCCGTGTGCGTGCGGTCGTCACGACCAGGGCGAGCAGCCGCTCGTCGTGCTCGATGAGCTCGACGACGGCCCGGCCGGACCCGAGACGAGATCGAACCGACGCCGCCGTCGGGATCGGGAGCGCCGCACCTTCATCACCCCGGACCCGTCGCGCGCAGTCCCGAACCTGGCGTTCGAGCCGTGCGATCTCGGACTCGAATCGAGCGGGGTCGCCATCGAGCGTCGCGTCGACGGCTCGGCATCGCATCCTCCGGAGCTCGCCGAGCGCAGCCGACAGCTCCTGATCCTCCGGCGGTCGGACCGGTGGCAGCCGGAGTGCAGCTGCTCTCGAGTGCTCGGCCCACTCGAGCACCTCGTGGGCCCGACCACCCGCGACGGCCAGCTCGAGCCCGAGGGTGGCGAGGTCCTCGGCCTGAGACGACGCGGCAGCCCGCAGGTCGCTCGCGCCGAGGGTCGCCCTGAAGTCGTCGACCACCTGGAGCCCGCTGCGAACCGCACCGCGTGCGGCCGTCGTGTCACCATCGACGCGACGCAACAGCGCCGTTGCATACCAGGCGCGGGCCCGACGATCGCTGGTGCCCCGGTGCCGGGCCCCGGCTGCTGCCGACAGTTCCCGCCGAGCCGTTGCAGTGTCGCCGGCGCCGAGCGCGAGGCGGCCCGCCAGGGTCCGGACGTGGAGTGACTCGGATCCCCAACCCAGCTGATCGAGGTCGGTCGCGAGCCGCCGGCAGCGCCGGACTTGTGCGCGGATCTCGGCTGCGTTCGCCGACCGCCCCGACCCGGCCTCGGTGGCGACGTAGTGCGCCAAGGCCGCCCACGCCGAACGACCGGCTGCCGTGAATGCAGCTGCCGCTCGATCTGCCGCCTCGATGGCGAGGTCGGAACGGTCGAGTCGGAGCCACGCCCGGGCGGAGAGGAGCCGGGCCTCGGCGAGGTCGTTCACGTCGTGCAGGGCCTCGAGCCCGCTGATCGCGATCTCGGCGGCATCACGGGCTTCCTCGTCGAGGCCGGCGATGAGCAGGACTGCACATCGGTCGGCGCTGAGCACGAACTCGCTGCGACCGGGGAAGCCGACGGCGAGGTAGCGCTCCTGGGCCCGATCGAAGGCCGCCAGTGACGAGATGACATCACCCATCTGCCCGTACGCGAAGCCGAGGTTGTGGGCGGCGCCCCCGGCCAGGAAGTCCTGGCCCAGCTCGAGGGCGAGGCGCTCGCCCTGTTCGAGGTCGGCGAGCGCCTCCTGGTGACGGTGCTGGTAGACGAGGAGCACTCCCCTGCTCGTCCGCAAGCGCGCTTCCAGGAGTGGGTCGGCCTCGACCGAGAGGGAAGCGAGCGCCACGTCGTATGCGACCGACGCGTCGTCCAGCCGGCCCATCTGCTCCAGGACGATCGCACGTTTCATCTCGAGGTCGGCCCGGTCGCGGCCGACGAGCACTTCTTGTGCGAGCGCGGCATGTTCCAGCCCGAGCTCGGGTTCGCCGATCGCGGCCAACACGTTGACGAGACTGCTCCTCACCGACGCGGCCCGGTGGTCCAGTCCGGCTGCGACGGCCATGGCGAGTGCCTCCTCGAGCCGCTCCTGGGCCTCGTTGAGGTCGTTCAGCTCGCGCGCGGCGACGCCGAGCGCCTGGAGGGCGACCACCCGGGTCTCGCGGGAACCGTCCCGATGGTCGAGGACATCGGCCGCCAGCCGGCGGGCACGGGTTGGGTCCTGATGTCGCAATCGCAGGGCCGTGAGGGCGATCGCGAGCCATCGGTCTTCGGCTGGCTGGTCGATCGATGAATGCTAGAACGTTGTATCAGGCCGCGGGCGGGCGACTCGACTGATCGTGTACACCACCGGTTTCGAGGAGAGAGATGTCTGCAGCAGCACCGCCCGACCGCCCGAACCCCCCGTTCGTCTCCGGCGAGACCTCACGAGTCGCGACCAACATGGGCGAATCATCGAATGAGTTCCTGTACCGCCCGGGCGAGCTGGTGATCTCGAACACCGACGAGGCCCGATCCGCCCTCGCGGAGTTGGTCGGTGGTGACTACGAAGCGGTCGAGTCCGAGCTCGACGAAGTCGGGCTCCTGCTCGTGCACCTGAAAGCCGACCCGGTGGCTATCGCCCGCGCCCTGCGAGCGGCGGGGCACGAGGCGCAGGTGAATCATGTGCTGCTCGCCGACGGGTACACGGCGGACCCGATGCGATTCGCGGGGATCGGCCTCACCGCCGATCCCATGCGATTCGCTGCGATGCTGGGCGTCGACCCGATGCGGTTCGCGAACTCCTCCACAGCCCGTCCTGCTGCGAAACCCGCTGACGTGCCGAAGCCGTCGGGCCCAGGCCGAGCGACCGTGGCGATCCTCGACACGGGCCTCGATCCGGGGAACCGCGCCGACCTCGTGCCAGTCGTCGACACCGAACCCGACCCTGACAGCGAGCAGCCGGACGAGAACGGCGACGGCTACCTCGACCTCGCCGCCGGGCACGGCACGTTCATCGCCGGCATCGTCAGGCGGGCGGCGCCGACTGCGACAATCGTGGTCGACCGCGTGATAGAGCCCGACGGCGACGGCGACGACGCAAGAATCGCGATGGCGCTGATTCGCCTCGCCGGCGAGGCGAATCAGCACACGGTCGTCAACCTGTCGTTCAGTGGGTACACCGACGACGACCAACCGCTCCTGTCGCTCGAACGCGCCATCGCGCGGCTGCAGATGAAGGATGCCGTCGTCGTCGCCGCGGCTGGGAACAACGCCGATTGTCGGATCAAATGGCCGGCTGCGCTCCCTGATGTGATCGGTGTGGCCGCGCTCGACGCATGTGATCGAGCGATTTTCAGCAACTACGGCGCGTGGGTGCGGGCGTGTGCCCCCGGCGTCGACGTCGTGAGCAACTTCTTCGCCGGATTCGACGGTGCATTCGACACCAAGCCCGACATCGACGAGTTCGACGGCTGGGCGATGTGGTCCGGGACGTCGTTCTCGGCACCGAGGGTCGCGGGCGCCATCGCGAACGAGATGATCGTCTACGGCATCCCGGCCCGTGCGGCAGCTCATCGCCTCGTCGGGCATCGTGACCTGTTCCGACTCCCCCATCTCGGCGTCGTCGTCAACGTCGTCTGACACGAACCCTGCAGTCCACGCCCCACGGTCGGCCAGGATGCGGTTTTCCACGGCACATGTGTCGGGCCGGCCCGCCGCGCCGGCCCGACAACCTGGTTCCCGCCAGGATGTGTGCCCATTGGTCAGGCCGACCGAGGGGTATCCGTCGGTCGGCCTGACCGCTGTATGGCCCATAGAGCGGTCCCCTCCCGTCGTGATACGAGCGTCCCCGAAAATTCCCCGAACCGTGCTGTTGGTGCCCTGCTGCCCCACAATGGGGCATGAGCCCTGCGATGGACGTCGATGCCGCGCTGCACGAGCTGGGGCTCGACCGCACCGCCACCTGGACCGAGATCAAGCAGCGCTACCGAGCCGAGCTCCGACAGCACCATCCCGATGTCGTCGGAGACGCCTCCGGCTCGGACACGTCGAAGACAGCACAATTGATCGCCGCGTTCGACACGCTCGAAGCGGCGACGTCGGCCGGCGAACGGCCGCTCCCTGGCGACCCGGTTCCGAGCAGTCCCCCCGCGGTTCCTGAAGCGCTCGTCTTGCGGACGCGACCGGGCAACACCTTCCACCAGCTCCTGGACGCCGCCCACGCGCTCGGCGAGGTCACCTACGTCGACCCCGAGGCCAACCTGTTGCAGGTGCTCATCCAGCCCGACGGTGCCGGCCCGTGTCAGCTCGTCGCCGAGCTGGCCGAGGTCGACGGGCGCTCGGTCGTGTCCTTCTCACTCGTCTCGCTCACCGAGGTCGGCGCGCCGCCGATCGAGTCGGTCGTGGCCGAGCTCGCCGACCTGCTCGCCGGCTGATGCCGGACGGGCCGGAGGGCGACGAGACTGCTCGTCGCCCTCCGGTTTCGTCCAGCCACTCCTGACCGGGATCAGCCGATCCCGAAGGTACCGGTCTCCCCCTCGAAGCTGATCACGTCGCTGACCTCGACGTAGCGACGGTTCTCCGCATCGAACGAGACGATGAATGCGCCCTCGGCGATGTAGGAGTCGTTGCTGCCGTCGGTGATCGATGTGATGCCGGGCAGCGATGCCTCGCTCTCGAAGTCCAACCCATACGCGGCACGAGCGAGATTCACACGGTCGATGCCGCCCAGAGCGAGCGCCACATCGAACGTCTCCTGCAGCGTTCGGCCGAACTGGTAGCCGGTGCTGTACGAACCCTCGGCCGGATCGAATCCGGCAGCCTCGATGGCCGCGCGGGCCTCGAGGACGAATGCGTCGTCGGCGTAGGTCGGATCGGATACGTCCTTCACGGTCCCGAGAATTCGGAAGCCTTCGGCGAGTGGGCCGATCGGATCCCAGAAGAGGCCGATGTTCTGGCAGGTGGCCGACACGAGAACCATCGGCTCCCACGGTGACCCGGCAACCCCGGCGACACCCTGCGGGCAGAACGCGCCGGTCGTACCGAGGATGGCCACGTCGGCGTCCGACGCCGCGAGCGTGGTGATCTCGTTCGCGACGCTCTCGGCGGCGGGATCATGGACGACGTTCTCGACGAGATCGAGCCCGTTCTCGGCCGTACACGCCTCGACCTGCGCCTGGTACGCCTTGCCGAAGTCGTTGTTCATGAACAGGCCGGCGACGGTGGCGCCCTCGCCGAACTCCTGGACGATGTGCTCGCACCAGATGTCGGCCTCGGTGGTGTACGGCGTGAGGAGGCCGCTGGTCCACGGGAAGTTGACAGGGTCACCCCAGTCGGGAAGACCGGTCGACGCCCACAGGTGGGGGATGCACTCCTCGTTGAGCAGGTCGCGCACGGCCGCGTTGTTCGGTGAGCCGATGATGAACGAGAAACCCAACACGTCTTCGGTATCGATGATCTCCTCGACCCCGGTCAATGTGCGAGCGGCCTCGTAACCATCATCGCGGTCGACGATGGTGACCGACTTGCCGTCGACGGGACCGTAGTTGTCGAAGTAGATCTGGACGCCGTCGGCGATGGTGCCGAAGCCGGCCAGTGGGCCGCTGCGGGGCACGGTTATGCCGATGCGGATCTCGTCGTCGGAGACACCTGCGCTGTTGTCCCAGTCGTCGGGGCACTCCGAGATGTCGAGGATCGCACCGCCGCCGAGATCGTATTCGGTGGCCATCTCCTCCTCGGGAGCCTCCTCGCCGGCGGCCTCTTCTTCGGGAGCTTCCTCCTCGGCGGCCTCTTCTTCCGGTGCTGCCTCGCCCTCGGCAGCCTCTTCTTCAGGAGCTTCCTCCTCGGCGGCGACGCTGCCGTCGTCACCATCGTCGTCACTTCCACAAGCGGCTGCGACCAGGCCGAACACCATCAAGAGCGCGACCAGGCGCAACAAACGACGTTTCTTCATGAACTCTCTCCCTGCAGAGACGGTGGGCATGGTGCCCTGGGCAAGGACCCGACCGAAACGACAGCCGATCCTGGCGCCACACTACGACGAGATCGGCTCCGCGACCATGTCACCCGGAGCAGGACCCGATCTCACAGTCGGGGCAGCCGGGACGACCTGAACGAATCGAGCGCGGAGCCGTCGCAGCCCGTAGGCGACGCCGCCCGGTAACAAGAAGGTCAACACGATCAACATCACCCCGAGGATCAACGAGCCATAGGGTCCGTTGAGATCCCAGCCGAGCCCGGGGACCTCTTCGGTCTGTCCGGCCCACACCGGGACGAAGATGATGACGAGACCGCCGATGATCGGCCCGGTCAGCGTCGCCGGGCCGCCGACGATCAGCCCCACCAGGAAGAAGATCGCGAGCGTCGAACCGAACTCGTCCGCGCTGGCGAATCCGATCGTTGCTGCGTACATCATGCCTGCGACACCGCCAACGGCGGCGCTGAGCCCGAAGCCGAGGGTCTTGTACGCGGCGAGATTCACGCCGCTCACCGCGGCACCGGTGGGATTGTCGCGCAGGGCGAGCATCGCTCGCCCGATTCTCGAGTGAACCAGGTTCCGGACCAGCCAGAAGACCACGGCGGCCATGAGCACCAACAGGAAGTACTTGTAGACCGCCTCTTCCTGGCGCCGGCTGAGTCCGCCGGAGCCGAACAGACCGCCGATGACCGGAAGCCCCTGGAAGAACTCGGCGAAGCCCTCGAGGTTGAGCCAGTCGGGGGGCACGAGGTCGGAGGTGATGTTCTTGCCGTTCGAGCCGCCGGTTCGGTCGGCGAGGCTGTCGAGCTTGATGATCGAGGGGAACACTGCCGCGAGCCCGAAGGTGATGAGGCCCAGGTACAACCCCTGGATCCGGAGCGCGGGAATGCCGACGAGGAGGCCGATGACGAACGTGACCGGCACGACCACCACCAGGGTCGCGACGAATGGCCACCCGAAGTCCTCGACGAGGATCGCAGTCATGAAAGCTCCGGATCCGACGAAGAAGCTGTGCCCGAGCGACAACTGACCCGTGTAGCCCACGACCATGTTGAGGCCGAGGATCGCCACCATCCAGGCGACCGCATGGCCGATGTTGCCGAGGCTCACCGTGTACTTGTTCCCGAACACCGTCGGCGCCCACGTCTCGGCGAAGACGAACGGGACCAGGATCACCACGAGCAGGAAGAGGCCCCAGCCGATGGCTTGGTAGCTGCGGTGGCGGGGCGTGCCCTCGTCGAAGACCCAGCGCGCGGTCATACACGCTCCACCCGTGCTGTCCCGAAGAGACCGTCGGGCTTGAACAACAACACGACCATGATCAACACGACCGCGGTCGCCAGGCTCAGCTCGTTGGGGATGAACCCGACGTATCCGACGACGAGACTGCGCACGAGCCCGACGATCAACCCGGCGATGAGCGCTCCGCCGAGGCTGTCGAGCCCGCCGAGGGTGGCGGCGGCGAACGAGAAGATCAGCACGCGCAACATCACGGTCGGATCGAGGAGCAGATCGGGGATGATGAGATTCGCGCCCAGGGTTCCGATCGCAGCCGCGAGGGCCCATCCGAACTGCAGCGTCGGGCCGACCCGGATACCGACCAGCCGGCTCGATTCGATATTGGTCGAGACCGCACGGAACGCCAGGCCGATCTTGCTGCGCTTCAACACGACATTGAGAAAAACGAGCATGCCCGTCACCGTGGCCAGGTTGCCGATGGTCCGCCACCGCAACCGTGCGATGCCGAAGGTGAACGCGTCACCCGCCGGGAACATGCTCGGCAGGTTGAGCGGATCGAACCCCCAGATGATGCCGGAGAGCGCGTTCATCGCGAGGAACAAGCCGAGCGTGATTATGACGATCGGGAGGTGCGCATCGGGCGGGAACGGTCGGATGAGGGTCCGCTCGATGCCGGCTGCGAGGATCGCGCTGAGGATCATGGCGACGATGACGCTCAACACGACCGGCCAGCCCCAGCCGACGGCCATGCCATAGGTGAGGAACGCGCCGAACAGCGCGAGCTCACCCTGTGCGAAGTTGATGAGCGTCGTCGCCTTGTAGATCAAGACGAGCGCAACGGCCACGGCCGCGTAGGTCGCTCCGTTGTTCAACCCGTCGAACAGGCGTGCAATGAACAGCTCCACACTTCCCCCTCAGTAGCCAAGGTATGCGGCGCGGACGCTGTCGTCGCCGCTCAGCTCCTCGCCCGTTCCCGACAGCACGATCTCGCCCGCTTCGAGCACGTACCCATGCTGGGCGATGCCGAGGGCGAGGCTCGCGTTCTGCTCGACGATGAGCATCGTCACCCCCTCGTTCGCGTTCAGCTCGGCGAAGGTCTCGAAGAGCTGCTCGGTGACGATCGGCGCGAGCCCGAGCGACGGTTCGTCGAGCAACAACAGATCGGGTCTCGACATGAGCGCTCTGGCCACGGCGAGCATCTGCTGTTCGCCGCCGCTCAGGTTGCCGGCAGGTTGCTCGCGGCGTTCACCCAATACCGGGAACGTCTCGTACCACCGCGCAATGTCGTCGGCGATCTCGTCGTCGTCTCGGATGAATGCTCCCGCCAACATGTTGTCGGCGACGGAGAGGTCGGGGAACGTGCCCCGGCCCTGGGGCACGTGGGCGACACCACGCCGGACGATCTCGTGTGTCTTCCGGTCGATGATCTCCTCCCCCGCGAGCTGGACGCTGCCCGATGTCGTGATCATGCCGCACACGGCCCGCAACGATGTCGTCTTGCCGGCGCCGTTGGCCCCGAGGATGACTGCGATCTCGCCCTGGTCGACCGAGAAGTCGATGCCGCGGAGGACCTCGACGACGCCGTAGGACGCCCGGAGCGCCTTCACGTCGAGGAGGACCTGTCGGCCGGACCCGTGGTGACTGCTCGGGTCGGTGCTCATGATCCCCCCAGGTACGCGCTGATCACGCGGTCGTCGCGCTGCACCTCCGCCGGCGTGCCCTCGGCGATCTTCTGCCCGAAGTCGAGCACCACCACCTTGTCGGACATGGCCATCACCATCGCCATGTGATGTTCGACCAACAAGAGCGTGAGCTCGTGCCGGTCGCGCAGCTCACGGAGGAGGTCAGCGAGCTCATCGACCTCGCTGTGGGTCAATCCGCTCGCAGGCTCGTCGAGCATCAACAGCTTCGGTTCTCCGATGAGCGCGCGGGCGAGCTCGATCCGTTTCATCGTTCCGTAGGGCAGGCCGGCCGCGGGGTGGAATGCGTACGCGGTGAGCTCGAGCTCGTCGAGCGCGGCCCAGGCCCGCTCCTCGAGCTCGTCCTCCTCGCGTTTGAGGCCGATGCGCAACGGTGCGGTCAACAGGTTGGCCTTGGCGGCGGTGTGGCGGCCGACCATGACGTTCTCGATGACGGTCATGCCGGGCCACAGCGCCAGGTTCTGGAACGTGCGATAGACGCCCAGCCGGCACATGTGGTGCGGCGGGTGGGCGAGGAGGTTCTCGCCGTCGAAGGTGACCGACCCCGCGTTCGGCGTGTACACCCCGCTGATGACGTTGAACATCGTGGTCTTGCCGGCCCCGTTCGGTCCGATCAGACCGCAGATCTCACCCCGGTCGATGGTGAACGACAGCTCGTCGAGTGCAATGACCCCGCCGAAGCGCACCGTGATGTCGTCGACACCGAGGAGTGTCATGGTCGGCACCCTAGTCACCCGCCAGGAGCCGTACCGAGATGACACCCGCCGCCAGGCGGTCCGTGATTCGACTGGAGTCGGGTCTCAGCCGAACGGGTCGAGATGACCGACGCAGGTGGCGTCGTGGTCGTCGGCGAGCTCGCCGTCGGGGCAGGTCGCGCCGGACCAGTCCGACACCCGGCTCGCGTCGACGCCGTCGAAGAATGCCCCGGACAGATTGGCATCGACGAAGGTCGCGCCGGCGAGGTTGGCGAAGCCGAAGTCGGCGCCGACGGCCGAGATGCCGTCGAACACCGAGCTCCGTAGATCGGCTTCGAAGAAGAACGCCTCGTCGAGCGTCGCACCGGTGAAGTCGGCGCCGGTCGGTCCGGCGATGGCGCGCCCGAAGAAGGCGCGTTGCAGGTCGGCGTCGCTGAAGGTCGCACCGTCGATCAGCGCACCACTGAAGACGCCGTCGACGAGACTGGTACCGGCGAAGCTCGCGCCCCGGAGATCGGCCTGATAGAACTGCTGCCCGTCGAGTACCCGGTCGGAGAAGTCGAGTCCGGCCACGCCGATGATGTTCTCCGGAAGCTCTACGAGCGTACCGAGATCATCCGCAGCGTCGGGGCAGTAGCCGCTGCGCCATTCCCCCTCCCAGACGAACAGGAGGGTTTCGCCGTCGGGAACCGACGGTGTGATGACGGTCGCGGTGGCGATGTCATCGTTGAGCACGACCACATCGGTCATCTCGTACGCCGGCGTCGGCGAGTCGGCGAAGATACGCGCCGATGCGGAGTCCGTGAGTGCCGCAGGCGCAACGTCGCAGCGCGACCATGTCGCGTCGCTCGTGCTCTGGCTGTCGCTCTCGACGACTGCTCGCAGGAACGAGTCCAGGGCCGCCTCGAAGCCCTCCCGGTCACGACCGTCGGTCGAGCCCGGATCGACGAACACCGAGGGCGGGAGGGGCACCGGGGTCGGCAACGGCGCCGGCGTGTCACGCGGGACCGTCGGGGTCGCCAGGGGTGCGGTGACATCGTCGGGCTCGGTTCCCTCGCCCAGCTGAACGAACACGAGCGTGACCAGGAAGATCCCGGCGACCGCGCCCGCGATCGTGACCGCCGGGTGGCGCCAGATCGGCCGCTCGAACGACGGCGGAGGCGGCGGCGGGGGTGGCGGCGGCGGAGCTAACCGATCGATCAATGGGGGGACCTCACGGGCGTAGCGTACTGTGAGGCCCATGGGTAGCAGGCCGCGCGAATCCGATGGCGATCCGGCCGCCGCGGCCTGGCTGGCCGACCCCTTTGCCCGCCACGAACAACGCTGGTGGGACGGCACGGAATGGACGGGGCGGGTCAGCGACGGCGGCCGGATCGGCATCGATCCGCCGGTGATCGACCCCCGACCCGAGGGCGCGCCGCTCGATCAGCCGGCCGCTCCCATCGAGGATGCGATCGAGCCGATCAAGGGTCCCGACGACCGGACGCTGATCGGTCTCGTGCTGGGGGCGATCGTGATCGCCGGCCTCATCGTCCTCGTCGCCATCGTCGTGTTGGGATGACCATGACCGGCGCCGGCGTCCCGCTCGATCTTCTCGGCTGGATAGCCGCGAATGCCTCCTCGTTCGAGCCACCCGTCGCGAACCGCGTGGTCTGGCCCGACAGCGAGTTCATCTTCATGGTCGTGCGGGGCCCCAACGCCCGCAACGACTTCCACGTCGATCCCGGCGACGAGATCTTCTACCAGCTCCGTGGCGATATCCGTGTGGATGTGATCGACAGCGACGGGGTGCGCGAGAAGCGAATCGTCCGGGAGGGTGACGTGATGCTGGTGCCGGCCGGAATGCCGCACGCACCGATGCGGCCCGCCGACACGTGGGGCGTCGTGATCGAGCGCCGGCGGGCTGTCGACGAGCTCGATCAGCTCGTGTGGTTCTGCGACCACTGCGGAAACGAGCTCGCGCGCGCCGAGTTCCACGTGAACGACATCGAGACCGAGCTGAAGCGCGCGATCGAGGTCTTCAACGCCGACACGGATCTACGACGCTGTGGACGCTGCGACCATCTCCAGCCGGTACCCGAACCGTTCAGCCTCGACGAACGCTGACCTCGTCCGGCTCGGCGGCCGCGAAATGCACGGCGAGTGGGTGCATCAGCCGGTCACGGCAGGAACGGGCGGGGATCGGTGAGGTTGCCTTCGACACGAAGCTCGAAGTGCAGGTGCGGGCCCGTCGACAGTCCGGTCGAGCCGACCTGGCCGATCAGCTCGCCGGTGTCGACGACATCACCGACCGACACGGCAAAGGCCGACATGTGTGCGTACAGGGTGCTCAGACCGCCCTCGTGCAACACGACGACGGAGTTCCCGTACCCACCGTTCCACCCGGCCACGATCACCTCACCCCGCTTCGACGCCCAGATGGGCTGGCCCTGGTTCCCGCCGATGTCGAGCCCGTTGTGAGGGCGGACGTATCGCAGGATCGGGTGCAAGCGGGGACCGAATCCACTTCCGAGCCGACCGTCGGTCGGCCAGACGAAACCACGAGCGGACTCCACACCTGGCTGCGCGTTCCCTCCGATGCCGGCCGCTTCGAGCTGTTTTTCGCGGATGAACTCGGTCAGCCGCGCCTCGTCGGACTCGAACGAGTCGAGCTGGCGCTCCCACTCGGCGATGCGCTCGTCCATCTCGGCTTTGATCTCCGCCTGCTGGCGTTGCGCCTCTTCGAGGATCACCAGCTCGGCGACGACCTCGGACTCGAGCGACTCGGCCCGTTCGACGGCTTCGCCCGCCCGTGCCGCCAGCTCCTCGCGGTCTTCTTCGGCCGCGCGAAGTCGGTCGAGTGCATCGTGAGCGCTGCGCCCGACCGACGCGAGCAACGCCGCGCGCCGGGCGGACCGGTTGAGGTCGTCGCTCGCCAGCCACGCGTCGGCGCCATCGGCTGGCACTCGGATGTAGGACTCGATCGCGAAGTCCTTCGCCGCCTGCCGGAGCACGTCGATGTCCTGGGATGCCCAGGCCAGGTCGGTCTCGGTCCGGTAGCGCTCGTTCTCGGCCAGATCGAGGGCCTGGTGGGCGGCGTCGACACGAGCCTGTTGCGCCGCCACCAGCTCGTTCGCGGCGTCGAGCGCGGCACGGACCTCCTCGTCCTCGGCCTCGAGGAAGTTCAGGCTGATCTGCGCCTCGAGCTGACGGCGCCTGGCTTCCTCGCGTTGCTCCCTGGCGTCGTCGATCGTCTCCTGGGCCGCGACCGGCGTGACGATCGACGCGACGAGGACCACGACCAGCAGGCTTAGGAGACGTCGGACTGTAGATGTCATGGGGCGCGAGGAATACGTCGGCCCGCTCCTAGCCCCAGAGACCAGGGTCGAGGATAGCCGGTGATCCATCGACTCGGAAAGCCGACCGCGGTGTTGGCTGGGTCATCGGGCCCACGGACCCGATTTGTCGGTCCGCGGTGGCACTGCGCTCGTTGGCGGGCAGACTTCGACTGGCCCGCTGCGACCTCATTCCGGCAGTGGCCTCGACATGCTTCGCCGATGCAGTTGGAGCCGGAGTCCGCAATGCCTGACGAACCGACCGGAGATCGTGAACCCGACGTGTGGGAACGACTCGCCGAACTGCCGTCACTCGACGACGCGCCGCTCGACGACGAGTGGCTCGGGTCCCGGAGCGCGCAGGTTCCACGAGCGGTTCCGGAGCCGAAGGTGCTCCCCTCGCCGGAGGCCGACCCGATTCCTGTCGTGCGAGTCGGACCAGACACACCGCCCGGAGAATCCGATCCCAGGTTCCATGTTCCGGCCCCCGACATCGGACCCGACGTCGGTCATGATGATCCTTTGCTGACTGCCGCCCGAGATGC